>Ga0073900_10000755_pt1 | contig 19480 bp, 24 predicted proteins | sample KloWWTmetKNB5Kit_FD_66666 | JGI IMG/M metagenome (GOLD analysis project Ga0073900, IMG submission 66666) | Active sludge microbial communities from Klosterneuburg, Austria, studying microevolution and ecology of nitrifiers - Klosterneuburg... | ecosystem: Engineered > WWTP > Aerobic digester >...
ATCAGCAATATTTCTAATGATAATTTAGAGAAGATATTTCATTGCAGCAGCCATGCTATGGCCCTATCCAATACAGTATCCTGCTTTGCACTGATATCTTTTGCTGAAATAGTAACTTCAATATCCGGCCTGATACCATTGAAATCTTTTTCATCGCCATTGGCCCTGGTGAACATTTTAAATGCCCCTTGCGCCACAATATGAGTATATGGCAACATGAAAGAAAATATTTCACCATAATCATTGGCAGGTTCAGCTGTACTTTCGCCGACCAGGGTGGCCAATTGAAAATCTTTAATCGCATTGGTCAGCATATTGGCACTGCTGAAAGTTCCGGTGCCAATTAGTACCGCTACCTTACCATTATAGCGAAGCGGATTAGCCGCCGGTGTAGTTAATGTTGTGGCCTTGTATTCGTATAATTTACCGTTTTCCCAGTCTTTGAAAGGATCTGTAGCTCCATGCATCGCAGCCCAGGCTTTGCTGTGCTTACTGATACGCATCTTCATGCCACCGGCATTGCGATAGGGTTTGGAACTAATATAGCTGATCAATGTATCTCCAAGACCACTGTCGCCACCACCATTTTTTCGCAGGTCAATAATAACACCTGCAGCCCGGCGGAGCCTGATCTCCGAAAAGGAGCGCCGGAGAAAAACTGCAAATGAATCCCGGAGAGATCCCTTCATACTATTGAATTCAATCAGCGCAATATTACCGGGAAGGAACTGCAGTGAAAAGGGCAACGGTGGTTTCATTTCCGATAGTATTACTTTGGTTATACTATCAGCCTGTTGTTTGCTGTACCCGGTGGCACTGAAAACAATGGTATCGTTATTTACAACGGCTTTAATTCTAAACGGACTAGTAATCCCATCCATATAAAGCAGCTTACGGATAGCATTTTTTACCATCAGCTTTTTCCAGGGTTCCAGTCCGCCGTAGAATGTTGAATAACGGTTATATAATTGATTTACCGGGATATCATTGATTGAAATGATACGACTGAACGCCGGCAGCTTATTTTCCGGGCTCAGATCCCTTTGTACCAGGAAACTCCCGTTGTCTATATCCTGAAGTAAGTAAGGGAACCGAATACAATGATTGAGGAATAAACTATCAATAACAGCATTGCTGGCAAAACCTAAATGCCCTTCGTCCAGGGATCCAATTAGACGGCTAATGGCAAAACTCGCCTGGAAATGACTGATACTGTCCGGAAGTGTTTGCAATATTTCCTGTTGTAATTTTAAAAGGGCATCCCTGCTGATAGCATGATAAGGATTTACATGACTTTCTTCCATTACCGTTTGCCAGTACTGCATATCTTTTTCCAGGAATGCTTTGGGAATTTTGGCACTGGCAAATCCTGCCGTATCATTGGAAAAATATAAAATGCTTTTTTGGGCCAGGGCAGAAACCGCAAGATGGATGAACAAGAAAAACTGGATGAGCCTGGTCAGAAAAGATTTTAGTACCTGCATAGTGAAGCTGGCATTTATTGCTACTGCAAATATTAATAAAATAATTAAATACAGGTGGTGAAGAATGGAAATATATTACTAATGAATCCGGGTATTCTTTAATAGCGTAAAATAGTATTTAGTTGCTGAAGTTGTTGCAGGAGACTTCCAGAAGCCATGCCATCAAAACAAAAAACACAGCAAATCCCTTTTTACCGAACCTCTGCCATAGTGAAAAGAGAATTTCACTTCTTATTCATTAACCCTTTTACAAAACCCACAATAGCCATCAGCACCCCACCTCCAACACCACCACCGGCTACACTGCTGATGATACTGTTAATATCCATACCACCACCCTCTGCAACGCCACCCAAACCGAGCATGCCCAGCAATTGCCCGCCAAGCCCTCCACCAAGGATACCAACAATAGAATTACCAATATTTCCCAATGATAATTTAGGTATTAATTTACCCGCAACATTACCTCCGACTGCACCGGAAGCTAACTGAATGAGTAAAGGAAGTATATCCATAATAAATTGTTTTAGTTAAATACGAAACAGAAGATACAATATTTTATCCAGTGTATTTGAAATTAATTTTATTCCAGTCACTACCTGATAAACGGCACGGCTTTAAAGGGCTACTCAAAAACCATGGTTTTCCGGTTTATTAAACTGATACATAATGCTAGAATGGAACAAAAAATTCCTTACTCAGTGGCTGGAAGTAGTGGAGTAAGCAATTCAAAATTTTTTGAAAGATCCTCTTATAAGCCAGGCTATAGAAACTAATATGAAATAGATTCACTAAAAATATCAGTTACATCCCCTGGTCATCTGCTGTCGGCCCATACATTCCCGGCAGTGGAACATTTAATAACCGGAGATAAACGGTCAACTGCCCGCGGTGATGATAAAGATGATTCAGGCACCAGGTGCGTACTACTTCTGCTTTGGGTAAAGTGAAAAATATCATTTCACCCTGCCGCATTGTCCAGGGTTTGGCAAACTCTTCATCTGGCGTATCATTTAAAATTATTTCCGCTTTTGCCACCAGTTCATCATGCCAGGCAACTATATCTTCTGTTGAATGATATTCTTTTGGTTTACCCGCATCTTTTGCAAAATCCAGTTCATCATGAACCAGGCACTCCTTCCACCAACCATTTATCTCAGCTACATGGCTCGCCAGTCGTTTTAGCGACATGGACTTTTCATGTGGCTTAAAATCTGCCTTATCAAAAGGCACAACAGCTAATAACCTGCGGGTATTGGCAGCTTCCTGCTGCAATTCTGCCCAGAATCTTTTTCCGATAGACATAATATTATTTTTTTTCGGTACGTAAATGTATGTATTCTTTCAGCACTGTAATCATGACTTTTCCATATATCCACAGGTACAAACAAAATCAAACTTCTTACAACGGCTACAGGTTTGAAAAAGAGAAGTATGTGGTCAAGTCATTATGTTTATTACATAAATTTATTACTTTTCAACCTTTAAGTTTCAATGCTGAAAAGGAATCGGGCAAATTTAATTTAGTGATAGAAAGTATACATTAAATAACCGATCTTCTGCTAAGCTGGGTATGTAAATGGGAATTTATGAACAATTCATTGACAGTAGATATCAATAGAAACTACGTAGAGGCAGGTTGCGGTGAACCCATCATTCTTTTATATGGTTTATTTGGGTCTGTTAAAAACTTTGAACCTCTCATTAACCACCTGAAACAATCTTACCGGGTCATTGTTCCGGTTTTCCCCTTTTTTGAAAAAGGAATGTCCATCAGTATTTTTTCACTCACTGAATTCCTGGATGAGCTAACTAAAGAATTATCGCTGGACCAATTCCATTTACTGGGCAATTCCATGGGCGGCCATATTGCCCTCTTATACGCATTGAATCATCCTGAAAAAATTACTTCTTTAATTCTCAGCGGAAGTTCCGGCTTGTATGAAAGTGGAATGGGTGATACGTTTCCCAAAAGAAGTGATTACAACTATATAAAAACAAAAACAGAACTTACTTTTTACGATCCGAAAATTGCCTCCAAAGAATTAGTGGATGAAATATTTGCTGTAGTTAACAGCCGGAAGGTCATCCAGATATTATCGCTGGCCAAATCCACTATCCACCATAACCTGGAAAAAGAACTACTGAACATAAAAACAGATTGCTGCCTGATATGGGGAAAAAATGACAAGGTAACTCCTCCTGAAGTGGCTATAAAGTTCAAGAAACTGATCCCACATTCAAAATTGTACTGGATCGATCAATGCGGACATGTGCCAATGCTGGAAACACCTGCCGCATTTAATACCGTCCTGGACGAATTTCTCCTTTCGCTGCGAAAATAATTACAGCTCGTTTTACTTTATTTTGTAATCCTAGATTATGAAATTGGTACCGACGGGGAGGCGCTATTAATAGTCCTTGCCCTTACCCTGAAAATTCATTCCTGAAGCTTCAGGTCAATAATATACTAATACATATTATTGGATTAGATCTTAATCGAAGAGCTTTTTTATACCCAATACAGGGTATTAAGCAGTTATTCCATTTTTTTATATTTATTCAAGTAAATAATTAAAGTAAAAAACAATAGTGAAACTCAGCAAAATATATTTTATGACTCGTAAATACATGCCAGCTTTGACCGGTGCCGGTATCAAACTCTTTAAAAGTGTTTGTATCACTTCATATCTATTTTGTGCAACAGTGCTGAATGCTCAGGAACATTATACTATCAATTGGGATTCAGCTCCGTTAAACCCGGTTCCGTTTGCCTATAGAAGCAACCATTTAAACCTGAAAGGAAAAGTAAAGACCCTGCTTGAGATCAACCAATGGAAAGATACAATTACCAGAAGATTTGATGCAGCAGGATTTATAAAATCAGTATCCACAGCCGGCCCAGAAAACATGTTTCCCGGCACCACTACTTATACATATAAATTCCCCGAGGGATATCTTACCACTGTGTGGAAAACTGATATGGAAGAGATCGTTTACCGTTATAAATTCAATAAGCAGAAACAAATAATTGAATCAGGAATCCTTACCAATCTTAAAATTGAAAACCCGGTAAAATATGGGTACGACCCATCCGGAAGACTTGCCTATGACTCATCAGCCTTAACCAAAATCTATACCTACAATAATGAAGGACAATTGACCGGCTTGCAAGAGAATGGCCTGTTTGGTGTAAAGATCAATAGCAGCTATACCTACAAAAAAGAAAACGAGAACCTGCTCATCAGTATTCTCGTTAAGAGAGTGGATGGAAGCTATACGACAACTACTGAAACTACAGAAACCTATAATCCACAAAGAGAATTGATAAATGTAGCGGGCAAAAAAGAAAAAAAAGTGTACTATTACCAGTTTGATACCATGGGGAACTGGGTCAAAAGGACAGAAGTGACCTTTTCCAATAATGCACAAACAAACACTGTGGAAACTAAACGAATAATCGAATATTATTAGTTATAGCCAAAAATACCCGGGTTACAAGTGGTGTGGCCCGGTATATAACCCTCCTCAAAACAGCAACTGGTAACAGATTAAAAAATCCCGGATACTGATTATTGATGCCTGTTATAATAATTCATTGATAGCAGCCTTTACTTAACCGGTATAGAAGGCCTTACTTCTATCTTACTGGGCAAGGTCCTTACATTCATTTGTAACAGGTCCGTCACCATCTGGCCGATATCTTCCGGTTGTATCTTCCAGGCATCGGCCACAGAAGGAATATGATTACCAAACTGAGTGGCCACGGAACCGGGCATAATAGTCGTCACTTTTATCCCATGCTTACGCAGATCAAGCATGATCGCCTGGGTAAACCCAACAAGTCCGAACTTACTGGCATTATAAGCAGCCCCGTTTTCAAAAAAATTTGCTCCGGCCAGGCTGGCAATAGTGATAATATAACCCCTTGATTGCTTTAAAGCAGGAAGGCTGGCTTTTACGCTATGGAAAACACCTGTCAGGTTTGTATCAATGGTTTCCTTCCATTCCGCTTCAGATAAATTTTCAATAGAATCAAAATGACCTACCCCGGCATTGGCAATCAACACATCCAATTGCCCGAATTGACCGATGGTTGCCGCTATAGCATTAGTTTCATCGGTAAGGGAACTCACATTGGATTTCAGGGCCAGTACTTTCGCAGGGTCAGCACTCAATGAAGCCGCGGCTTCTTTTGCAGCTTCCAGGTTCCGGCTCGTGATTGCCACTTTCATCCCTTGAGCCAACAATGCTTTGGCAACTCCATAACCAATGCCTTTACTGCCGCCAGTGATGTAGGCTACTTTGTCTTTTAAACTATTCTTCATTATTGTAAGATATTCGTACAGTAAAATAATCACTTCCTTTCAAATCAGCAGAAGAGAATAATCCTGCCGCTCCTGCCAGCCAGGAGTGATAACATCAAAAACTACCATAGATTGACCTTGGACAATCAAGCACTGATAATCTTTTCAGCAGCTACTTTGTCTTTTTCAAATATTCTTAGCTCTGCTCCTCCTACCGGATCTAAACCCATTACATTTTCATCATTAATAAAAGAATCAATACTGTTTTCTTTCAATTTATCCTGGATCATTTTTGCTTCCAGCATATCAGTATAAGTGTGCAGAACGATTGTCTTATCTTGTGTCATTACGAATAATTTATTTTGAATAAATATTTACTAATACTGCTTGTTAACTGTTTTCAAGGGCAAAAAATATGCAAAAAAATAATTGAACATAATGTCAACTGCATTTCAGCTATTTCCCAGTGTTGACGCTGACGATCACCAGGATTGTAACAGGCAATATCAACATCTATCATTTTACAGGGTTATAATATTTTAACGCCTGGGGCATATATCCTTTAATTTTTTCGATTCTTGTTTGATCAGACGGGTGGGTACTTAAAAACTCAGGTGGCTTTGCGCCCCCGGCTGCTGACATTCTTTCCCAGAAGGGAATGGCCTCCTGTGGATTGTAACCTCCCATAGCAGCAAAATATAGCCCGTATTTATCTGCTTCCGACTCTTCTTTACGGGAGAATGGCAAGATACCACCTACGGTGCTGCCAATACCATAAGCAGTCATAAAAAGATTCTGTGTTTCAGCAGGTTTATTAGCAACAGCTACCTGTAAAGCAACTCCACCTAATTGTTGTAACAAGGCCTGGCTCATCCTTTCACTACCATGCTGTGCAACAGCATGGGCTATTTCGTGGCCCATTACAATGGCTAAACCTGCTTCGTTTTGGGTTAAGGGCAACAAACCGGTGTAAACAACAACTTTACCCCCGGGCATACACCATGCATTGGCTTCTTTGTTATCTACCAGGTTAAATTCCCAATGGTAACCATCCAATACTGCAGTATATCCTTTTTTATCGTAAAATGAAGTAATTGCAGCTGAAATACGGGTTCCAACACGGCGTACCATTTCGGCATCCCTGTTGTTACTGGAATTTATCACATTATTAGTATTCAAAAAGGCCTGGTACTCCTGGGTGGCTAAGTTTTGTAATTCCGTCTCTGATACCAGGTCTAATTGCTTGCGGCCTGTTACAAGATTTTTTGTGCAGCTGATGAAAAAAGAAGCAAACAAAAAGAAGAATAATACCTTTTTCATTATTAATAAATTACAGTTATGCAAAAAAGATTCATTGCTGTTGTTAAGGTAGCATAACAACACTACCCATAAAAATGACCGAGAGTAGATAACCCAATGATTTTGCTCAGGGCAGGGATTTGATTTATCGGGATGATTGCATCCGCTTGCAAGTGCACTGAACTAACCAGGTTATCTTCATCGGTAAAGGCCTGGTATATGCTATAAAGAGTAAGCTGGCAAACTCTGAAATTAATTGAATCAGCAAAGATTTAGGATATCAACAAGCCAAGGTTCCGGCAATGCATACCTAAATGCTGCATTTTTAGGTATTCTTATTTTTCCCAAAAATTGATTTATTTCTTAACTTGTTTGAATTATGTACTTGCCCCATTCATAATTAACCACCAGCATGAAGAATTGCTTACTCTTATACCTGCTTTTATTACCAGCTTTTATTTTAAAAGCTCAGATACAGGGGCCATTAAATGGGAACAGTTTTACTACAGTCGCAATTCCCGGATCAAATCAAACCTGGGTTAACCCTGGAAATGTATCAGCCAGTGATAATATTTATTCGACTTTTGGCAATATAACTGCAGGTGTTGGCAGTTATACTGATTACCTGGTAGCCACAAATTTCGGCTTTAGTATTCCTTCGGGTGTTACGATCAACGGTATCGTTGTAGAAGTGGAAAGATCTGATCCCAATTTCCGTACCGCCGATTACAGGGTAAGAATTGTAAAAGGAGGAACCATTGGTGCTGCAGAACGGGCAAGCGGGTCAAGTTATCCATCCTCCGACTCCTATCAGTCGTATGGAAATGCAGGCGATTTATGGGGTGAAAGCTGGACACAGGCTGATATTAATGCAACTGATTTTGGGGTAGCTATTGCAGCTCAACGAAGCGTAAACGGAGGCACTACCGGCGGAAGGGTGGATCATATCCGGATAATTGTTTTTTACGATTTTACTACTTTGCCGGTGACTCTTATTAATTTTTCAGCAACTAAGAAAGATCGTTCAGTAGACCTCCGTTGGACAACAGCAGATGAGACAAACATGAGCCATTACGAAGTTGAACGTTCCACCAATGCCCGTGATTTTTTACCCGTTCAATATGTAACCAGCTTAGATCAAAACAGGGAAACTAACTACATCGCCGAAGATACAGATCCTGTCAGCGGAATATCTTATTACAGACTGAAAATGGTTGAAAATGATGGCAGGGTAAAATACTCTAAAATCATTTCAATGCAATTCCGGACGGGGAATGCCATTACCCTTTACCCTACTGTTTGGAAAAACGGCGCAATATTACAAATCACCAATCCGGAATATGAAAAACTAGTAATTTATTTTTCGAATGCTACCGGACAAGTTACCGGGAAGACTGTTACAAATTCAACAATCGTCCCAACCAGTATACTTTCATCTGCTAAAGGAATTCTTTTTTTCAGTATTACTGATGAGTCAGGTAAACTCCTCGGAACAGGAAAACTATTAGCAAATTGATTACACCTCTGGCCAATCTGCCATTCAAATAACTATTGCAATTATATTCTGGTATTTTTAGAATCCGGCAGAACTGCATTTTCTCTTTACCCAATGCAGTGTATAAATTTTAAAAAGATCTTTAGTCTAAAATCAATCTCATCAGTCTTCAATAATGAGCCTGCCAATAGCAGAAACTGGATAAGCATTCCATTTCATAAAATGAAGGCCTACCGCTGGATCCGTACCCACATTAACAGCATAAGTGGCATCAGTGAAATAGAAGTTAGAAAATATTGAAAAAATATGGTTGACAGCATTATCACCATCGATACCAGAAATGTCATTACTGGCCCGCCATCTTCTGGTCCCACCTGCATTTGTATAGAAGAAAGTACCGCTGAAGGAGGCGCTTTCAGTAATACCTGCCCCCCAGTTGGTCATCGTAAGGGTTACTTTGCAGCCATCTTCATCAGCACAAAGATCTTCTATGATGGCCTGGGGCAAAGCGATGGAAGTACCAGTAGGATGTGAGCCATTCAATTCCCAGATGTACCTTTTCGGATTGATATTGTAAGGCGTGAAAGTAGCATTGCCATTTATGGATTTCAACCCGATACTGCTGGCCAATTCCACCCAGTTGGTACTTTCACGGAACCAATACGATTTTGTATCAGTGTCAAATACCATCAGGCCGTTGGCAGGGCTTGCAATAGTAGTGCGTTGACCGGTATTCATCCTGGGAACTAATAAGCCGCTGTTAGTGGAACTTATATCCAGTGCCGCACTGGGGTCGGGGTTACTCGTATTAACCCCAACATTTTGTGCTAATAAAGAAAAAAATGAAAACAATACCAGGCAGCAAAAAATATATTTTTTCATACTTAATTTATTAAACGCTGAAAGAAATTTTTAGAAAAATAAATATACTATTTTAGTTTTAAATTCTGGCTTACCTGACTTGAACTGAACTGGATATTGCATTTGTAATATTCAAACCAGGTATTCTAAACATCCCAGGTAAAATAGATTGCGTTTTTATTTACCGGCATCCTTCCTGTATACTGACCAAAAAAATTTCACGGCTTCCAGCACTTCCTCTTCCGACTTGTTCTGGGTATTGGTCAGTGGTATTTTGCGCCGGAAACCTTCCGGGGAACCATCCTTTGTAAATTCCACAACAAGAATAAAATTATCAACAATGTTGAAAATACCTGTCTTTTCTTTCTGGGTGATAAAGGCATTAAGAAGATTTGACCAACCGGTTACCAATTGTTCATCTTTGTATATACCTGTTCTATTGACCCGGACATACACCCTGTTACTGTGTGCCCTTCGAAAGCAATAAATTGCCGGCACCAGGGCAAATCCAAAAATAAAACTCTGGTAATCGATGTTTATAAAATGGCGCCTTATTGCGTCAATTAAACCATAGAGAAAAAGGGCGATAAAAAAAGCTGTCATAATATAATTCAGCACTTTCTCCTCCCCCACTACAAACTCACTGTCTTTTGTTAACGGAATTTTCGCCATAATCTGTTATTATTTATGCTGCCATCAGCCCAATAAAGCAGGCTGGTGAATTTACCATTTCTTTTGTTTTCCAGCCGGGCTGTATTTTTTATGCTGTTAAAAGCCGGGAGGAAGATTATGAAGATGCTAACATCTTTGCTGCTTAACTTGCATAGTGAAACACCTGAACAAGAAATTGGCTTTTAAAATGAATGTTTTTATGAAAAAGGGAATATTATTTCTATTGCTAGTATCTACCCTTACCTCCAATGCACAATCACTGAAAGATGCTCTTTATGGCGGGAAACTGAAAACAGATTCAGGCACTGTGATCAAAAAAGGTGACGACCTGAGTTCAAAAATTGATACCACTAAAAAGAAACCGGTAGAACAGGAGAAAACTAAGATAACAGCAGTAGCCATGGACTCCTCCATAACAAAAATGACTGTTCAGACTGATTCTGCAGCCATTGTTGTAAACAAACTGGATAATAATACAGTATCGAAAGACAATAATAAGATCTGGAAAGAATTTATGGACACTGTTATCAGCACGTTGAAACAGGAAGTGATGACCTCTAAAAAGATAAAAAAAGGAGATTATTATGTAATGGTTGACTACGAAATTGGCCTTGATGGACAGGTAACGGTAACGAATGTATTCCCCTCACCGGAAAACAAGTATATCCAGGAACAGGTTAAAGAAAGGCTTAGCATTGATACGCCGCGGCTGAATCCTGTATTAAGTGGAAATGGGAAACCACGTAAAGTGGTAAAAAGAACCAATTTCACAATAACGAAAGACTAATACTGTTTCTTTTCCCATTAACAACGGGATATACAACGACATATCCTGTTGTTGACCGTTAAACAAATTACATTTTCATCCTTTATTCAACGCCTCTCTCACTTTCGGGGCGATTTTAGTTCCGTATATCTCGATAGATTTCATAAGCGAAGCATGTGAAGGCCCGCCTACATCCATGTGTGCAGAAAAACGGGTTAGACCAAACAGCTCCTGCAGGTGTAAGATTTTATCAATCGCTTCATCAGCATCACCAATTATTAAATGCCCGTTCTTCCCTCTTCCCATGTCATATTGTTGTTGCTGGTATGGTGGCCAGCCGCGGCTGCTGCCTACCCTGTTCATCTGTGAGGAATAAATGGGATAATATTCATCAGCTGTTTGTTGACTATCATCACCAAAGAATGCATGCATGTGCACACCCACCTGGAAATTATTTATAGCATGTTCAAAATGATTGTACACTTTCTTATAATAGTCAAACAATGGTTTAAACTGAGCCGGGTTACCGCCAATAATAGCGAAGATCACTGGCAAGCCATACCGGCCGGCCCGCAATACACTCTCCGGTGTACCGCCAACCGCTACCCATATATTCAGGTGATCGTTCACAGCACGGGGCAATACCTGTTGGTTTTTTAATGCCGCCCTGTGTTTTCCTTTCCAGGTGACAGGGTTCTCTTTATTTATTTTCAACAGCAGCTCCAGTTTTTCTTCAAACAATTCATCATAGTCTTCCAGCCTGTAACCAAACAAAGGGTACGACTCAATAAAACTGCCACGACCAGCCATCAGTTCTGCCCTGCCGTTTGAAAGCAGATCAATCGTGGCAAAACTTTGATACAACTTTACCGGGTCTGATGAACTTAAAACAGACACTGCACTCCCGAGTTTTATATTTTTTGTGACGGTAGCTGCAGCAGCTAAAATGATCTCGGGAGCAGATACCGCATAGTCAGGCCGGTGATGCTCACCGATGCCAAAGAAATCGAGTCCTACTTCGTCCATCAGTTTTATTTCTTCGATCAGTTCCTGCAACCGTTGACCCGGAGCCTGTGGCGTACCATCCTTATTGTAATGATTATCGCCAAACATACCGATGCCTAATTCCATATTGTATTATTTGAAGACGAAGATACAAGCTGTGATAATCCTGCACTAATCGGAACGGTGTGTAGATTATTTCTTCCCGGTAAAGGCCCGCTTAAACGCAATAACAGTATTTGCTGTGGAAGGTTTCGATGTCTTTACAATAACTGCAGCCCATAATGACCTATTGTGGTAAATAAACTACAGCGGATCAACACACCGAGGCAGCACCAGACCAATAGTTGTTTGATATTCACATTTAACCCGGTTCCTACGGCAATACTTATCGGAGCCCCCACGGTGATGGTGCCAAGGATACCCAAACCGGCAATGCCATATTTATTCCAGAGCCTTGTTATAACAGGGTGTTTTTTTGTTTCATCAGTGGCTGGTTTCTTTTTATGAAAGAAAGCCCTGATCTTATCGCCAAAAAAAGCAGCCACCACGGCTCCTGCAAGTCCCCCGGTGAGGCTGGCCAAAAAGATCAGCACGGATGAAAGACCAAATGCAAATCCGGCGGGGATCGCTGCATATATTTCAAAGGTAGCCAGACCGGCTACCGTTAGTATTTTCAAAAACATAGATACGGTATAAATAAATGTTTGTGCAAGGACAGCAAAAATAATAGAATCAGGGCTGCGAAATACAAAACTGCTTGTTAAATCAGCAACAACAACTCCTGCGAATAGCGGGGATTCTATTTATTAGTCAGGAGTTTTCCCGGATAGTCCAAACCATTTACCAATGACTAAAAAAGCAAATGGTCCCAAAACTGCATAGCCAATGATACCGATATTTCTTATCTGCATATTTTGAAAAGGTATACCCAACAGGCCAACAAGACTTAATATACCCGAGACAAGAAGCAATGTACGGATCGTTTTCTCCAGTCTTCCTGTTTTGAATACAGCAGCAGCAAAGAACACTGACAAGGCATAAAACCAGTCCCATGCCAAAATATCGAGGGCATATACAACAGAAGGCCATTGAAAAGAAAAGAAGAAAGAATGCCCGGCCAGTTGTTCCGCAGCAGGCTGACGGCTAATAGTAAGAATAGTAAAATGGACACAGGAAGTAATAGCGGCCATGATAAACATAAAAACAGCAGCTGCCAGGCTATACCATTTTTTATCCGCCGCTGCATAAAAATGAACAGCCAAAATAACAAGGGCCATCAACGGGGCAATAAGCAGGATCAGAACTTCCATCAGTGTAAAATAAGGATCAGCGATCTGTTCATCCGGGGCGGGCAGCGACAATAATCCCAATACAGTCACGACCGCATAAATAACCCCCAGGCCAAAAACAGCAATACATGCTGCCTGTACCGGTCTACGGAAATGAAAGTTTGAATTTTCGGGATGCATAGTATCAAAAGTGAAATAAAATTAGATCAAATTTTGAGGCGGTACAAGCCATGTAACGGGCATTTAAAATTATATCACCGGTCTGGGAATTGAAAATTTCCGGAATAATAAGCAGATCGGTAACTAACTGACAATAATCACATAGGCTGCCACTACATATCATAATAAAATTATCTTGTCTTTAATACCTTGACAGTCTCCTGCTTTAATCAAAATTAACCCTCTCCTGACCGCTATGAAAAGATGGTATTGATTTATTATTCACTTATAAAATGAATTTTATGAGAAGGGTTATTATTTTCTTATTTGCGATCGGCTTTTTAGGTCTTGCCTCCCAGGCGCAGGAAACAAATATTAAAAAGGAACGAAAACGCATTTTGAAGGAGCAACGGCAGATGGAAACACTCAACCTGGATGGCAACCAGGGGCAACAGGTGAAAGCGATCAACAGCAGGTACCGTACAGCACATAAAGAGATCATGAAAAATGAAACGCTTACACAGGAGCAAAAGCAGGAACAGGTACAGGCCCTGAATAAAAGAAGAGTAGAAGAGATTCACAACATTGTCGGAAGGGAGAAAACACAGGAATGGGATCGTATCAAACAACAGGAAAAAGAAAAGAAAGAAGCCATAGATAAAGAGAAGAAGGAAAAGAAGGAGAAAAAAATAAAGAAAGCTGATAAAGTGAATAAAGGCAATAAAGGAAGAGGTTGATAACTATCTCCAGCTTAAGCAAATTTTGATGCGGGGCGGTTCCGAAATATTCGGAGCTCGGGCCATACTTTTTATCAATAAAAGCTAGACGGAGAAGACAAACACCAACCACGGTGGACAATAAAAATTAATTTTCACAAACCGCCTTTTTTATTTTACCGGCAGCGGCGCACCGGCAAATTTTTTATGCTTGCCCATCAACCGGCCAACAAATAAAACAACAGGGAATATCATTTTTTGTACAAAGGCCGGTATTTCCGTCATGGCATATTCCGATTTATAGCGGTTCAGCAAAAAAGCTGCATCAAACATTGCGGGCCGGCCCTTGTTGGCCTGTATGGATTTGTAGATCTCGGATAAAAAGTAGATAAAATTATCCGGAGGGGTGATGAAACCTTTCACCACCAGCATATCATCACCATCATTCCAGAATTTATGGGGTATACCTGCTTTGATCAGTACTGAATCACCCGGACCGGCATACTGCACCGGTTCGCCGGCCAGCTGGTAAGCCATCTTACCGGATACAACCGTAAAGCCCTCATCCTGCAGGTAATGGATATGCATGGGCGGGCCAGCTTTGGGCTGCACTTCATTAATGCCTTCCAGCACTTCCACCCCGTCTTTGAAATAGCTTTTTAAAAAGGTCAGCTTTTCGCCGCCGTTGACGATCGTAAATGGTAAGGTGAATTCCATAGCAAAGTATCGTTTGTTTCGGGGTTTGACGCTGATGCCGGAAAAAAGTTACTCCTGCAAAGAAGTTAGGGTAAGCTAACGGCCGTTTACAACTGGTAAGCCCTTGTTATTCACAATGCCTGCATGACATTTTGCACCTATTGGTGATCCGGCCTTTGAAAAAGAAAATATTAATCAGTGTGTACAGGAAGTCCAGCTTCTTTCCATGCCTTGATACCACCATCCAGATGACAGACATCAGTGTAGCCCATTTGCTTCAGTGCAACTGCTGCAAGGGCTGACCGGCCACCGGAAGCGCATTGCAGTATCAGTTTTTTGCTGCGGTCAAATTCAGGTTTGTGGTAAGGCGTGGTTTCATCCGCATAGAATTCCAGCATGCCCCTGGGTGCAAGAATGGAACCGTCAATGCGGCCATTCACTTTTAATTCTTCTGGTTCGCGGATGTCGATAAGGGTGGCATTGCCTTTAGCTAATTCTTCTTTCACCTCTGCCGGTGTTAAATTGTCTATTTGACTTTTAGCCTCTATAACGAGGTCTGCTGCAGATCTAGCCATAGTAGTTGGTTTAATGTTTCAAATGAAAGTTAAAAAAAAATTACTTCTTATCCAATGTCTCACTGCAGGGCTTTGTGTGCTGGGGGGGACTCGGCGTTGTTATCACGGCGAGTGCCACAAAACAACCACACACAAGCCATCTGACACATCGCCTTGGAAGATTTATAATTTTAAAGACTCGTCGGGGAAGTATGGCGAAACATATTCTTTAATCAAGATTCACACAAGATAAAAAACGAGTATGAATACCCTCTTTTAATGTATTCAAAATAACATTATATTCTTCATTAATTGAAGTAGCATTTTTACCTAAATCTTTAATTAAATCTATTGCAAATTTTAAAAGTATATAATTAAGTATAAACGAAAAATCTTTCTTGCTATCCATTCTGTCGTAGTTAGCTTCAGTAAAAAGATTCTCAAAAACTCCAAAAGAGGGATCAAATACTCTTTTAAATAAGTCCTCAGGGAATAGCCAAAAATCATTTTTATAATGTAAAGAATTTCTTTGTTCGGAAAATTTATCAATATCAATATGACGCAAGTATGAAACGATTTCTTCTCTCCATAATTCTATCTTAGATACATACAAGACTCTCTGGAAAATTTGCCACATGTGCTTGTGGCTTAATTTAGGCAATACAACAAATTTAAATTCTTGTCTAGGGATTTCTCCTCTCTTTCTTTGTTTACTGGAAAGTTTTTCCTCTTCCGGAAAACAATCAACCATTAGTGCAGTGTTAATTCTTGGAAAAGATAATCCTAAAAGACCCAATATTCCTTTTAAGGCAAAAAAACTTGATTGATATGCACTTGAAATAGCCCAAGATAATGCTCCATTTTCTAAATGTATATTGGCTGCGCCACAAACATGTGTAGATTTGTGAACAAAGTAAATAGCTTCACGTAAAACCTCTTGTCTTAATAATGGGACATCAATTTTTAATCCCCCCTGAGCTGATTGCGTTTTGTGGTATATAGCTTCTAATCCAACAAAATCTAGAATCTGATGTTCTGGGGCTTCACCAGGATAGCTAAAGGAAGGAATAAAAGATAGCCACTTATCGCAGAGTTTACTCCAATCTCTTTTATCTATTCGTTTGATATCATTTTCAAATGCCATAGATTATACCCTTAAGCCAGATCCGCCCTTTTTCCCAATCTCAAAAATTGAGTTTATCTCAGTTGTCAAATCGTTTCCTGCTTCTATTTCAGCCGCACTTCCTGTTCCTTTAGAATGCCATGTGCTAAAGTCAAAATATTCAATTTTCTTGAACACTTTTGTAGCATCCTCTACTGTAAACCCGGAATACTCTCTCAAACAAACAGAAAAAAAAGTCGGTAATGCATTAATCAATCCTCCAAACCCAAGAGTTTGAAAGAATATTGAATCTTGGCGATTAAACTCTTTAGGAAATATATTTTTTAAAGATTTGTAATAATTGTTAATGATGGATCTTTGCTCGGTTTCAGTAAATGCATTTAAAATACCCTTGCCTGGCTGTATTAATGGAGTTACTTTTCTAACAAAATTTGTTAATGATATCTCTCCTCTTTTTGGCGCTGTAGTTATTACAATTTTAGCATAAAAAGACGACTCTTCATCTTTTTTCAATTCAGTACCTATGTCAGCAGCTCTTTCTTTTGCCACCTCTTGAATTGATTTGTTTGGTAAATTTTTAAGTAAGTCTAAATAGAGACTTGATGGCACACCTTTTGCTTCTTGATTGATAGTAATAAAGAGTTGAATTTGTTTTTCAATACTTAATCCCACAAAAGCAATAAAAGGTAAGCTAATGCTTTTTGTAGCATTATTAGCCCCTGCAAAACGATGTTGCCCATCTATAACCCAACCAGCTTTCGGTGTATTCTTAATTCTCAAAAAAGTTGCTGCCCCCTTCTTGATTACAGAAGCATCATCCAATGATATAAGAAGACTTTGAGTTATTGCATTCCCTGCATCTATATACTTAGATATTGATTTTACTCTTGATTGGGATAATGTCCTTTGATAGCCTTCATCCTTGTCTTCAATTTTAGTATTAATCGCAAGAATTTTCCACATTTTTTTTGCATCCCCAGAGAAGAAATACAAAATATGACTATCCTGTTTAAACTCTACACACTGTATATCTATAAATGAAGTTTTTTTTGCTTTTGCCATATTTAAGGATTTAATATAAAAAATGAGCAGGTTTTCTTGCTACTGACATTTGCTGGTTTGGTTCAAAAACAGGTTGTCCCAATTGCCTCAATTTAAGAGTTCCTTTTCTAAAATCTGAAATCCTTTTCTCTCCAACAGTAACATATCTTTTATATTTTTCAATCCCAACTGAATTTCTTCCATTTTTTAAGGCTGCAATTATAGTCGATCCAACGCCAGAATAAGGGTCTAAAACCCAATCTCCTTTGTTGGTCAATGCAAGAATACACCGCTCTACTAGCTCTACAGGATACTGACATGGATGAATTGTCTTTTCTTTATGATTTGCTTTCACATTAGGGATAGGCCAAATTTCATTATTCCAATTTTCACCTAAAATTTTCCAAATGTCGGATGGGTTTTTACCTTTTGGGTTTCCAGATATCTGACCTTTCTTTTCTCCTTTATAATAGGTTTTCCCTGGATATTTAGCAGGCACTCTGACATCGTCCAGATTAAATGTATAACTATCCGACTTTGAATACCACATAATTGTTTCGTAACGACCTGAAAACCGATTTGAAGCATGTAAACCATGTTCAAAATGCCATATAATTCGATTCCGTAATATCAGGCCTTTACTTTTGAATAAATTATGATAAAAAATATCAAGGGGAACGACCTCTTTTGTGATTGGGTGAATATAATTGCCGACTTGCCAACAAAGACTACCATTCTCGTCAAGTAGCTCAACCAATTTTTCTACAACATAAGTTATCTCTTTGCTATAATTATCTAATGACTGAGACTTTTCATACTCTCGATCCATATTATAAGGAGGAGATGTCATTATCAGTTGAAATTTCTTCCCTTTTAATATCAATTTATCAAGTTCCTTTCTTGAATCACCATGAATATATTCCGCTTTTACAACTTTCTTTCGTTGCATTTTTTTACCTGTAGGTTTACTTTTTTTGATTATTATGCTCATATTTCAACTTCCTGCAAGATAGATCCAATTAAACTTGTTTACAAATAAATTAAGCTCTATTTATAGTAGAATAACGAACTCAACGTACATAAATGTGAAATAACAAAAGATGATAGTAGTAATGAAGCTTGGTACCTTACATTCCTTATTGTCAACCTTCGACAATCTCAGGATGACAACCGCTCCTTAAAATCAAGCCCATTCTCTTTCAAGGTCTCCTTCGCAATATCATACCCCGCATCCGCATGCCGTATCACTCCCATCCCAGGATCGTTCCTTAAAACTCTTTTCAATCTTGCCTCAGCATCATCCGTCCCGTCAGCAACGATCACCATTCCCGCATGTATGCTATAACCCATCCCTACTCCACCGCCATGGTGCAATGAAACCCAACTGGCGCCGCCGGCTGTATTTACCAGCGCATTTAAGATAGGCCAGTCGGCCACAGCATCACTGCCATCGAGCATGGCTTCTGTTTCCCGGTTGGGAGAGGCCACACTTCCGGTATCGAGATGGTCACGGCCGATAACGATCGGCGCTTTTACTTTTCCTGTCCTCACCAGTTCATTAAAAGCAAGACCTGCTTTTTCTCTTTCGCCCTGTCCTAACCAGCAAATACGGGCCGGCAATCCCTGGAAAGCAATTTTTTCTTTGGCCATCTGCATCCAGCGGAGCAGACCTTTATTTTCGGGGAACATGTTCATGATCACTTCATCTGTTACAGCAATATCATTCGGGTCTCCACTCAGTGCCGCCCAGCGGAAAGGTCCTTTGCCCTCACAAAACAAGGGTCGTATGTAGGCGGGAACGAAACCGGGAAAGTCGAAACATCTGCCCAAGGCTGAAGGCTTAACGCTTAATGCTTTTGGCGTTAGGCTTTCGGCTTTCTGCTCAAATTCCTGCGCTCTTGCACGGATATTATTTCCATAATCAAAAGTGATGGCTCCCTTATCCATCAGTTGCAGCATCAACTGCACATGCAGGTGCATACTCTCGTAACTGCGGCGTATATACTCTTCCGG
>Ga0073900_10000756_pt1 | contig 19479 bp, 14 predicted proteins | sample KloWWTmetKNB5Kit_FD_66666 | JGI IMG/M metagenome (GOLD analysis project Ga0073900, IMG submission 66666) | Active sludge microbial communities from Klosterneuburg, Austria, studying microevolution and ecology of nitrifiers - Klosterneuburg... | ecosystem: Engineered > WWTP > Aerobic digester >...
TCGCCCGGCTCAAGGCAAATGCGCGGCGCGTTTAGCGCGTCTTGCGGGTCCATCCCGCGATCCAGCAAGTTCATCACCACCTGCATGTGGCCTTGCGGCTGCATAAAGCCGCCCATCACCCCAAACGGCCCAACCAGTTCGTTGGTGCGTGTGGGCGATGGGTCATCCTCGCACAATTTCACATCCACATCGCGGGTGAGCAGCCCCGGGATGATGGTGTGATACGGGCGTTTGCGTGGCTCCAGCGCGTTGGGGTGGCTGGCATCCAAACTAAAATTGTGTCCGCGGTTTTGCAGCGTAAAGCCGCATCCCTCTGGCACAATACCCGTGCCAAACCCGGCGTAATTGCTGTTGATGAAACTCGCGGCGTTCCCAGCCCCATCCACCACACAAAAATACACCGTGTTGCTGCCCGCCACCGGGCTGCCATGTTTTGTATCCAGCGTGGCCTTGTTGGGGTTGATGAGGCCCCGGCGCTGCGCGGCGTATTCCTTGCTGCGCAGCGCGGCCAGCGGGGCGGGGTTAAACGCCGGGTCGGCCACAAACCAGCGCGTGTCTGCAAACGCGATGCGCAGCGCTTCAATCACCGTGTGCCAATACTGGGCGGGTTTCATCGTCGCCACATCCAACCCTTCAATGATGTTCAACGTCAGCAACGCCGTTAGCCCCTGGCCGTTGGGCGGGCACTCCCACACCCGAACTCCTTTGTAAGTCGTGCTGATTGGCGTATCCCACGTGCTGGTGTGCGCCAGCAAATCCTCGTGGGTCATCACGCCGCCCCAGGCGCGGTTGGCCTCAACAATTCGCCGCCCAATTTCGCCTTCGTAAAACGCCTGCGCCCCGCCATCGGCCACCGCCCGAAAAGTGTGCCCCAAATCTGGGTTGCGAAAAATCTCGCCCGCGCGAGGGGCGCGCCCGTTGATGGTGAGTGCGCGGCCGCGGTCGGCCATTTTTTGCCGTTCCACGCCCCGCGCCCAGGCGTGAGCGGTGAGCGGCGCAACCGGAAACCCATCTTCTGCCAAACGGATGGCGGGCGCGAGCACATCGCGCATGTTGAGCGAGCCGTGCCGCGCCACAAAATCGCACCAGCCGGCGCACGCGCCCGGCACGGTGATGGTGTGCGCGTGGAATGGGTCGGCCATTTCGTCATTTGGCCCCCGCTGGCCGTCTTGCTCAACCTGGCGGATGGATAACGCGGCGGGGGCGCGCCCGCTGGCGTTCAGCGCGGTCACCTCACGGGTGGCGGCGTCAAAATACAACGCAAACACATCCCCGCCAATGCCCGTGCTGGTTGGCTCGGTCACATTCAGCGCGGCGGCGGTGGCCACGGCGGCATCGGCGGCGTTCCCGCCTTGCATGAGGATGGATAACCCGGCCTGCGAAGCCAGCGGCTGAGACGAAGCCACCATCCCGCGTGTGGCATACACCGGCGAGCGGCGCGAATCGAAGGAGAAATTCATGCGGGCAAGTGTATCCCCAAAAGAAGGGTGAAGAGTGAAGGGTGAATGGTGAAGCCTTTTCACCCCGCGTATGCTGGCGTTCCACCGGCAGTTCCACCGGCAGCGGATAAATCCGCCGCCTAAATATTAGGAAACCCGCTGGCGCGGGTTAAAAACGCCAACACAACTCGCCCGCGGGTTTCCCGACCAGTAGCTACCGGATTTACCTGGGGCGGCCACCGGCGCATTTCACCCTTCAAATCCTTCACTACGCGCCTGTGCGATAATCTTCGCTTGCGCGTAAGGCGCAGTTTTTTTTGATGACAGCTTCAGCTCAATCCCCGTCACAACCGCATACGTCAGAAACGCAAAACGAGATTGAAGTTTCTGTGGTGATGCCGTGTCTAAATGAAATCCTCACGCTCAAAACGTGCATTCTCTCTGCGCAGGCGCTGGTGGCAAAACTTGGCACCTCTGCCGAGATCATCGTGGCCGATAACGGCTCTACCGATGGCTCGCAAGAGTTGGCGCGAGAGATGGGCGCGCGGCTGATTGAAGTGCCGCGGCGCGGCTATGGCGCGGCGCTGATTGATGGCTGCAAAGCCGCGCGGGGCAAATACATCATCATGGCCGATAGCGACGCCTCGTATGACTTTTTGGAAGGCGCGGCGATGGTGGATGAGATGCGCAAAGGCTACGAGCTGGTCATGGGGTCGCGCTTCAAGGGGCGCATTCAGCCCGGCGCCATGCCATGGAAAAATCGCTACATTGGCAACCCCTTGCTCACGGGGGTGCTTAATCTGTTCTTCCAGTCCGGCCTCTCTGATGCGCACAGCGGCATACGCGGGTTTACCCGTGAGGCGTTTGACAAACTGGACCTGCGCTGCCCCGGCATGGAGTTTGCCAGCGAGATGGTGGTGAAGGCCGCCCTCATTGACCTGAAGCGCACCGAGGTGCCGGTGACCCTGCACAAAGATGGCCGTGACCGCCCGCCGCACTTGAACCCGTGGCGCGATGGCTGGCGGCACTTGCGCTTTTTGCTGCTCTATGCCCCGCGCTGGGTTTACATGATTCCGGGCTTCATCATGTTGGTGAGCGGTTTGCTGGTGAGCATACTCATCAACCTGATACCCACGCCTGTGCGCATTTTGGGCATTCCGCTGGGCGATCACTGGATCATCCCCGGCACCATGTTTGCCTCGCTGGGGTTGCAAAGTTTGTTTCTGGGCGTGTTTATGCACGCGTACTCCGCAAAAGCCGGGCTTTACCCGCGCGAACGCTGGGTGCATTTTGTGGCCCGGCAATTTACGCTGGAGCGCGGCCTCATCGTTGGGCTTGGTCTTTCGGCCATTGGCATTCTTGTTTTGGGCGCCATTCTTGTTCAGTGGATTTCGTCTTCATTTGGCGCGTTAAACGCGCTAAAAATTGGCGTTTTTGGCATGATGTGGATCATGCTGGGGGCGCAGTTTTTGCTCAACAGCTTTCTCCTCAGTTTGATGATGAGCGAAGTGCGCGAAAGCGAATTTGAGCCAGCCCCGGTGAAAGAAGGGTGAAGGGTGAAGAGAGAAATTTTCACCCTTCTCACCTCACCCTTCTCACTTCCTTCACCCTTCACCCTTTATGAGGATTTTGCTCGTCACCCACTACTGGTTGCCGCACCCTGGCGGAATTGAGTATTTGGCGCGCGAGCAAGCCATGCGCTTGACGCAGCGCGGCCATTTCATCACGGCGGTCACCTCGGCCATTGGCGATTCGCGCCCGGTCTCGCGCGATGACGGCTTTGACGTGCACCGCATCCCGGCGAATAATTTTTTGGAGCGCAAGCTGGGTGTGCCGTATCCGTTGTTCTCTCTGGCGTTGTTTGCGCACATGATCCGTCTGGCAGAACAGCATGATGTGGTTTTGGCCCATTCGCACACGTTTATGAGTTCCGTGGCCGCGGCCATGGCAGCCCAGCGCGCCCGCAAACCGCTGGTGGCGATTCAGCACAACCCGCACATCCAGTATCCCTTCCCGCTAAATGGGGTGTATGCCGGGGCAGATGCGATTTTGGGCCGATACACGCTGGGGTCTGCGGCGCGGCTGCTGGCGGTGAGCAAACACACCGCCGCGTATGCCCAAACGCTTGCCCCGCATAACCCGGTGGAAGTGTTGTACAACGGCGTGGACACGCAAAAATTCACGCCCGTGAGCGCGGACGAAAAAAGCGCCATCCGCCAAAGGCTGGGGCTGCCGCCAGATGAATTTGTGGCGCTGACCGTGCGCCGTTTGTTTTACCGCAACGGCGTGGATGTTTTGATTCGCGCCTGCGCCCTGCTGAAAGACCAAAAAGATGTGCATGTGTTTGTGGGTGGCAAAGGCCCAGACCGCCCGGCGATGGAAAAGTTCATCGCGGAGAATGGGCTTGCCAACACCCATCTGCTTGGGTTTATACCCGATGAAGATTTGGTGGATTACTTTCGCGCGGCGGATGTGTTTGTGCTGCCCACCCGCACCGGCGAGGGCTTTGGTCTGGTCATCGCCGAGGCAAACGCCTGCGGTGTGCCGGTGATCGCCACCCGCTCTGGCGCGCCAGAAGAAATTGTGCAGGATGGGATCACCGGGCTGCTTGTGCCCCCAGAGAACCCCGCCGCGCTCGCAGATGCCATCACCCAACTGCGCCGCCAGCCAGATTTGCGCCGCGAGATGGGCCGCGCGGCGCGGCTTGCCGCCGAAAAGCTGGACTGGGAGCGCAATGTGGATCAGCTTGAGCAAATTCTAAATTCTGAACTGAGGCCGCAGGCCTGACCGTTTGCGGGTGGCGCGCCATTCGCATTCAGGGGGATAATTCACCGCGCATGAAATCACTCAATCAACGTTTAGATGGGGCTTTGGGCGGGCGCGGGCGGCAACTGGTTCACATTTTGTTTGCCGCGGCGCTGTCTTTGGTTGTGGCGGCTCTGGTGGCGCGTGGCCTGCCGCCCATCATAGACGGGGCAAAGAAATGGCTAATTGTTGCGCTGGCGGCTGGGGTGAATTTTGGGTTGTCGCTGATGGTTCTGGGAAGCAGCGGGGCAGAGGCGCCGCTGGATGCAAGCGATGAGCTTGAAGATGAAGGCGTGATGGATGACAACCCGCCCGCCGTGATTCGCGGCGCAGCGTTTAGCGACCCCGCCGCCGTTGTGCTGACCGGCGCGGCCATTGCGCTGGCGGGCGTAGCGCTCGCGATCCCGCTGGGCGTAATTGGGGGCGCGCGGTTTGTGCTGGGGGCCGGGCTGTTTATGCTGCCCGGTTATTTGCTTTCGGTGTTGCTCATGCCAAAATCCCTCGGTCTGGTGGGGCGCATCTTGCTCAGCGCGGTTTTGTCTGCGGCGGTGGTGCCCACTGTTGCCCAGGTTTTGTATTGGATGGGATTTTTGTTCACCACCTGGATCGCGCTCATCGCCACGCTGGGCGTGTCCATGTTGCTGCTGGTGATCTTCCGGCTGGCGCAAAAAAGAAGCTCCCAGGCCGGAGCGCCATCACCAAAGTGACAGCAGGCCTGGGAGCGCGAAGTGTGACGCTGATTCTTGCGAATTAGCTCATCGCGGCGATGTCTTTCTTGATCGGTTCGCCGTCGGTCTCCAACTGCTTCTGCACCTCGGCCAGAACCTTGGCAGCATCCTCATTGTTGATGGTGATGCGCTCCAGGCCCTTGCCAATCGTGGCGTCGCCGCCGGGGATGAACACGCGGGCGCCATCCTGAGCGCGGGTCTTGGGCAACTGGTCTACCGCGGTCTTGGCCTGCGGGCGATCCTTGAAGAACTGCTGGAAGGCCGCTGTGCCTGCGGTGCTGGTGCGCACGGGCATGTAGCCGGTCTTTTGCGCCCATGTCGCGCCGCCATCGTTGCCGGTCAGGAAGTTGATGTACTTCATGGCCGCCTGCGCCTTTTCTTTTGGCGTGGTGGTGAGAATGGCGAGGCCAGAGCCGCCGGTGCAGCACCCGAAGTTCTTCTCCATCGGCAGGAAGGCCGTGCCAACCTTGAACTTGGCATCCTTGAGCACGCCGCCCAGCGAGCCGGTGGACATGATGGCGGTGGCCGCGAGGCCGGACACAAAGTCCTTCACCACGTCTTGAGAGTTGACCGCCCACTTGCCCTTGTGTACGCTGTCGCCATAGAACTGCGCCGCGCGAATTGTGTCGGGGTTGGTCAGCTCGTACTTGCTCAGGGTCTGGTCGCTGAAGCCGCCGCCAAACTGCCACGCCACGCACATGAACAGCCACGCCAGATAGCTGGCGCCGTTGCCATGCACAAAGGCCGCAACCTTGGTCGTGTCGCCTTCTTTCTGGATGAGCTTGGGCGCCATATCCACCAGCTCTTGCCATGTGCCCGGCGCTTTTGCAATGCCGGCCTTCTCGAACTGATCTATGTTGTAATAGAACAGCGGGGTGGAGCGGGCAAAGGGCACCCAGTATTGCTGGCTCTTGCGCACGCCTTCGTTCCAAAGGGATGGCACAAAGTCTGCGGTGTCAATCTTCTCGCCTGCAACCAGGTCGTTCAGGCCCATGAGCGCTTTGGCGCGCAGGAACTTGAACCACCACACGTCAGACAGCAGCACCATATCCGGGGCCTGCTTGGCGGCCAGCGCGGCGGTGAGTTTGTTGGCGGTGTCTTCGTAGTTGCCCTGCACCTGAAGGTTCACGCGCACTTCTTTTTGCATGGCGTTGAACTTGTCGGCCAATTCTTTGTCGGTGGCTTCGTTCACGCCGCCGCTAAAACCCCAATGCACCACTTCCACCACCGAGCCGGGCTGCGAGACAACGGTTGGCGCGGCGGGCTTGGGGGCATCGGTGGCCTTGGCAGGCGCGGCTGTTGGGGCGGGGGCGCCGCCGCAGGCCGCAAGCGCCACCGCGCCCGCGCCGTAGCCAATGCCTTTCAGCATCGTTCTGCGGCTGATCTTGCGATTAAACATCGTGGCTTTTGTCTTCATTCTTTCTCTCCTTTTTTGAATTAAAAATTACGAATTACAAATCACGAAATCGCTCAAAATTCGTAATTTGTAATTCGTAATTAACTTACCCTTTTACTGCGCCTGCGGCGATGCCTTCTACGATGTAGCGCTGCGCAAACAGGAACACAAAGATGACCGGGATGATGACGATTAGCGTGGCGGCCATCACAATACCCCATTCGGTGTTGCCTTCTGCGTCCAGCAGACGCGAGATGGCGATGGGCAGCGTGCGCATCTGGTCGGTGGTGGTGACGATGAGCGGCCACAGATATTCGTTCCACTTGGCGGTGAACGAGAGCATGGCGCTGGTGGCGATGGCGGGCATGGCGACCGGCACGACCACATTGAGCAGCGTCAGCCCGTGGCCTGCCCCGTCTACCTTGGCGGCATCCACAAGGTCAGTTGGGATGGTGCGGAAATACTGGCGCAACAAAAATGTGCCAAAGGCGATGGACGCGCCGGGCAGGATGATGCCCGCGTAGGTGTTGAGCATTCCCTTGGGATACAACCCGAACAGGGTCATGTTAGCCACTGTGAGGTAGTTGGGGAAGATGATGATTTGCTCTGGCACCATGAGCGCGGCCAGCAAAAGCACAAACACCGCATTGCGGAACGGGAAGCGCACAAACACCAGCGCATAGGCGGTGGTGATCGCCATGATGACCTCGGCCAGCGCCCCGATCAAGGTGGTGATGACGCTGTTGATGAAATACGACCCAAATGGCCGCTCTGTGACCGCCCGGACAAAATTGTTGAGCGTGGGTTCCTTTGGCCACAGGGTGGGGTTGGCGGTGAGGATTTCTGAGTTGACCTTGAGCGCGCCGCTCACCAGCCAGAAGATGGGGATGCTGATTAGCAGGGCCAGCGCAGTCATGCTCGCATAACCGAGGATTTTGGAGACAAGCTTTGAGACTTTCATGATGGGAACTTGGAAACAAGAAAATAAGATGATGAAGAAATCGCGCGGGGCGAATTCCATCCCGTATTTCCTGGTTCTTTTTTTAGCTGTAACTCACTCTGCGCTCCAGATAGCGCAATTGGAAAAGTGTGACGACGAACATGATCACAAACAACAACACGCCCATCACGGCGACCTTGCCGTAATCGGCATTGGTCTCAAAGCCAAGCTCATATAGGCGGTAGATGAGAACGTTGGTGGCGTTTACCGGCCCGCCGTGCGTCATCACGCGGATGATGTCGAACGCCTGAAATGAATTCAGAATGCTGGTGACCATGAGGAAGAAGGTCACCGGCGATAGACCGGGAATGGTGATGTGTCGGAAGCGATCCCACGCGTTGGCCCCATCCACCCGCGCGGCTTCATACAGTTCATTGGGGATGGCTTGCAGGCCGGCGATGTAAATTACCGTGGCGTAACCCAGGTTTTTCCACACATACACCATGATCAGCCCGGCCATCGCCCAGTTTGGATCCAGCAGCCAGTGCGGCGCAGGGATGTTGAACGGGCGCAACACCTGGTAAAACAAGCCGTAGCGGTGATCAAAAATGTAGATCCACACCACCGCAACCGCAGACCCGGCCAGCACCGTGGGCGAGAAGAGCAAACTGCGCACGGGGTTGCGGAACTTGAGTTTTTGGTTCAAAAGCAGCGCGGCCAGCAATCCAAAGGCCAGAATAAGGGCAACCACCGACGCCGTAAAGACCAGCGTGTTTTCAAAAACCTTGTTGGTAGATGGGTCGGCAAAAAAACGCTTGAAGTTGTCCAGTCCTACCCATTCACCTTCGTTGGTAAAAATGTTGTAATCCTGAAATGCCAGAACAAAATTTCGGAATAACGGGTAATAGGTGAAGATAGCGAAAAGCAGCACATTTGGCCCGGCAAATGCCAGAAAGACCAACCATTCGCGCCAGTCGCGACGAAAAGCTTTTGTCATATAAACCACATGAACACGAATTTAAACGAGTTGCGCCGCGCCCGACCAGTGACGACCAGGGCACTGTGCTTGTTGGTGCATTGTAAGGATATTTGCAATTTTTACCAGCAAAATAGCTTAAATCTTTTTAACCCGGTTTTGTTATGTGTGGATTAAGGGAATTTACGCGAAATTTATTGACATCCTCTTGTAATTTGTTAAAATCCGCGCACTGTTCCGCCGCCCCACACGTGTGAGGCGGTTATTTGTAGTTGAATACAAGAGAGGAGAAGGAAGAATGAAGAATTTGAAAGTGATCAGCTTTGGCGCTGCTGCTGCCATGTTGCTGGCTGCCTGCACGGGCGCTGCCACGCCGACCGCCGCCCCCGCCGCTAAGCCGACCGATGCCCCCAAGCCCGCTGCGACCGCCGCCCCGGCCGCAACTGCCGCGCCCGCTGCGACCGCTGCCCCGGCTGCCACAGCTGTGCCCGCTGCCGCTGGCCCGGAAATCATGCGCATTTACTCCAGCTTCCCGCAGCAAGGCCCATCCAAGAGCAGTGCCGACCAGATCAACAACGCCATTGTTTTGGCGATTGAGGCAGGCACGAAGGGCGGCCTGATTTGCGATGGCAAATACAAGGTTGACTTTGTGAAGCTTGACGACTCCACCGCCGCCGCCCAGAAGTGGGATGCCGCGCAGGAGCAGGCCAACGCGCAGAAAGCCGTGTCCGACAAGGACGCCATGGCCTACATTGGCACGCTGAACTCTGGCGCGGCCAAGGTTTCCATCCCCATTCTGAACGGGGCCAACATCGGCATGGTCAGCCCGGCCAACACCTATGACGGCTTGACAAAGAAGGCGGATGCCGGCGAGCCGGACAAGTATTACCCGAACGGCAAGCGCAACTACACCCGCGTGGTGCCATCCGATGGCCTGCAGGGCGCGTTCAACGCCAAGTGGACCAAGGGTCTGGGCGCCAAGAAGGTGTACATCCTCGACGACACCGAGCTGTACGGCAAGGGTTTGGCCGATCAGTATGAGAAGACCGCCAAGGAAATTGGTCTGGAAGTCGTTGGCCGCACAGGCATTGACGGCAAGGCCAAGGATTACAAGGCTCTGGCCACCAAGATTCAGGCTCTGGCCCCGGATCTGATTTACTACGGCGGCATCACCGACAACAACGCCGGTCAGTTGCTCAAGGACATCCGCGGCGCAGGGATCAAGGCGTTCTTCATGGGCGCAGACGGCATCAAAGGCCCGTCATACATCAGCGCCGCTGGCAAAGACATCGCCGAGGGCGTGTTCGCCTCGGTGGGTGAAGTGCCCCAGGCCAAGCTGCCCGCCGCCGGTCTGAAATTCCAGGATGACTTCAAGGCCAAGTACAACATCAAGGCCGAGGATCTGGAGAGCTATGCCAAGTATGGTTACGCCGCCGCCCAGGTGGTGCTGAACGCCTTCACAAAGGTGTGCGGCAAGGATCGCGACGCCATCCGCGCAGCGATTGTGGGCACGAAGGACCTGCCGACAGTTGTGGGCAACATGACCTTCGACGCGAACGGCGACACGACCGACACCTCCATGACCGGCTTCGTTGTGAAGAACGGCGCGTGGGTTGAGGCTGACGTCAAACTGGCGAACTAAATTCGGTTGACGGTCAACACGCAAAAGACCGCTTCTGAATCTGGTAAAACAACAAGAAGAGCCTCTGACCCGACGAGAGTCAGAGGCTCTTCTTGTTTAACAGGCAACTTCTAATTGTGTAATGCGCAGATGCAATAAAGGCTGGCCGGGCGCGGCTCGGCAGCAATACTATCTGCCGCGTATTGCGCGTTATAAATAAAGCCTGCATATAATACCGGCTCAATACTGACCGCAAAACCGCAAACCTCATTCATTCCCAACCCGGATAGCCCTATGGAACAAACGTTGACAAAGCAACCCCCCTCTTTAGTAAGGCGTTTCTTTCGCATTTTTTTGCCCGTGCTTGTGGTGTATTTAATTTTGCTGTTTGGACAACAGGCTGGTTTTGAGCCTGGCCGCATCATCCGAGAGATGCTGGCCGACCCTGCAATTATTCTTCAACAAATTGTGGTGGGCCTTTCCAACGCCGCCATCATCACCATCATCGCGCTTGGTTATACGATGGTGTATGGCATTGTGGAAAATATCAACTTTGCCCACGCCTCGGTGTTTATGCACGGCACCTTTATCGCCCTGCTCACCATGTCTATTTTGACGAATGCGAGCACAAAAGCGCCGCTTTGGGTGGCGCTGGTGGCCTTCATCCCCGCCATGATTTATTGCGCGCTGCTGAACGGTGTGATTGAGCGCTTTGCTTACCGCAGCCTGCGCAAAAGCCCCAAGATCGTGGGCATGATCGCCGGTATGGGCATGGATTACATTTTGGTCAACATTGGCCTGAAGATTGGCGACTTTGGCATTTTGCCCAACGCCTTCCCCAACGTGCCCGCGCTTAACTTTTTGAACATTCTGGGCAACCAGAGCGCCTCGCCCAAGAGTTTCCCCGCGGTGCAGGAATTCTTCACCGGCCCTGGCATCCCGGTGAACCTGCTGGAGATTGTGGATGCCCACGCCCGCCTGCGCATCACCCCGGCAGACATTCTGGTGATTGTGACCGCCATCATTCTGGTGACGGCGCTGAACTGGTTTGTGCGCAACACCCGCCCCGGCAAGGCCATGCGCGCCACGGCTCAAAATCCGGCGGCGGCGGCCATGATGGGCATCAATACCGATCAAATTATTAACCTGACCTACATGATTGGCGGCGCGCTGGCTGGCGCGGCGGCGGTGATGTTTGGCGTGTATAACGGCACCACCAGCCCGCAGATTGGAGCCACCACCGGCCTCAACTCCTTCACCGCTGCTGTGTTGGGCGGCGTTGGTAACATTCAGGGAGCGGCATTGGGCGCGGTCTTCATCGGCCTGCTCTCGGCGCTTAGCGACCAGTTTGTATCCAGCCGTTGGACAAACGCGTGGGTGTTCCTCACCCTTGTTCTGGTGATGATCTTCAAGCCAACCGGCATTCTGGGTTCAGAAGGCGGCGAAAAGGCGTAGATTTTTATTGAACATGGATGCACAGAATAGACAGGATAAAACTCAGTTTCCATCCCATATATCCCGTTTATCCATGTTAGAAAAAAGAAATCATGAAAAATAAATTCTTTCAAAACGCCGAAGTCCTCGCCATTTTTGTGATGGGCGCCCTGGCGCTCTTTCTGGGCGGGTATAACACCATTGTGTGCGGTGTGCTGGCGGGCGTGCTGATTGGTCTTGGCGTGAAGCATGACCGCAGCGGCATCACTCGCGCGGCCATCATGGGCGTGTTCGCCGCCATCCTCATCTTCATTGGCGGCTACATTTACTCCACCTTTGTCATCACCCTGCCAGAAGTGGATGTGCCCTCCCCCGACCAGCTCACCCTTACCCCGCTGCTCATCGCGGCAGTGGTCACCATTGCCACCAGCATCCTTGTCTCGTATCTCAACACCATTCACGATGATCGCAAACGCAAAATGGCGTTGCTGGGCTTTGCGGCGGTGTGCGCCATCCTGTTCCCGTTTTTTGACCAGTGCCCAACCCTGGCATGGAACGCCCCCATCAATTTTGCCAACCCAACCATTGGCTGCACAACCGAGAAGTCGTTGATCTGGGTGAACGCGCTGGTGGTGGTCTTTATCTACGCCATTCAGGCGATGGGTCTGAACATCGTGGCCGGATACGCCGGTCTGCTGGACCTGGGCTATGTGGCCTTCTTTGCCATTGGCGCATACACGATGGGTCTTTTGAACTCCGACCATCTGGTTGCCCAGGGAATTCTGCCCGCCAAAATCACCTTCTGGCTGGTCATCTGGGTCTCGGCGGCGATGGCGGCCTTCTTTGGCATGATGCTGGGCGCGCCCACGCTTCCGCTGAGAGGCGACTACCTCGCCATCGTCACGCTCGGCTTCGGCGAAATCATCCCAATTGCCGCAAAAAACCTGGAAACCGTGCGCATTTTCGAGCCAATCGGTCTGTTCTTCAAGCAATTGTTCACCCAGAACATGGCCAAGATTGACCGCATTGACAACGCGCCGGACTTTATAAACAGCATTTTGTGCTTTGTGGGCTGCAAACCCGATGCCGCGTTTAACCTGACCAACGGCACAAAGGGCATTTCGCCCATCTTCACACCCACGCTGCCCGGCGGCTACGCCTTCAAAGTAGGCGATTACGTTCCCTGGTATTTCCTCGCGCTGGGCATCATGGTGCTCACCGCGTTCTTCATCATGCGGGTGCGAGACAGCCGCATTGGCCGCGCCTGGGTGAGCATGCGCGAAGACGAGCTGGCCGCCAACTCCATGGGCGTCAACATCTTGCGCACCAAGATTCTGGCCTTCATCATTGGCGCCATGTTCTCTGGCTTTGCCGGCGCGTTTTATGGCAGCTACGTCTCGTTCATCGAGCCAGGCTCCTTCGCCTTTGACATCTCGGTCATTGTGTTGGCGATGGTGATCTTGGGCGGCTCTGGCAACGTGCCCGGCGTGATGCTTGGCGCGTTCCTCATCAAGCTCACCGACCTGGTGGTTTTGGATCGCGTAAAGCAGGTGGTAAACGGCGTGATTCAACATGCGTTTGTGGCAGGCGCAGATAACCCGGCGCTGGGCGCGTTCTTCGCCCGTCTGCTGGATGCCACCTCGTTCAAGATCATGATTCTGGGTTTGATTCTGGTGGTGATGATGAAAGTTCGCCCGCAGGGTCTTTTGCCAGAACAAACCGCGGCCACCAAGCGACAAAAACCGGCGTAAAAAAAGACAAGAAATAAGAAATGAAGAAATAAGAAAATGGCGGCGGGCGCGGCTAAAACACAAGACGCAAACGCCATTACCCATTTCTTATTTCTCATTTCTTATCTTTCAGCCATGTCCGTCATCCCGCAACTCATCCTGATTGGCCTCGCAAACGGCGGAGCCATCGCCTTGAACGCAATCGCGATCACGGTGATTTACTCTGCCGTGCGCGCGCTCAATTTGGCGCATGGCGATGTCTACGCCCTGAGTTCGGTGATGAGCATGGTGATTTTGCGCGATCTTGTCCCGTTCGACCAATCCATGCCCGTGCCAGAGTTGCTGGGCGCGCTGGCTTTGGCGCTGGCGGCTTCCATCGCCCTGAGCATTGGCTTGAGTGTGATGATTGAGTTTTTGGCCTTCCGGGTGTTTCGCGGGCAGTCGCGGCTCGCGCCCATCATCGCCACGCTGGGGTTGTCGTTTGTGTTGTATCAGGCGGCGCTGGTGTGGCGCAAGCTCATGCCCACATTTTTGCCCGGCGAGCACCGCAGCGTGCCCGGCCTGCCGCTTTTGCCGCACGATGGCGTGCCGCGCGTGCTCCCCCAGCTTAACGTGGCGCAAGGGTTGGGCTTAAGTTTAGACATCAAAGATTTCATCATCATCGTGGCGGCCATCGCGGTGGCGCTGGGCGTGCATGTGTTGATCAAGTCCTCGCGCATTGGCAAAGCCATCCGCGCCAGCGCCCAAAACCCGTTGGCCGCGCAAATGGCCGGGGTGAACCTGAACGCCACCATCCGCGCCGCGTTCGTCATTGGCGGGGCGCTGGCGGGTTTGGCGGGGTTCATCTTCACCATCACGATGGAGCGCCCGGTGGGCGTACACGGCGCAGAGAGCAGTTTGGTGGCGTTCACCGCCGCCATTTTGGGCGGCATTGGCAGCCCGTTTGGCGCGCTGCTCAGCAGCGGCATTCTGGGCATGTTCCAGTCCTTCTCCGATTTTTATCTGGATGGCCGCTGGACCCCCGCGCTGCTCAACGCGCTGCTGGTTGGCTTGCTGGTGTTGCGACCCAACGGCTTCTCTGCCGAGGAGCGCGATGACTTTGCCGCCGCCCCGCAAAGCGATGTGATGTCGCTCGGCGCGATGCGCCCCAGCACAGCGCTCAAGCCGCGCACGTTGCTGCTCACGCTGCTGCCGCTGGCAATTCTGTATCCGCTGCTCGTCCCGCTCATGGGCGAGTACTACCTGCCGGTCATCAACAACGCGCTCATCTGGGTCTCGCTTGCGCTGGGGCTAACCGTTTTGCTGGGGTTTGCCGGCGTGGTGGATGTGGGCTACGGCCTGAACTTTGCCATTGGCGCGTATTTGGCGGCGTATCTCACCGGCCCCGGCATGGCGTGGCGGGCAGGGCTGCCAGCCTTTTTGTTTGATGGCGTGCCGGTCTTCATCGTGGTCGTGCTCGTCACGGGCTTCATCGGCATTTTGAAAGGCTTGCTCACCGCGCGAATGCGCCCGGATTACCTCGCCATCGCCACCCTTGCGCTGGGCATGATGCTGCGCGATGTGCTCAAAAACAGCAGCGTGGGCGGGGTGGATGGCTTTGCGGCCATACCGCCGCCCAAGTTCTTTGGCGTGGTCATCGCCTCGCATGGCTGGCAATACGCGCTCATGCTGGTTGTGGTGACGGCGCTCGTGGTCGGCTCGTATCGCCTGCTCAATTCGCGGGTGGGGCGGGCATTGGCTGCCCTGCGCGAAGATGAGTATGCGGCCACCAGCAGCGGGGTGAACGTGGCGAAATACAAGACCATCGCCTTTTTTACCGGCGATGCCATTGCGGGCGTGTGCGGCGCGTTGTATGCCATGCTGCTCAGCATTGCCACGCCAGACCTGGCCGATTTCTGGACATCGGTGATGGTTTTGGCGATGGTGGCGGTGGGCGGCGTGGGCAACATTGGCGGGGCGGTGCTGGGCGCGCTGGCGATCCTTGGCATAGACCGCATCGCCATCCCAGCCCTGCAAACGCAAATGGAAGCGCAAAACTTTATCGCCGGGTTCAACCTGCGTGAGCTGAGTTTTTTGCTGTTCGGGCTGGCCTTGTATCTCTCGGTGCTGGGCAGCCGCGGGCTGCGCTGGCGGGCGGTGTTTAACAAAATTTCCGGCGCGTTACATGCGCCGCGTCTGGCGATTCAGTCGTAAATGAAAACATTAAACACTGCGGAGACGCAGAGACGTTGAGCATTTATTTTTTATCTCTCAGCGTTTCAACGCCTCGGCGGTGAAAATCAGATACCAGTATCATTGAAGGAAATTAAGTTTATGGCACAAGAAGCACTACTTGAGGCAAAGAGCGTGACCAAGCGGTTTGGCGGCCTGACGGCGGTCAACAAGGTAGATTTCACCATCTACAAAGGCATGATCGCCGGGTTGATTGGGCCAAACGGCGCGGGCAAAACCACGTTCTTTAACAACATCACCGGGCTATACGAGCCAACCGAAGGCGCCATCTATTTTGATGGCAAGGTCATCAACGGCCTTAAGCCGCATGTGATTCAGGAGCGCGGCATCAGCCGCACCTTCCAGAACATTCGCTTGTTTGGCCAGCTCAGCGCGTTGGAAAATATTTTGGTTGGCATGCATGTGCGTCTCAAGGGATCGGTGATTGAGGCGTTCTTCCGCCCGCCGCGCGTGCTTCACGAAGAAAAAGCCGCCCGCGAGAAAGCCCTCGGCCTGCTGGATTTTGTGGGTTTGGGCAAAAAGACCGCCGACACCGCCGCGCGCAACTTGCCATACGGCTATCAGCGCCGCCTGGAGATTGCCCGCGCCCTTGCCAGCGACCCCAAGCTGCTTCTGCTGGATGAGCCAACGGCGGGCATGAACCCGCAGGAAAAACGCGAGTTGACCGATTTGGTTCAGCATGTGCGCAAAGAATTGGGTGTAACCGTGCTGCTCATTGAGCACGATATGAAAGTGGTGATGGGTATCAGCGACCGCGTGAGCGTGCTGGATCACGGCGAAAAGATCGCCGAGGGCCTGCCCAAAGAAGTGCAAAACAACCCGCAAGTGATTGAAGCCTATCTGGGCACTGGCGCTGCCGCAGAGGGAGCGTAAGACAGACGGCAGACGCGAGACCGGAGACGGTTGCTGAGTGTCTCAAGACACATCGTCTTTCATTCTCCGTCTTCCGTCTCAACAAGAGGCATTAACAAAATGGCAATACTCGAACTGAACAACGTTCACACATATTACGGCAACATCCACGCGCTCAAGGGCATTTCCATTCAGGTGGAAGAGGGTGAGGTGGTGACGCTGATTGGCTCCAACGGCGCGGGCAAAACCACCACTTTGCGCACCATCCAGGGGCTGCTAAGACCCCGCGAGGGCAGCATTAAGCTAAACGGCGTGGAGCTGAGCAAGTTGCCCGCGCACCAGGTGGTGAAGATGGGCGTGAGCCAGTCGCCAGAAGGCCGGTTGCTCTTCCCGCGTATGAGCGTGAAGGAAAACCTGGAGATGGGCGCGTTTCAACGCACCGATGTCGCCGGGATTCAAGAAGATATGGAACGGGCATTTACGCTGTTCCCGCGCGTGAAGGAGCGCTTGAACCAGCGCGCCGGCACGCTGTCTGGCGGCGAGCAGCAGATGGTCGCCATGTGCCGCGCCCTCATGGCCAAACCAAAAGTGCTTTTGCTGGATGAGCCTTCGATGGGTTTGGCCCCCATTTTGGTGGACTTGATCTTCGACATCATCAAACAGTTGAACAAGGCAGGCACCACCATTCTGCTGGTAGAGCAGAACGCGCGTCTGGCGCTCAGCATCGCTAACCGCGGGTATGTGCTGGAGACGGGCGAGATCGCCCTGTCTGGCACAGGCAAAGAATTGCTCAACAGCCCAGAAGTCAAGGCGGCTTACCTTGGCGAGCGCGGGCATTGATTTATTAAAACGCAAGCGGCCAGAGCACAACTGCTCTGGCCGCTTTTTTATTTTTCGGTGGGTTGCGGTCAGATGGAATCTGCGTCCGCCGAGGCTTCATTTGCCCACATGTGTTCCAGCACGGCAAAGTTGCGCACAAACCGCTCCGGGTTGCGCTTTAGGCTTTCTTTTTCCAGCCTGGGCATGATGTTGTCCAGCGCGCGGCGCAGCTCGTCAAACTCAATTTGCCCAGAGCGCAGCAACGTGACCACGTCCTGATAATCGCCCTCGCGCCCGCGCTCAATTTTGCTCAGCGAGGTGCTATACAAATCAAAGTGGAACACATCCACCTGCCCAAACCGGCCCACGTGTTTGGCGCGGTCTTTCCAGCCGGCGGGCAGGGGAATAAAATCGCCCGGCGAGGCCGTCTCCACGTTAATTTGCATCTCGTCTTTTAACCGGCGGATGGTTTGCGTGAATTGCGCTTCGTGTTCATCGCCCACCTCGTAATCAATATCAATATCCAGCGATTGCTCGCGCAGACCTTCGTAAACCAGCGTGGTGCCGCCCACCAAATACAGCCGCGCCGGGTGGCGAAACTCGATCCCCAGTTTGACAAGAAAATAATGCACACGCAGGCGGTCAATCGGTGGTCTCATATAGGTTTGCTCAATACTTAGAACGTGGCGCCTGGGCATGGCTGATCGCACAACATGGCAACAACCTGCTCGTAGCTGGACCAATCGTTGAAAGGGCTGCGATCGCACAACTCGCGCAGGCCGCGCTCGCCAAACATCTCGTCGGCATGGGGCAGCTTCATCTCTGCGGTAAATTTTTCTGGGATGGAGCCGCCCTCTGCGCCAAGACACAACCGCAGGCGGGTGCGCCACAAGCGTTGCAAATACATCGCGGCAGCATATTGTTTGCGCAATTCATCGCGCGTTTTGGGGTGGCTCTCCGCCTCGGCCAGCCGGGCCACCTCGCCCGCAAAACGCGGATGCCGCAGCAGCAAGGCCGCCAGCGCAAAGCGCAAACGCCCATCCCGGCTTTTGGCCAAACCCAGGATGAGCGCGTCATCGCTCAAGGGCGGCTCATCGCCCGCGGGCGTGGGCGCAAGGTAGCACACGCCCCGCGCGTGCAGCCCGGCCACCAGGTCATCATGTGAAATCACAGCGCTGCTCATTCGAAAGAGCGATTGTAGCTTGGTCGGAAATGGAAGGAAGCGCGTTTTGCATTGCCAGAAAGTGTATACTCAGTGTGTATTTCAACACCACCATGCTCAGACTTAACTTCACGCTGGATGATTCAACCATTGAATTGCTGGATGATTTGGCGAACACGTATTACAACGGAAACAAATCGCACACGGTGCGGGCCGCGCTAGAAAGTTTGGCTGCGCACACCCGGCACTTGGGATGGGTGATTACCGGCTACACCACCGTGCAACTGGACAAAGCCGCCGCCTGCCACACCTGCGGCGGCAAACATCGCAAAGGCGAGGTGTTGTATCGCCCGGTGTTTGAGCGCGGAAGCGGCCTGCGCGCCTTGCCCGCTCTCCCCCGCGAGACCTGGCTGGAATGCCCGGTGTGCGTGGAGAAAGTGTAAGGTGTAAGACTGGGCAAGCGTATCTTGCGCGTCACATCTTGCATGTCGTTTTCCCGAACAATCATGAAATCTGTTTTTATCTGTTTGCTTTGTCTGGCGCTGGGCGCGTGTGGCGCGCCCACGCCAAACGCGAGCGCAAAATCCATCCGCCTGATTGCCAGCACGCCCATTTTGGCCGACCTGCTGGAGAATTTGACCGCGGGGATCGCCGATGTGGAAGTGAGCGCAGTTGTGCCAAATGGCAGCGACCCGCACGCCTTTGAACCCACCCCCGCCGATGCGCGCAAGGTGGCGCAGGCCAGCGCCGTGTTTGTTGTTGGCGCGAACTACGAGGAGGCGTGGCTGAAAAAATTGCTGGATGGCGCGGGCGGTTCGCGCCCGGTGATTGAAGTGAGCGCGGGGGTTGACCTGCAAAAAATTGAGGGATCGGATGAACTTGACCCGCACATTTGGATGGATCCGCTGCGCTGGAAGCAGGCCGCAGACACGGCGGCAAAAGGCATCGTCGCCCTCGCGCCAGCCATCAGCCAAAGCGTGAATGCCAACGCCGCAGCCTATGCCGCCAAACTGGATGCGCTGGATGCGGGGATAAAAACGCAGGTCGCGGCGCTATCTGCCGGGCAGCGCAATTTGGTGACCAGCCACGATGCGCTGGGGTATTTTGCAAAACGCTACGGCTTCACCATCATCGGCGCGGTCATGCCGGGCGCGGGCGCGTCGGCGCAGCCATCGGCCAGAGAAATGCAAGACCTGATTGGGTTGATCAAAACGCACAACGCCAAAGCTGTTTTTACCGAGGTGGGTCTGAACCCCGCATTGGCGCAAACGGTGGCCCGCGAATCGGGCGCAAAGGTGATTGACAACTTGTATGTGGACACGTTGAGCGACCCCGGCGGCCCCGC
>Ga0073900_10000764_pt1 | contig 19331 bp, 19 predicted proteins | sample KloWWTmetKNB5Kit_FD_66666 | JGI IMG/M metagenome (GOLD analysis project Ga0073900, IMG submission 66666) | Active sludge microbial communities from Klosterneuburg, Austria, studying microevolution and ecology of nitrifiers - Klosterneuburg... | ecosystem: Engineered > WWTP > Aerobic digester >...
TCCAGCAGCGCGTGATAATCGGTGAAGCGCATCTTGGGCGGCACGGCATATTTCTCGCCGCGCTCCTTCAACAAATTTTCATTGGCATCGCACAGCGCAACCAGTTTTGCATTTTTTGCGGTCTGGTAGCCTTCAATATGCGCCCAGCCCACACCAATGCCAATGACCGCGCAGCGAAGTTTTTTGGATGTAGCCATGTGTAATATGTAATTTTTTTCACCGCAAAGACGCGGAGACGCAGAGAAAGAATTTGCGAAATTTTAATTTTTAATCGCCTGGCGCAAGGCCAGTTTGGTGCAAGTTGTGGCAAACCCAAGCCCAATCCCCATGCCCACAAACGCGCTGGTGATGGGCGAGTAATTTTGCATGAGGTGCTTGCGATAAAACACCCACATCCCGTTGTGCATGCCCCATGCTTTTTTGTAGGGTTTGCTGTGCGCCCCGCCCTTCCCTTTTAGATGGATGATCTGGCTGAACGGGTAGTACCACACCTGCCAGTTTGCCTTGGATGCGCGAACGCACCAGTCAATATCCTCGCCATACGAGAATATGTTTTCATCCAGCGGGCCAATCGCATCCCACACCTCGCGCCGCGCCATAAGGCAGCAGCCAGAAACAGCCGTGACCTCATTCGCCTCATCCTCTGGCAAATACGTGAGCAGGTATTGCCCCATCGTTTTATCTTGCGGGAAGAGAGCGCTTATTTTGGTGAAATACGCAAATGAGGCGGCGGGCGTGGGCATGCCGCGTTTGCATTGCGGCTGGAAGGAGCCATCGGCGTTCAACACCTTTGGCCCAACAATTCCGGCTTGCGGGTGCGCCTCCAAGAAATCGCGCAGAACCAAAAGCGAGTCGGGCTGCAAAATGGTGTCGGTATTCAGCCAAAGCAAATACTTTCCCGCGCTGGCCACAATTCCCTGATTCGTGCCTTTGGTAAAGCCCACATTCGCGCCGTTCTCAATCAACCTCACCTCGGGATAGTTCGCGCGCAGCAAATCCACCGTGCCGTCTTTAGAGCCGTTATCTACCACGATGATTTCGTGGGTCACGGCCGGGTTGCTGGCACGAATGGACTCAAGGCAGTCCACAATCACATTGCGGCAATCCAGCGCCACCATGCAGATGGATATGTCCGGTGTCATCAAATTTCCCCCATCTTACGCCAGATCAAGCTGGCGCAGCAATTCTACCCAATGATCCGCACGGGGTTCTTTAATCTCCACGTGAACCGGGGCCGCCTCTACCTGACGGGTTTGGGCAAAGCGGCGCAAGCGCTCGGCCAGCGCGGGCGCGTCATCGGGGTCAAACCACTCCACGCCGGGGTAATCGTTCAGCGGTTCTTTTGCGTAGGGCAAGTCCGCAGCAAAAATCGGCTTGCCCGTTTCGCGGAATTCCGAAAGCGGCAACCCCCATGTCTCTAATTTGGATGAAAAAATCATCGCGTCCGCGTGGGCATACCGCGCCAGCGTTTGCGCGTGCGAGAGAAACCCCACAAATCGAATATCCCTCAACCCGGCGGCCATCCCCACAATTTTTTTGGCGTAGCCATTTTCCTGGCCGCTCATGGTCAGCTCTAAATTCACCTCGCCCGCTGGCGGCGGCTGAGCGGCGATTATTTTCATCGCCTCCACCAGCACCTCGTGATTCTTAAAAAACCGCGGGAAAGCAGGGTAAATCAACGTCACGCCCTGGCTGGGGGATGGGTTGGGCGCGGGCGGCGGCTGGGTTGGGCGGATGGCATCTGGGCGGGCGACGATGATGCGCTCCGGCGGGTAATCAAAGCGCGCCGCGAACTCATCACGAATCCATTGTTGCTGCACAATCACGCGGTCGTTTTTGTGCAAATTTGCGGCATACAACCTGGCGTAAAACAAGCGAAACAACTCAAATTTTGGGTCGTTGCGCCATGTCCAAAGCGTGCTTTTGCCGTTATAAAAAATGGCCGGGTTGTGGCAATACACCATCCGCCGCCGCGCCTTCACATTTGGCGAGACATCATGCAGCGAGACCCAGGTGTCTACATTTTGCGTTGCGCTCCAGCGGTTGAACCAAACATATTCGTAAAACAGCCGAATCAGCCAGTTTTTGCGCGAGGCTGGTTTTTCAATGTAGGTGATGCCATCCGCGCGCAAATCATTGAACAAACTGGCTTTGTGCACAAACGCCGTGATGCGATACTCGCCGCGCCGGAACGCCGCGCTGTCTCGCGCCGCGCTCAAAAATTCGCGGGCAATCGTCAACGGCCCGGCGGCGTATAAATTGATGGCAGAGACAACGACGTGGCGCATGGACAGGAAAGAAGAAATGAGAAATGAAAAATGGATTTGCGTGAGATTAAAACCTCGCAGGTTGGCCTACAAAGCCTCGGTCTTTCAAAATTGCGCAGGCCAACCTGCGAGGTTGATGGATGTCCCCAGTGAGCAAACCCTTCGATTTTCTTGTCATATGCGTGGGTCAGGTAAGAAATAAGAAACGGGCGCAACTGCGATTTCTTCCTTCTTATTTCTTATTTCTCCCGTTGTCTGCGTCACAAAATATCCCATCCACACGCCAAAAATAAAATTCATGGGGAAGGATTCTGTGAACGTTTGGCTAAACCCAAACAGCGAATAAATAACCACGAACATAAACCCATCATACCGTTTGGTCCGCCACGCCAGCCACAAAACCAGCGCGGCCAGCAGCGCGTGCGCCGCCGCGCCCAGCCAGCCCATGTTCAGCATCACGCTGGCGTAGGTTGAATCCAGCACCGATGGGTTGTAATCGGTTTTGAACTCGCGGTTGGCCAGCACAGCCGCGTTTGTGCCAAACCCAAACTGGTTGGACAAAAACGATGTGTTTGCCGCCGACTCGACAAAATGTTTTAGCCGCGTTGGGCCAGACACCTCGTCAAAATCTTTGCGCCCGGTCAGCGCCTCGGTGTTAAAGAACACCAGAATGATGATGAGCGGCAGCAACGACAATTTGAACTTGAGATATTTTCCGCCAAACGAGAGCAGCACAAGCATCACCGAAAATGAGACCAGCGCAGTGGAGCTGGCGCACAAAAATATGCTCACCGGCGCAAGAAGCGGCACGATGACGCGCAAGGGCGAACCGCGCAAATAAAAGTAACTTAAGAAAACCGTGACGCAGGTAAAAAAGCCGCACGTGGCGGGCATGAGGAAAAACCCCGGCACCCGCGCGGCCAGCCCCAGCGGGTTGCGCCCGTAAAACGTGGTGCCTTTGAACGCCTGGAATATTTGCAGCCCAAACGAAAAAATAAATACAACGCAGCACACCAACGCCACTTGGCGCATCGTGTCATCATCCACCCAGTCCACCAAAAACAGCCCCAAAAACATCGGCATCAGCCAGCGAAACCCGGCCGGGATGACATACTCAAAATCTTTGGCCCGCGCGTTCTCGTTGGTGATATAGGTGTAAACCGCCGTGACCAGCGCCACCAGAAGCAGCGGCAAATACGCATACACAATGGGGCGGATGCGGCGGCTCTTGCGAAACTTGTTCAGCGCGGCCACGCCCGTCACGGCCATCAGCAACACCATCACCCCGTCTTTTATCAGCTTCACCCACAACGGCGTGGTGATGTAAAGCTGGGCGTCATCGGTCAGCCCGCCAAAGGTGAACTTCCACACCTCGCCAATGTTAAAAATTGGCGTGAGCAAAAGCAAAACAAGGATTGCAATCTTGATAAATCGCCGCATGAAATGTGTAAGGTATACCGCAAATATTTATAGAACCCGTTACATTTGGGTTGTCATTCTGAGCGACCGGAGGGAGCGAAGAATCTCTGGCTAACTTGCTCCGAGCCGGGGTTTCGCAGAGATTCTTCGCGCGCCTAAAAATCTTGTCATGCCAATTGATGTTGGCGCGCTCAGAATGACAGTCAAATCCTTTTCGCGTTCCAAATCTTGTGCTGATTTAATTTTTAATTCTTAATTTCACCAAGTGTTTCAGCATGTGCCAGTCGTAATACGCCTGCGCCTCCAGCATGGGCACGCCGTGCTTTTGCTGGGCCGCTTTGTATTCTACATACGTGCGCGGCGGGTTGGCCTGGCTTGCGCCGCCCGTGCGCTGGATGGATATGAGTTCATCCACAAAACACGCGCGCAACGAAGCGCCAGCCCGCAAAAGCAACTCGTAGTCCATCGCAATTTTGAACGAGCTGTCATACAAACCATGTTTGGCAAAAAAATCTGTGTTGTGAAAAATAGCCTGATGCGGCAAGGTCATCTTTGAGCGAAACGCCCGCGCCGAGAACGGCCTGCCAATCGTCGCCACAATTTGGCCCGCGGAATTTTCCAACGCGCATTTGCCGTATATCACATCGCTGGTTTGGCACCCGGCGCCCGCTTTTTGGCCGATGGCGCTCACGGCTTGCGGAGAGGCGAAGCGATCGCCCGCGTTCATAAAGTTGATCCAACGCCCCCGCGCGGCGCGAACGCCCTTGTTAAACGCATCCGCAATCCCGGCGTCTGGCTCAGACACAAAATGATCAATCTGGCTGCGATATTTTTCAATCACATCCTGCGTGCCATCGGTCGAGCCGCCATCAATCACAATATATTCCATCTCATCCCGCGCGGTTTGCGCCAGCACAGATTGAATCGTGCGCTCAATTTCGCCCGCCGCGTTCCGGCAAATGGTGATGATGGAAAATTGTGGCATGAACACTATGTGACATGTAACGTGTAATGTGTAATTGAATAGCGCAAGTGTTTCTCTTTCTTAAAAATTACACCTTACACATTACACGTTATTTCTTCGTACAATTTGGCATATCGTTCCGCAACTGCGCGAGAATCGTAGCGACGCTCCACGCTGGCGCGGGCCTCGCGGGCCAGTTGCTCGGCGCGGGTTCCATCGGCCAAAACCCACGCCATGCCCGCCGCCAGGTCTTCTGGCTCAAACGGTTTTGCCAAATAGCCGTTTGTCTGGTGCGTAATCAAATCTGGGTTGCCGCCGGTCACAAACCCAGCGCACGGCGTGCCGCACGCCAGCGCCTCTAAAATGGTGTTGGCAAAATTTTCTTCAATGGACGGCGCGACAAACACATCTCCCGCCGAATACGCGCGCACCAGGTCGGGTTCGGTCTTCAGCGTGCCCAAATACTTCACCTCAAAACCAGACTCATGGCGGCCCGAAGCGCCATCTGCCCCAAAGACCACCAGCATGGCATTTTGCGCCCAGCCCTGCGCGGCCAGCTTTTGCAACGCCGCCGCCAGCAAATGAAAACCCTTGCGCGGGTCGCCAGTGCTTTTTGTCGCGCCAAACACAATAATTTTTTTATCGGCGGGCAATCCCAGCTCGCGCCGCGCCTGCGCCTTGTCCATCGGCGCAAACGTTTGTAAATTAATCCCGTTTGGGATGACCTCTACGCGCTTGTTTTTGAACACCGCGCTTTGCCGGGCCATATTGGCAATCCAGTTGCTCAACCCAACAACCGTGATGTTCGCGTTTGCCCAAAGTCTTTGTTTGTCTGCCAGCGTTTTGGCAGACACGTCGTTTTGTTTGATGGGGCTGAGCAGCGGGCACGCCCCGCAGCCATCCGCATATTTTCCGCACCCCTGGTCGTAATGACACCCCCCGGTAAAACTGTTCATGTCGCGCAATGTCCACACAACGGGGCGGCCAAATTTTGGCAACGCGCTAATGGGCACAAACCCAAACCCCACCCAATGCAAATGCGCCACTTGCGGGTTAATCCGCGCAATATCGCGCTCAATGCCGTTCGCCAGCCAGCCGGTTGTCCACACATCTTTGGGGGTTTGGCCCGCCATGCGCAACGGAACACCATCCAGCCACGCCGATGCTTTGCGATACACGCGCTGCCATTTTGGGTGACGCGCAAACACGGTTGGGTCATCGGTCAGCTTGCGGCGCACCAGCATGTTGCTCTCCACGCCAATGCCGCGCAAACTTTTGTGCAAGCGATACGCCGCCCGCGGCGCGCCGGGCAGATTGTCGCTTTCGCTGAGCAAAAGGGTTTTCATGTTGAACTTAGCGCCCGGAGCGCCTAATGGTCACTTTTTAAACGCCCTACCCGTTCTCAGGCTCATGATTGGGTAGCGAACGAGGCGGTTGATGGCGCGCAGGGTTGCGCCTGCATCTGCCCGCTGGCGCAGCAAAATTTTCACCCGCTCCACATGCGCCTGCCCATATTTTTTGTCGCTCAGCCCGCCCGCGCGGGTAAGCGCAAGCGGCCCGCCCTCCACTTTTGCAAACACGCAACCCGCTTTTACAAACCGCAAAAACAAATCGCAATCTGCCGAGATTTGGTAGCGCAGGTCAAAATAGCCCACTTTTTGGTAGCAGTGGCGGCGGATAAAAACGGTGGCGGTGTTAATCGGCATTCGCCAAAAATCCTTCTCGCCGATGGGGTGCTGCTGGATGTTGGTCACGACCTCGCCATTTTCTTTTTCGTAAAGCTGGTCGCCATAAAAAATATCCGCGTTTGGGTTTTGCGCTGCCGCCTGCACAATGCGATCAAACGCGCCATCCAAATAATAATCATCCGAGTTAATCACCCCGATCAAATCGCCGGTTGCCATGCGCAACCCCTTGCTTTGCGCGTCATACACGCCCTTGTCTTTCTCGCTCACCCACTTGGTCACCAGCGGGGTGTTGCGCACAAGGTCAAGCGTGCCATCTTTCGAGCCGCCATCCACAATGATGTATTCCAGCGCGGGGTAGTTTTGCCGCGCCAGCCCGCGCAGGGTGTCTGGCAAAGTCTTGGCAGAGTTAAACGTGGCCGTGACCACGCTGATGGGAATAGACATGATGACAAATAAAAAAGAAACAAGAAAAAGCCAGCGCAAATTTCTTATTTCTTAGTTCTCAGTTCTCCCTCCCATTCAGCTTTTGCCCATTCCACCGTTTTTCTCAGCCCCTCTTGCGGGCTGGTGGATGGCGCAAAGCCAAGCAGCCGCCGCGCCTTGGCAATGTTGGCGTGGGTGGCCGATTGGTCTCCCGGACGGGGCGGCAAATGCTCCAGCTTTACTTTTTTGCCCACAATGTTTTCCACAATTTCAATCGCCTGGCCGGTGGTGATGGCCGTATCGTTGCCCATGTTGAAAATTTCGCCCGCGCAGGTCTCCATCTGGCTGATGGCGTTCGCCAGGCCGCGAGCCACATCACCCACAAACGTGTAACTGCGCAGGTGCTTCTCGCTGCCCGCAAACAGCGGGAACGGCGAATCGGTGAGCAAGGCGCGGATGAGCTTGGGATACATTTTGTCTGGCCGTTCGCGCGGGCCATACACCGAGAACAAGCGGAACGAACACGCGGGCAGCTTTCCCGTGCGGTGATACGCCATCGCCAATTGCTCGGCGGCCAGCTTGGTCACGCCGTAATCGCTGGTGGGGCGCGGCTCGCTGGTCTCCGGGCCTTGCGCATCCGCGCCATATACCGATGAAGTTGAGATATTGGCGAACAGGCGCAAATTTTTGTTCTGGCGGGCCGCCTCCAGCAAACGCTGCGTGGCAATGAGGTTGTTGCGAATATACGTTGCAAATGGCAGCGGCGAAAGGCCCGGCTGCGCGGCCAGATGAAAGATCACATCCGCGTTTTGCGCGGCCTCATCCAGCGCGTCTTGCGCCAAATCCAGCCGCAAAATGTTGATGCCTTTCTCGGCCAAAATGCGCGCATTTCCCTCTTTCAGCGCAGGCGCGTAATAATCGGTGAAGCTATCCAGCCCAATGACCAGGTGCCCATCTGCCGCCAGCCGTTCTGCCAAATGAGATCCAATAAACCCGGTCGCGCCGGTGATGAGTATTCGCATGTTCTGTGAGGCAAGTTTACCAATCTCCCGCCTCTCTCCCGCCTCTCATCTCAAATGCCCAACACCTTGCCCACAATCTCCCTCACCCGCGCGTTGAACTCGGTTTGGGTCCACGCGGCGGCGCGGGCTTTGCCCCTGCGCGAGAGGTCGGCGCACAGCGCGTCGTCATTCCAAAGCCGGGTTAGCGCGTCGGCCATCGCCTGCTCATCTTTCGGGTCAAACACAAGCGCGGCATCGCCCACCTGCTCCGGCATGGCGTACACATTTGAGACCGCGCACGGGCAGCCCAGCGCCATCGCCTCCAGCGGCGGGATATTGGTTGGCCCAAATAATGATGGATAAATCATCGCCCGCGCCCGGCGATACATCTCCGGGATGTCCTCGTTGGGCACATAGCCCGCAAAAATCACCCGGTCGGCCAGCCCCAAAGCCTGCGCCATCTCGCGGGTTTTGGCGTAATTGGCGTGCTTGGTGCCACCCACCAAAACCAGCGCCATATCCGGCGCGTGTTCCTTTGCCAGCGCCAGCGCCCTCAGCAAACGCGGGTGGTTTTTGTGATCCCAAAATTGCGCCGGGTAAAAAATAAATTTAGCGGGCAGCGGGTAGCGCGTTTCAAACTGGGGCTTTGTGTCATTGGCAAACAAATAGCGCGGCGGAATAAACGGCAATTTGAACACCCGCTCCAGCGGGATGCCGTAACTTTCGTGCGCCTGCTGGCGGCCAATCTCGCTATCAACCGTGACCGCCCGCGCGGTTTTGCACATGCCGCCAAAAATGCGCTCGCGCAAATCGTATTCGGCTTTGTCGCTCACTTCGGGGTAGCCAGTCTCATACCGGTGCATCAAATCGTAAATATTGGCGACAAACGGCAAATTTTTGTAGCCCTCAAAACGCAAGTCATAGGTCAGCAAATCCACATTGGGGATGAGCCAAAGGCTGGCGTTTTGCGCCAACAAAACGCGCAGGGTGTGGGCTTCGCTGCGCAGGCTCAGCGGTTCTTTCAGCTTGCTTTTGCGGATGGCGTAACTTGCGGCGCGGAGCGCGGCGGGTCGTTTGACCGAGACCGCGGACAGCTTCCTTCGCGCCAGCTCCGCGCCCCAATGCTCTTGCAAGTAGGCAAAAACAACTTGATATTCCCCTTCCTGGCGAGAGAGGGAACTGGCCAATGCCTCCACCGCATCCAGCATGGAAAGCGTGTATTGATAAAGGCCACCCTGCGATGGCTCCCCGCCCAAAAGAAGGCCGATTTTATGCGCCATTACGCCCATTATCTCCGAGCATAAACCACCAACAAATCACCGCGCCAGACTTCGGAAAAATTTGCCCCCGGCGAGGCTGTAATTTTCGCGGATGAGATTATTCCGCAATTTGACCCATCGGCCAGACGCAGGGTATAGCCGGTTTTGCCATATGCGCGGGGCAGAACCCAAAGCGGGTATTCCCAATCATCACCGCCAAGGCGCAGGCCAAAATCATTGCAGGGCATGGCGGCCATCTGCCTGGATGCGCCAACGTAAGAGGCCTCGAACACGGCTGCGTTTAGGAACATTTGCTTTTCGCGCGGGGTGACAAACACATTCCCCGCGCCAACCAGCGGGTGAGAGGTGTTTCGCGCCAGCCAGGGCGCAGAAAATAGCATGACCGCCGCGGCGGCCAGCAGCCCCATCCACCGCCAGCGCAACTGGCTAAACACAACCGCGATATAGGCCGAGATGACAACAAAAAAAGAAAGGTGAAATCGCGCGTTGTAAGGCATCCATTTGATGTAAAAACTGAGCGCGGCAAACCCCAGCGCCGCGCACACCAAATATGCCCAGAGCATTTTATTTTTGCGCAAGGAGGGTGATGCGAATTGCGCCGCCACGGCAATTAGAAACAAAAGAAATTGCGCCTGGCTGCCCACGTAGTTCTCGTTGTTGCTGATGGCGCGGCGGTTTACCGAGAATTGCTCCGAATCAATTTCTTTTAGCGTGGTGCGCGGGTCATTCTCGCTCAACCCAAGCAGCGCGTGCAGCCGGGTGATGGCGCTCTGCTCGGCGCGGTTGAGCGAATCTAGCGGCGTGGTGGTATGGATGGAAACAGTGCGCACAAGATTGGACACAAATGCCGCGGGCGTATAAAGCTGGTTGAGCGTTTCTTCATTTTGGTTATGCGGCGCGATGGGCGACCCGAACCACGCCAAATTGCGCGCAAATTGCGGCGCATTTATGCCCAGCGCAACCAGCGCGGTCAGGGCGGCTGCCATCAGCCATTTTGCAAAGGGCATTTTGCGCCAAAGCGAAATAAATACCCACGCCACAAAGGGCAATACAAATATAAAGTTTGTGGCTTTGGTCAACAAGCTAAGCCCAACGGCAAGCGCAAACAACAAAACAGTTTTGAAACTGAGCGGGCTGGTTTTATCGGACAAGACACGCAACCCCAAATGGATAACGGCCACCAGGAAGAATGCCGCAACCATATCATTTTGCGTGCTGGTAGATTGCAAAATCGCCATTGGCAACGCCGCAGACAACGCCGCCGCCACAATTTGCCCGCGCCGGTCTGCGCCCAGTTGCCTCGCAATCTCTGAGACGCCGATGGCGCACCCCGCAAACGCCAGCCATTGCGGAAAAGCCGCGAAACGGTCATCTCCCGCCAAAACTTGAAGATGAGCGATGAAGAATTCAGCAAGCGGGCTATTAAACAACTGGCGGTCGGTGATGGCGGGGTAATGAGCCACGCTCCCATTTTGAATCCAGTGCATCACGCGCGGCATGTGATACGTCATCGCATCGTAGTTGTTTGGCGCGGCGAAAAACGCAATGACACACGTGACCGCCAAAACAACCATGATGCCGCCCGCGAGCAATTTCTCTGACCATGCAAAGTTTTTTACCTCTCGCAAAGGCGCAAGGAGGCCAGAAAATTCCTTTCGCGCAAGCCCCATCAACCCAAGCGAGACCAACACCCAACCTGCCAAAACGGGCCAAAAGCCAAACGCGTGGAAGGCGCTCAAAATCTCGGTGATGGCCGCCAGAATGCCCGCGAAAACCACCGCGCCAGCCAAAACTGCGCCGCGCCGCGTGGCCGTGTGCCGCCGCAGCGCCATCGGCAAAAGGATGAGCGGAACAAATAGCAAAAGCGCGGTCACGGCTGCGTGAGCATGCGCTTGACGCGCTGAGCGGCGGTTTGAATTTGCTCATCGGTGAGCGCCATGCCGCTGGGGATGTAAAACCCGCGCTGGGCCAGCCGCTCGGCGTTGGGCTGGGTCTCGCCCGCAAACAGCCCCATCTTTTGCAAAACCGGCTGTTTGTGGATGGGCCAAAAGAAGTGCCGCGCCCCCACGCCCAGCTCTTTTAATTTTTGAATCGCGGCCACCGCGTCAAACGGCACGGCATCTTTGAGCGTGATGCCATACACCCAATAAATATTTTCCGCGTAAGATGCCCGCTCCACGGGCAGGTCAATCAGGTCATCAAGGCCGCTGAGCAGTTCGGTATACATCGCGCCCATGCGCCGCTTGCGGGCCACAAACTCATCCAGCCGTTCCAGTTGCGCCACGCCCAGCGCGGCTTGCAGGTTGGTCATGCGCAGGTTGTAGCCCAGCTCCTCGTGAATATAACGGCGGTTGGGGTCAAAAAACAAATTGCGGATGTTGCGCAACCGTGCCGCCAGCGCGTCGTCGTCGGTCACAATCATCCCGCCCTCGCCGGTGGTGATGTGTTTGTTGGGGTAAAAGCTAAACGTGCTGAGGTCGCCAAAAGAGCCGCACGGTTTTTGACGGCCATCGCTAAACGTATATGTTTGGCCGTGCATCTCGGCGGCGTCTTCAATCACACGCAGGTTGTATTTTTTTGCCAGCGCCATCACTGGCTGCATATCGGTGGGCAGGCCGTAAATGTGCGCCACCATGATGGCTTTTGTGCGCGGGGTGATGCGCTCCTCAACCCGCGCGGGGTCCATGTTCCACGTGCGCGGGTCGCAGTCCACCACCACTGGGATGGCTTTTTCGCGCACAATGGCCGCCGCGCACGAGATGATGGTAAACGCGGGCAGGATGACTTCATCGCCCGGAGAGAGCTGCAAGGCCGCCACGGCCGCATCCAACGCCGCCGAGCCGTTGGTGACCGCCACGCCGTGCTTGCGGCCCACCCGCGCCGCAAATTGCTCTTCAAATTTTTTTACAAACGGCCCTTCGGATGAAATCCAGCCGGTGTCCAGGCACTCCAGCAGATATTTGCGCTCGTTGCCGTTCAGCAGCGGCTCGTTAACAGGGATATTCATGTTAGTTGCTGGTTGCTGGTTGTTAGTTGCCGGTGTTTACGCGCGATCAGCAACTAGCAACCGGCACCTACTCAATGCGAATTTTGTCTGCGGGAACGGATGGGAAGCGGGTTTTGTAATCGCCGCCATACGGGCCTTGTTTCACTTCCAGCATCACCAGTTCTTCCAGAGCTTCAAAACCATGGCCGCCTTCTACCAGCAAAATAATATCGCCTTGTTGGAGGACAACGCTCTTGGCATAAACCTGTTCGTGGTCGTAAAAATCTACGCGCACTTTGCCCTTGCGAATGAACAAGACTTCTTTTGTGCCGGTCACCTCGCGGTTCACATCGTTGTGATAATGCGAGGCGATGACCTTGCCTTCCGGGTGGCGCATATACGCCAATTGCAAGCTCATGTCATCGGGCGTGACAAAATGCAAACCTTCCGCGTCAAAATTTGCCGGAATGATGATGGCATACAGCAACTTGTCGTCTTTAATGTGGCGAATCATGCCAAGATTCTAACAAAGGTTGGGGCTGGGTGCGATGCGCTCACACGCGCCGCCGCTGATGGCCGGGACGAAGTGCACTTCGCTGTTTTCGCTTAGCTTTTGGCGCAACCCCTCGCGGCTGGTCACGCCATCCACCACCAGCGCAATGTTGCGGCGCAGGCGATTTTCTTCGGGGTCAACCAGCCGCGCTTTCAGGCCGGGGTATTGCGCGTCCAGCGCGTCAATCGCCTCGCGCACGGTCGTGCCCGGCACGGCCACATCCGCCACGCCGCCTGTGAGCGGGCGCAAAAGCGAAGGGATAAAGATGCGAGGCATAATCTTCTTTTATCAGCTTTTTTTACCTAACGGAGAGCATGTCAGGCTGAAATTACATTCAACGATTTTTTGCCGTGCAAGATGGCGTCTGCGGGAATCCGATTGTCAAATGTTGCCATGCGGGCATTGTGTTTTATCGCCAAAGCCAACAAATAAATATCTGTCACTCGTGAGGGCGTAAGCAATTCGGGATGTGCCAGAGTTTTCTCGTCTAACAATGACACGTCATCTGGGCAAAACTCATGCCGCGAATCAGCGCAGAAAGCCTGCATTACCTCGCGCACATCACTGGCTGTTCCCAAATGATTGGGATATTTTGACTGGCTGGCAACCCGAATCACGCCATTCTCTGTAAGCGGGCATGTTAAAAGCCGCACACTCATAGGCTGGCTGCCAAGCCAGGCATGGGCTGCTTCATGAAACACATGACGAGGGTCAAGCAGCGCCAGAATGGTGTTGACATCAAGCAAATATCGGCTCAATCCGTTTCCTCTAGTAATTGCTTAACCAATTCTGGGGTTGCTGACGCGCTATTTGGGCGCACCGGAAAAAGCCTTATCCCGTTGCGAATTTTCGCGGGTTTCTTGCTGTCCGAAGACAGCCCTCGCCGAGCCAGATCTGAAATAACCTCGCCAACCGGAACGCGGCGCTGCTCGGCCAGAGCGCGAGCCGCTTCGAGCACATCTTTATCCAGGTTGAGCGTTGTTCTCATGGCTCAATTATATGCGCATCACGCATCACGCATCACGCATCACCTCTGAATGTATTCTTCTTACCCCGTAATTCGGTAGCCGGTGCCTTTGGGGCCGTCTTCCAGCGTCACGCCCAACTCGGTCAGGCGTTTGCGGATGACATCCGCGCGGGCAAAGTCTTTTGCGGCGCGGGCTTGTGTGCGCATCTCGATGAGCATCTCAATCAGCGCGGCTTCGCGGTCGGCGTCGCCGTTTCCGCCAGCCGCGTTCTCATCGCGCAAAATGCCCAGCACGTCGCCGGCCAACTCGCGGTAGATGGCCGCCGCCTGCTCCAGCACCGCCTTGGAGGCCGTGCCGTCATCCAGCGCGGCGTTCATGTCCTTGCCCATGTCAAACAACGCGCTGATGGCGAGCGGCGCGTTGAAATCGTCGTTCATCGCGCTGGTGAACTGCATCCGGGCCTGATCCAGCCGGTTGGTCAAGCGCGCCTCGGTCTCGGCATCGGGGGTGGCAAAGTCACCGCGTTTGATGGCATCCTTCACGCGCGTGGCGGCGATGTTCAGCCGTTCCCAGCCGCGCAACGCGGATTGCAGCGCCTCATCGCTGTAATCTGCCGGGCTGCGATACAACCCCGACAAAATAAACATGCGCAACGCCTCTGGCCGGTATTTCTTGAGCGAATCTTGAATGGTGACAAAGTTGCCCAGCGATTTGCTCATCTTCACGCCTTCGTTCAAAAGCGTGCCGCCCAGCATCCAGTAATTGCAGAAGGCCGCACCGTGCGCGGCCTCGCTTTGGGCAATTTCGCACTCGTTGTGCGGAAAGATGTTGTCCACGCCGCCGCCATGAATGTCAAATGTTTCGCCCAAATAGCGGTTGCTCATGGCCGAGCACTCAATGTGCCAGCCCGGGTAGCCCCATCCCCAGGGCGAGGGCCACTTGAGCACATGCGCATCTGGGGCTTTAATCCAAAGCGCAAAATCCATCGGATGGCGCTTCTCATCGCGCACGGTCACGCGCTTGCCCGCCTCAAGCTCCTCGGTTTTGCGCCCGCTCAGCTTGCCGTATTCCGGGAAAGACTCCACGCTGAAATACACCGAGCCGTTGACTTCGTAGGCGTGGCCTTTTTCAATCAACGTTTTAACCATCTCAATTTGCTCTGGCACGTGGGCGCTGGCGCGTGGCGAGATGTCTGGCCGGGTCACACCCAGCGCGTCCATATCGCGGAAATAGTTGCGCATGTAGCGCTCCACCAGCTCCATCGGCTCAATTTTTTCGCGGCGCGCGCCTTTTAGAATGCGGTCTTCGCCGTCATCCAGCAAATGGCCCACATCGGTGATGTTTTGCACATAGCGCACTTTGTAGCCGCTGTATCTCAGCCAGCGCACAATCACATCAAACGAAACGTATGTTTTGGCGTGCCCCAAATGCGCGTTGTCATACACGGTTGGGCCGCACACATACATCATCACCTGCCCTTCGGTGATGGGTTTGAAAACTTCCTTCTCTCTGGATAAAACGTTATAAAGTGAAATACTCATCTTGTTATTGGGTATTGGTATTAGTTGATGGGTAAACGCTGGGCGCGACCTGCCCGACCCTTGCAATTTTTTGAGGGCAAATTATTTAGGCTTTACACAGCCAATGAACATTGAAATGATTAGACTGCATTTCTAATTCCCATTTTATCGCGTTTCCCACCCCATTCCCTTGCGCAGGATGGGAACTGCGGCGCAAATTTTACTTGCCGTGCCCGTTCGTCATTTCCGGTTTGGCAAAGATCATGCGGCCAGCGGCGGTTTGCAAAACTTTGGTCACGGTGATGTCTATCTGGCGATCCAAATACGATGACCCGCCCTCAATCACAACCATCGTGCCGTCCTCCAAATAGCCAACCCCTTGTGATGGCTCTTTGCCGGGCTGAATCACATAGATGTTCATTGGCTCGCCGGGCAAAACGACCACCTTCACCGCGTTTGCCAATTCGTTGATGTTGAGCACGCTCACACCTTGAATTGAGGCAACCTTGTTCAGGTTGTAATCGTTGGTCATGATGGGGCAGTCCATTTGTTTGGCCAGCAGCACCAGTTTTTCATCCACCAGCCGCGTGCGCGTGATGTCCTCGTCCACAATCAAAACCGGAACTTTGGAGTTGGCCTGCAATTGCTTGACCACATCCAGCCCGCGTTTGCCCCGCGCCCGGCGCAGGCCATCCATTGAATCGGCCACGTATTGCAGCTCGTTCAGCACAAAGCGGGGGATGATCAGCTCGCCGTGCAAAAACCCGGTCGCGGCGATGTCGGCGATGCGGCCATCAATCAACACGCTGGTGTCCAGCAACGTTTTATGCCCCGCATCGGTCACGGGCAACGCGGTTGGCTGATTTTTGCCGCCGCGAAACGGTGGAATGCTGGGGATGCGCTGGCCAATGGCGCGGACAATCTCACGGAAGCGCGCGCTCACCAGCATCACGCCCAAATATCCGCAGACGATGGCGACCAGAACGGGCAAAACCTGGTTAAAAGGCGATGGCAACTGCGCCAGCGGAAAAGCCACCAGCGCGGCCACAAGCAAACCCGCAATCAGACCAATCAGCATGAGGCCAAGCTGGCCCAAATTGACCTGGAGCAAATACTCAATAACGGCGTTTGCGGGCCGCCCGATGAGGCGCGGGAAAAATAAAATACCCAGAACCACGCCCAAAATAGAGAGAGCCAGACGCGCGGCCATCACCCATCCGCCAAAAGACGAGATGAGGTCTGCCGGAATAACATCAGCAATAGCCCAGCCAATCAGCCCAAAAATTACGCCTCCGGTCAAACGCAATATGGCTGATAGCGACCTGCTTAGGTGCATAACGCGATGGTATCACAGCGAAAAAAAAGCCGTGTGAAATTTTGCGCGAGATAAACCATGAATTCAGAATTCAAGATTAAGAACTTAGAATGCGAAAAAACGCCGCCTTTTCGCATTCTGAATTGCATATTCTGCGCTCTCATTTGGAGTGCTAAAATCTTGCGCATGGCCCCAGGCACATTCGAATTAAACCCGGTCTCGCGCATCACAGCAGATGCGGTTGGCGAGCCGGGGCAACGCACCTTTTTTTTGCAGGCGCGCAAAGGCCCCATGCTGGTCACCGTGCTGTGCGAGAAAGAACAGATCCGCGCATTGGGCGTGGCGCTGGAAGAAATGATTTTGGATTTGAAGAAAAAATATCCAAAAGGCTCGCGCTTTATGCAATTGCAGATGGATATGTCGCTGGAGGAGCCGGTCTCGCCAGACTTTCGCGTGGGGCAGCTTGGGCTGGGCTACGATGAAGACCGCGACTTGATTATTTTGATTGCCCGCGAGCTGGCCGCGGAGGATGTCGAGCGCGATGAGAGCGACGAGCGCGTGTTGCGCTTGTTCGCCAGCCGCGCCCAAATGGACGCGCTCAGCCGTCAGGCGGCAGATGTGGTATCGCGCGGGCGGCCCGTGTGCCCGTTGTGCGGCAAGCCCATGGACGCCGAGGGGAACTGTGGCTTTTGCCCGCGCCGCAACGGTCATTCGGATGAGATTGTCTTTGCGTGAACTATGAATTCAGAATTCAAAATTCAGAATTCAGAATTTATCCTTCAGAGCCTGACAAATGGGAGGATGGAATCTCTGGGCTTGCTGCCCTGGGGATCAAACTACACCTTTCTCGCGGAGATCACGCCGCCCGGAGCGCCATCCACCCCAAAAGACGAGAGCGACGAGGACACGATTTTGGCGGTTTACAAACCCCGCCGCGGCGAAACGCCTTTGTGGGATTTTCCTGATGGCACGCTGTGCCTGCGCGAGTTTGCCGCATACGTTGTGAGCGATGCGCTGGGATGGGGGCTTGTGCCGCCCACCGTTTTGCGCAATGGGGCGCACGGCTTTGGCTCGGTGCAACTGTTTATTGAGAACGACCCCAACCAGCATTTTTTCACCTTTAAATCCGACCCGGCGCTGGCGGAGCCGCTCATGCGCCTCGCGCTGTTTGATTTGATCACCAACAACGCCGACCGCAAGAGCGGCCATTGCCTGCTGGATAAAGACGGGCATCTTTGGGCCATTGATCATGGCATTTGCTTTAACGCAGATTACAAACTGCGCACGGTGATTTGGGATTTTGGCGGGCAAGATGTGCCCGCGCCCATGCTGGCCGACCTGCGCGGGTTTCTGGCGCAGATGAAGCCCGATCAGACCCTGGGCAAAGCCCTGCGCCAGATATTGGATGGCGCGGAGATGACCGCATTTGAAACGCGCGTCGCTGGCTTGATAAAAATTGGCAAGTTCCCCATGCCCGGCCGCAACGAGCGCAGCATTCCGTGGCCGCCCGTATAAATTACAAATTACGAATTACTAATTACGAATGAAGAAATTAGTAATTCGCAATTCGTAATTCGTAATTGAATGGCAAACATTCTCTGGCTAGACAAGCCCGACCCTTACACAAAAACGCGCGTGATGCAGGCTGCCGCGCAGCTCAACTTGCACGTGGCGTTTCATCCCATCACAGATATTAGTTTTTTTGTGGATGAGCCCGTGATGCGCCTGGACGATGAACGTGACATTCTGCAAGAATTTGATGTTCTCGTCGCCCGCCCCATCTACCCTGGCATTTCGGAATTTCTAACGGTGGCGCGGTTGTTTCACCGGGCGGGCAAGCGCGTGATAGACGCCTCGCTGACCGACGAGGGCTACGCCGTGAGCAAAATGCACGATTACGTGTTGCTGGCGCAGGCGGGCGTGCCCGTGCCGCGCACGTGGCAAATTGCAAACCCGGCGCAGGTGGAGGAGATCGCGGCGGGGCTAGGTTACCCGTGCATCCTCAAAGGCGCGCACGGCTCGTATGGCTTGCACGTTCATCGGGTAAATCATGTGGATGGCCTGCGCGAGGTGTTTGGCAAATACCCCCCCGGCGAGTTGATGCTGCAAGAATTTCTGCCCGATGAAGGCGATTTTCGCGTGATTTGCGTTGGCTACGCCGCCCTCCCGGTTCTCATCCACCGCCAGCCGCCGCCGGGCGATTTCCGCGTGAACGCCGAGGTGGGCGGCACGGCCATCGCCCGCCGCGCCGAGGATTACCCGGAGATTTGCGCCATCGCCCAGCAAGCCGCCCGCGCCCTGCGCCGCGAGTTCGCCGGCGTGGATATTCATTTGCAAAACGGCCAGCCGCGCGTGTTAGAGGTGAACCGCCGCCCGGGTTTTGAGCAATTCGAGACCGTCACCGGCTACGATGTGGCTGGCGCGGCGTTGAGATATGCAAATCAAGGCCTCACAGGTCTGCGAGACCTGTGAGGCCTTGGTCAAACTCTAAGGAATCGTCCCCGGGCTGGGGATGGGCTGATCGCGAAAGTCAACGGCGCAATTGTTGGTATCTTGCGCGGGCGGGGAGCGCTGCAAGCTGTGCCCGCCCAGCAGCGTGGCGGTGAACGGCGCGGTGCCGGGCAAGGTGTCGGTCAGCCACTGCGCGGCGTCCATCACCGCATCGGCGCCATCCAAAATCACAACCTGATCGCCCGCGTTGACCAACTGCATGGTGCCGGTGGCCCACGCGGTGTAACTCAGCATATCCGGCACGGCGGGGTCGTAATCGCTCAGCTCGTAATCGGGTTTGCGCCCCCAGTCGGCGTAAAACAGGGCGGCGTTCTCGGCAATCACGGCCACGCCGCCCGCCGCCAACGTGCTGCTCACCGGAAACTGATACATCCCCTCGCCCGCGCTGATCTTGCCACGCGTTTCTGCGTCGCCCAGCTTGAACTGGCTCAGGTCG
>Ga0073900_10000765_pt1 | contig 19310 bp, 24 predicted proteins | sample KloWWTmetKNB5Kit_FD_66666 | JGI IMG/M metagenome (GOLD analysis project Ga0073900, IMG submission 66666) | Active sludge microbial communities from Klosterneuburg, Austria, studying microevolution and ecology of nitrifiers - Klosterneuburg... | ecosystem: Engineered > WWTP > Aerobic digester >...
CCGTGATCGCACTGACTGCGATCTATGGTGTTGGTCGGCCACGCGCAAAAAAAATCTGCACGATGGCAAAGATCGCTCCTACAACGAAGATCAAGGATCTGACTGATAGCGAGATGGATCGGTTGCGTGAAGAAGTTGGCAAGTTTACTGTCGAAGGTGATTTGCGACGCGAAGTGACCATGTGTATCAAGCGCCTGATGGATCTGGGTTGCTATCGTGGGTTGCGTCATCGTCGTGGCCTGCCTGTTCGTGGCCAGCGTACTCGTACCAACGCCCGTACCCGCAAGGGCCCACGCAAGGCCATCGCTGGCGCCAAGAAGTAATCAAGGACTGAATAATGGCAAAGACCGCAACAAAAGTTCGCAAGAAGGTTAAAAAGAATGTCGCCGAGGGCATTGCCCACGTGCATGCGTCATTCAACAATACCATCATCACAATCACCGATCGCCAGGGGAATGCCTTGTCTTGGGCAACATCGGGTGGTGCAGGCTTCAAGGGATCACGCAAGAGTACACCGTTTGCGGCCCAGGTTGCCGCCGAGGCTGCCGGCAAGGCAGCCGTGGAGTGCGGCGTGAAGAATCTTGAAGTTCGCATCAAGGGCCCCGGCCCGGGACGTGAATCGGCAGTGCGCGCACTTAATGCTCTTGGCATCAAGATTTCCAGCATTACTGATATTACCCCGATTCCCCATAATGGTTGCCGGCCGCCGAAGCGCCGCCGCATTTAAGCATTGTCTGATGTCGACAATGCATTTGACAGAATTCAAGGAGTAAACCGTGGCCCGCAATCTTGACCCAAAGTGCCGCCAATGCCGTCGCGAAGGCGAAAAACTGTTTCTGAAGGCTGAAAAGTGCTTCACTGACAAGTGCTCCGTCGAGCGTCGCGCTTATGCGCCAGGCCAGCATGGCCAAAAATCCGGCCAGCGCCTTTCCGGCTATGGTACGCAGTTGCGTGAAAAGCAGAAGATTCGCCGTATTTATGGTGTACTTGAGCGTCAGTTCCGTAAGACCTTTGCGATCGCTGAACGTCGCAAGGGGCAGACTGGCGAAAACCTTCTTCAATTGCTCGAAGGCCGTCTCGATACCGTGGCCTATCGCATGGGATTCGGCGGTTCGCGTGCCGAGTCGCGCCAAGTGGTTCGTCATAACGGCGTTCTGGTGAATGGTCGGCGTGTCAATATTCCTTCCTACACGGTTCGTCCTGGTGATGTGATTCAGTTGACCGACAGTGCGCGTACCCAGTTGCGTACCAAGGCCGCATTGGAAGCTGCCGAGTCACGCGGTTTCCCTGAGTGGGTCGAGGTCGACGCCAAGGCGGGCAAGGGCGTTTTCAAGTCTTTCCCACAGCGCACTGAATTGCCAGCTACGATTAACGAAGGTCTGGTCGTCGAACTTTATTCGCGCTAACCGGCGTCCTTTAGCCGGCTCGGACCTCCAGGGTTCGAACCGGCTTGAGGCGCTTCCAATAAGAAGGAATGCAGATGCAAAGCAGCGCACTTCTCAAGCCTCGTCATATTGACGTACAAACCCTCTCGCCGGTACATGCAAGGGTGGTTATGGAACCGTTCGAGCGCGGCTACGGACATACGTTGGGTAATGCCCTGCGGCGTATCCTGCTCTCGTCCATGCCCGGGTTTGCTCCGACCGAAGCTATCATCGATGGCGTTTTGCATGAGTATTCGACACTTGATGGTGTTCGTGAGGATGTCGTTGATGTTCTCCTCAACATCAAGGGAGTCGTGCTGAAATTGCATAGCCGCTCCGAGGCAATCCTTACACTCTCAAAAAAGGGTGAAGGCGTTGTAACGGCCGGCGATATCGAAGTCGGGCATGATGTCGAGATCATCAATCCGGATCATGTGATTGCCCACATCGCCCCTGGCGGCAAACTTGACATGCAGATCAAGGTTGAGACTGGCCGCGGCTATGTTCCCGCCACCATGCGACCCAGCGACAAGGAAACCCGAGGGATCGGGCATATTGTTCTCGACGCTTCGTTCAGCCCGATCAGCCGTGTCAGCTATGCAGTTGAAGCCGCACGTGTCGAGCAGCGTACCGATCTGGACAAACTGGTGATCGATATCGAGACTAACGGTGCCATTGATCCGGAAGAGGCAATTCGCTATGCGGCTCGCATCCTGATGGAACAGTTGTCGGTGTTTGCCGATCTTGAGGGTACGCCGATGCTGCCCGAGGCGCCGAAACAGACAGCAGTCGATCCGTTGTTGTTGCGCTCAGTCGATGATCTCGAATTGACAGTGCGCTCCGCCAATTGCTTGAAGGCCGAAAATATTTATTACATTGGCGATCTGATTCAGCGTACAGAGCCGGAGTTGCTAAAGACCCCGAATCTCGGTCGCAAGTCGCTTAACGAAATCAAGGAAGTTCTCGCTTCGCGTGGCTTGACTCTCGGTATGAAACTTGAGAGTTGGCCACCGCTTGGTCTGGAGAGGATTTCCTGATTCTGTTTTACCAACCCTCTCGATAACGATTAACCGGTTGCCCGCCCAAGGCAGCAACCGCATAAATACGAGGTAAGTATCATGCGTCACGGAAATGGCTTGCGAAAGCTGAATCGCACATCGTCGCATCGCTTGGCGATGCTGCGTAATATGACAAATTCGCTGTTGCGTCACGAAACCATCAAAACTACTTTGCCTAAGGCCAAGGAGCTGCGCAGGGTTGTTGAGCCAATGATTACGCTTGGCAAGAACCCGAGCCTGGCCAATCGCCGTCTGGCATTCGACCGTCTTCGCGATCGCGAAATGGTGGTCAAGCTGTTCAATGAACTTGGCCCGCGCTTTGCTAGTCGCAATGGTGGTTATCTGCGTATCCTCAAGATGGGCTTCCGACTCGGTGACAATGCGCCGATGGCACTGGTTGAGTTGCTCGATCAGCCGGAGCCAACCGAGACAATCCCCGCCGCTGAATAAATCCGGATAAATCGTTTGGTAGAAATAAAAAAGCCAGGAAATCTCCTGGCTTTTTTGTTCCTGAATTTGGCAGGTTATTGACGATTTTTTACAGCGTAGCCATAGAGCATGTAAAGGGCAAGCAGCGTGAGTACGCTGAATGCAATCAGTGACCATTCAGCGATCGACAAGCTGATAAATTTCCAGGCCGGGTCGGAGCAAAGCCCATTCGCCTGAAACAGCAGTGGCGCATGCTCACCCGCCCAATCGACAAACAGTTCCCACCAGGCGGCTTCGCCGCTGCACTGGACGTCTTGCGCAAAGCGCTGGATATAAGTCTGATAGGCCGCAACGAAGATGCCGCAGCTGGTGCTTGCGAGCATCAGCAGGGACGCAATAATTCGTCCTGTACGATATTCCGAAACTAGCAGGCCAAGTGTTGCGGAGATGGCCAGCGAGAGATACAGCATGCGTTGCAGAATGCATAGCGGACAGGCCGCCAGGCGCAGCAAGTGGCCGATGGCGACCCCACCAGCAAACATCCCGAGGCCGATAAGTAGCGCAGCGACAAAGAGCGCACGCGGTGAGTGGATCATACGAAAAAATATTCGCATTGCCTGTACCCGATGATGAAACATGTACGGAAGACCGCCGGTTTGTAGGAAGGTTCGCTCAAGGTGTATTTGAGCCGATCCGACTGTACATGTTATCAGAGGATCATGCCTGCGCCCACGGTGTTGTTGGTCGATTCGTCGATGATGATGAAAGCGCCGGTGGCGCGATTCTCGGCATAGCGATCGACGCAGATTGATTGGGCCAACTTTAAGGCTACCTTGGCGATATCGTTGGTCACAAGATGGTTCGAGGTATTTTCTGCAAGCGTGTTGATGTCGAGTCGATAGCTGATGCTGGCAACCATCATCTTGGTCCCGCGCGTCGTATGGCGCAGCAGATACTTACGATTGATATCGAGTGGTGCATCACCAAGCCAGCAGAGCATGGCATCGAATTGCTTGTCGATGCGCGGTGCCTCTGCGGCCATGACGATCATGTCGCCACGGGAAATGTCGATTTCATCCTCAAGGAGCAGCGTCACCGACTGTTCGGCAAAGGCGTACGGCAGTTGCTGATCGAGAATACGGATTTCCTTGACTCGCGAGGTATGTCCGGCCGGCAAGACGGTAATCATATCTCCGACCGCTACTTCGCCAGATTCGATGCGTCCCATGTAGCCGCGGAAATCGTGGAACTCCTCGGTCTGCGGCCGGCAGACGTACTGCACGGGAAAGCGCAGGCGTTCATCTCTTTCACTGTGCGCTACAGGTGCAGCTTCGAGAATCTCGAACAGCGTCGGTCCCTGATACCAGTTCATCTGCTCGCCACGATCGACGATCATGTCGCCATTCAGTGCCGACATTGGAATGAAGCGTACGTCGTTGATGCCGAGTTGCTGTGCGAACGCCAGATAATCTGCTTTGATTTCGTTGAAGCGTGCTGCGGAATGATCGACCAGGTCCATCTTGTTGATGGCGACAACGATGTGTGGAATGCCGACCAGATGAGCGATGTAGGAATGGCGGCGTGTCTGCGTCAGCAGACCCTTGCGCGCATCGATCAGGATGATGGCGAGATTGGCGGTGGAGGCGGCGGTGACCATGTTGCGCGTATATTGCTCATGCCCCGGCGCATCAGCGACGATGTACTTGCGTCGGCCAGTGGAGAAGTAGCGATAGGCGACGTCGATGGTGATGCCCTGTTCACGCTCGGCCTGTAGTCCATCGGTTAGCAGCGACAGGTCGACGGCGGCCATGCCACGCCGCTCCGAGGTCTTGGTGATAGCATTCAGCGTGTCGGCGAGAATCGCCTTGCTGTCGAAGAGCAGGCGGCCGATCAGCGTACTCTTGCCGTCGTCGACGCTGCCGCAGGTCAGAAAGCGCAGCAGGCCGTTGTCGATTTCAGGAAGTTGTTCCGGTGCGGACATCAGAAATATCCCTCCTTCTTGCGTTGTTCCATGGCGGCCTCGGACATCTGGTCGTCGAGGCGCGTGGCGCCACGTTCGGTGATCGTCGTCGTTGCAGTTTCGGCAATGATTTTGTCCACTGTGTCGGCGACTGATTCAACCGGCGCTGTGCAGGGAATGTCACCGACAGTACGGAAGCGCACCGAAATATTTTCGATGATATCTCCATTCTTTGCCGGTGTTAGCCCGGTTACCGGCACCATCGCACCATTGCGGCGGACGATGGGTCGGGTGTGGGCGAAATAGATGGAAGGTAGTTCCAGGCTTTCACGGGCGATGTATTGCCAGACGTCGAGTTCCGTCCAGTTGGAGATCGGGAAGGCACGGATGTTTTCGCCCTTGTGGGTACGCGCGTTGTAGATGTCCCAGAGCTCGGGGCGCTGGTTCTTCGGATCCCATTGGCCGAATTCGTCGCGGAAGGAAAAGATGCGTTCTTTGGCGCGCGCTTTTTCTTCATCGCGCCGCGCACCGCCAATGCAGGCATCGAAACCAAACTCGGCGATGGCTTCGAGCAGTGTCACCGATTGATGTTTGTTGCGTGACTCAGTCGGTGATTTCAGCACCACCGTGCCGCGTTCCATCGAGTTCTCGAGTGTGCGCACGATCAGTCGCTCGCCGAGCTCGGTGGCGCGACGGTCACGGAAGGCGACGACTTCCGGATAATTGTGGCCGGTATCAATATGCAGTAGCGGGAACGGGAAGTGGCCCGGGCGGAAAGCCTTCTCGGCCAGACGCAGCAGGCAGATCGAATCCTTGCCACCTGAAAAGAGTAGCGCGGGATTACTGCATTGTCCCGCGACTTCGCGCAGGATATGGATGGCTTCGGCCTCAAGCCAGTCGAGATGCGAGAGCGTATGTTTGTTGAGTACGCTAGTGGTCATAGTATTTCTATCCTTCTGTTTTCTGTTCAGGCACGCTTCACATGCAGTCCGCATTCCTTGTTTTCAGCGCCTTCTTCCCACCACCAGCGTCCGGCGCGGACATCTTCACCGACGCTGATCGCGCGCGTGCACGGCGCACAGCCGATGCTCGGGTAATGTTTGTCGTGTAGCGCGTTGTAGGGCACGTCCTGGCTGCGGATGTAGGCCCAAACCTCCTTTTCCGTCCAGTTGGCGAGTGGATTGAATTTCTCCAGGCGGTTACCTTCGTCATATTGGTGATGCGGCAAGCCATCACGCGCTGCGGCTTGCTGGGCGCGCTGCCCGGTGATCCATGCCTTTTTCCCAGCCAGCGCGCGTTGCAGTGGCTCGACCTTGCGGATGTGACAGCAGCGTTTGCGCAGTTCGATGGAATCGTAGAAGGCGTTGATGCCATGTTCGTGCGTATAGGTTTCGATCAACTCATGACGCGGGTAATAAAGTTTCAGTTTGTAACCGTAGTGCTTTTGCACCGCCGCCATCAGCGTATAAGTTTCGGCAGGCAGCCGTCCGGTGTCGAGCGAGAAGATTTCAATGTCGAGCTTGTTGTGCAGGATCAGATCAGTCAGCACCATGTCCTCGGCGCCCAGGCTACTGGCTAAAGTTGCCGGAGAGAAGTTTGCAGCAATATCGCGGAGCAGGGCTGTGGTTTGTGCCAACTTTTCAGCAAGCGAAGCTTGCAGTGCCGGATTGTTCACATCGAGGTTTGCGTTCTGGCTCATATCGGGCTCTTCGCGTTTGTGTCGGTCGCGCTGCGGCGTTGCAGGTCGATGTTGCTGTCGGTGGAAAATTGATAGGCGGCATTAAAAACATTGAGGCTATTCACCGCTGCTTCGATGTCATGGTCGGCACGCACGGCAAAGGCGTCGAAACCGGCGCGACGCTGATAGAACAATTGATCGCGCTGCACGTCACCGATTGAGCGCAGCTCTCCTTGATAGCGGTAGCGGCTGCGCAGCAGGCGCGCTGTTGAATAGCCGCGGCCATCGACGAATTTTGGGAAATCGACGCCGATCACTTCAAATAAATTGAGATCGTCGGCAATCATTTTGGGGTCTTCGTCGGGTGCCAGCCAGACGCCGAGTGGCCAGCCATGCTGCTGCTGGCGTGCGAGCAGTTCGGCGCGTCGCTCTTGCCAGACGGTCAGGGGTACCAGCACGGGGCTGGCCGGTAAGGCCGCGGTTTGTGCAGTTTCACCCTCGGCGAGACGCACGATCTGCCAAGTATTGTCCTGGACCGTGCCGTTTTTGATGATCTTAGCCATTGGCCACCTTCCTGTCCTGAGTGCTGTCATGGCTGCCATACACCCGTGCTTTGAACGGTGCGATACCGAGGCGCTCGACGGTGTCGATGAAGAGCTCATCGGCATGGCGGCTTTCCAGATAGACATCGATGAGTTGCTCGACGACGCGCGGTACCTCGGTTGCGGCGAACGATGGGCCGAGAATGCTGCCCAGTGTCGTGTGGTTGCCTTGGCAACCACCGATCGACACCTGATACCACTCCTCGCCGCGCTTGTCGACGCCGAGGATGCCGATATTGCCAACGTGATGATGGCCACAGGCGTTCATGCAGCCGGAGATATTCAGCGAGACCTCGCCGATGTCGTGCAGATAGTCGAGATCACCAAGGCGTTCCTGGATGGCCAGGGCGATCGGTGTTGATTTGGCATTGGCCAGCGAACAGAGATCGCCGCCTGGGCAGCAGATGATGTCAGTGAGCAGTCCCACCGTTGGTGTTGCCAGACCGTTGGCCCGCAGTTCCTGCCAGAGGGCGTGCAGATCGCGCTTGGCTACGTCGGCAAGAATCAAGTTCTGTTCATGCGAGACGCGGGCCTCGCCGAAACTGTAGCGATCGGCAAGATCGGCGACGAGTTCCATTTGCTCCGCCGTGATATTGCCGGTGGCATGGTCGTAGGCTTTCAGTGAGACCGTAATGGCGGCATAGCCTAGCACCTTGTGGCCATGTACGTTGCGTTCGACCCAGCGGGCGAACGCCTTTTCCTGTTGGCGATGATTGGCGAAATCGAAATCGTCATCGGCCAATGTGGCATAAGGCGGCGCCGTGAAATGGCGGGTGATGCGCTCGACTTCGGCTTTTGCCAGCGTCGCCGGACCATCCTTGAGATGCGCCCATTCTTCCTCGACCTGGCGTGCGAATTCTGCGGCACCGAGGGCCTTGACGAGAATCTTGATGCGCGCCTTGAAGGCGTTGTCGCGTCGGCCGAAACGATTGTAGACGCGCAGGATCGCCTCGATATAGCTGAGCAGATGCTGCCAGGGCAGAAACTCACGGATCACGCTACCAAGGATCGGTGTGCGGCCGAGGCCACCACCGACCAGAACGCGGAAACCGGTGTTACCACCGTCATCCAGGCGCAGATCAAGGCCAATGTCGTTGACCTGGATCACTGTGCGGTCGGTGGCGGCAGCATTCACGGCGATCTTGAATTTACGCGGCAGGAAGGCGAATTCCGGATTGAAGGTCGACCACTGGCGGATCAGTTCGCACCACGGGCGCGGATCAGTGATCTCGTCGGCGGCGACACCGGCGAAATGGTCGCTGGTCACATTGCGTACGCAGTTGCCGGAAGTCTGGATGGCATGCATCTGCACCGTCGCCAGTTCGGCGAGTGCATCGGGTACGCGCTCCAGCGGAATCCAGTTGAACTGCATATTGTGACGCGTCGTGAAATGGCCGTAGCCCTTGTCATAGGTACGAGCGATGTGCGCCAACTTGCGCAGCTGACGGCTGGCGAGCATGCCGTAGGGCACGGCAATACGGAACATCGGTGCATGGCGCTGGATATAGAGGCCATTTTGCAGGCGCAGCGGACGCAGATCGTCGTCGCTCAATTCGCCGGCCAGATGGCGCTTCATCTGGTCCTTGAATTGAGTGACGCGCTGGTCGATAAGGGCTTGATCGAAGGCGTCGTAACGATACATGGAGGGTCTCCGGGTGGTAGCGCTACGGGCTTATTGGGCGATCAGCTTGCTGCCGACCAGAATCAGCATGCCGGCCAGGGTCGGCCGCAGAATGCGATCCGGTACGCGCGCGGCCAGATGGCTGCCTAGAAAAATACCTGGCAATGAGCCGACCAGCAGCGCGCCGAGCAGCGTCCAGTCGACGCTGCCATACCACCAGTGACCGATGCCGGCTGCCAGGGTCAGCGGTACGGCATGTGCCAGATCGCTGCCGATAATACGAATTGTCGGCGCTTTAGGATAAAGAAAGAGAAGCGCGGTCACGCCGAGTGCGCCAGCACCGACTGAAGAGATCGATACCAGTGTGCCGAGGAACAGGCCTGTGATGACCGTCAATGCAGCAGTGCGGTGTGGATTGGGGGCGGCAGAAAAGTGCGCCAGCGCAAAGGCCTGCAGGTGGCGGCGGAAGATCAGCGAGGCTGCGGTCAGCAACAGGGCCGCGCCGAGCACCGTGGAAATCAGGTTGGTTGCGCCCCCCAGACCATTTGGCGCGAAATGCGCAACCAGAGTTAATGTCAGCACCGTCGCTGGCAGGCTACCCGCGGCGAGCAGACCGACAATACGCCAGTCGACCGAGCCACGCCGGGCATGGACGATGCTGCCGCCGGATTTGGTGATTGCGGCATACAGCAGGTCGGTTCCCACCGCCGTGGCCGGGTGAATGCCGAACAGCAGCACCAGCAACGGCGTCATCAGCGAGCCGCCACCGACACCGGTGAGCCCGACAATGGCACCGACAACGAATCCGGCAAGGCTGTAGCTTAGGTCCACAATGAGGGTTTCTGACTTTCCAGTATCCGAGGCTGCATATCTTATCGATTCGATATAAACTTATGAAATACTTTATTGGCACATCTAAATAACTTCAGGTTATTTAGAATATTGGGGGTATTGTGAACCTTCAGCAACTACGTTACGTTCATGAGGTTGTTAAATGCGGACTCAATATTACCGAGGCCGCCGCCGCCCTGTTTACCTCCCAGCCTGGCATCAGCAAGCAGATCCGTTTGCTTGAGGAAGAGCTTGGCGTCGATATTTTCGTGCGTCAGGGGCGTCGGCTAACCGGTGTCACTGAGCCGGGACAGCAGATTCTCTCGATTACCGAAGGTCTGTTGCGCGACATCGGCAACCTCAGGCAGGTCGGCCAGGAATTCAGCAATGCCGATAGCGGTAGCCTGACGATTGCCACGACGCATACCCAGGCGCGTTACGCACTACCGCCGGTGGTGCGGCAGTTCATGGCGCGTTATCCGAAAGTCCGCCTCGAGTTGCATCAGGGTAATCCATCGCAAATTTGTGACTGGGTGATTGCCGGTCAAGCCGATATCGCCATCGCCACCGAAGCCATCGATCTGCATCCAGAATTGGCGATGCTGCCTTGCCAGCAATGGAATCGCGTTGTGATTGCACCGCCCGGCCATCCGATTCTTGAGGAAAAGCCGCTAACCCTTGAGGCGATTGCCCGTTACCCGGTGGTGACTTACGATTCAACCTTTTCAGGACGCAGCCAGATTAACAAGGCGTTTGCGGCGCGTAATTTGATTCCGAATGTTGTATTGACTGCCATCGATGCCGATATTATCAAGACGTATGTGGCATTGGGTCTCGGCGTCGGGATTGTTGCGGCAATGGCTTACGATGAGCAGGCCGACCGCGGACTGAGAGCGATTGATGTAGCGCATCTATTTGAATCGAGCATGACGCGGATCGGCATCAGGCGCAACGCATGGCTGCGTGAATATGCTTATGTCTTTATCGGGTTGTTTGCCCCGCATCTGAATCGCAAACTGGTCGAGGCAGCACTCTGTGGCGAAAGCGCAGACGATCCAGGTCTCTAGATTAGATAATCAGAAGGAACCGCTGTCACCGCTGTCGCTGCTGAGCGCCTGCTGCTGGCGGTCGAGAAATTCCTGCATGTTGTCGATGCCGCGAAATTGCAGAATCGTCGAACGTACGGCAGCTTCAAGCAGCACAGCGAGGTTACGTCCTGCGGCCACGGGAATCGCCACTTTGCGGACCGGCATGCCGAGAATGGTCTCGGTTTGTGCATCGAGCGGTAGTCGTGTCGCTTCGGGAACGCCGGCCCGTGGTTTTTGCAAATGTCCGATGAGCTTGAGCTTCATCTTGCGCCGGCAGGCGGTTTCGCCGAAGATCGTGCGGATGTTGAGCAGGCCGAGGCCGCGCACTTCAAGGAAATCCCTGAGCAGCTCTGGACAGCGGCCTTCGAGCGTATCCTGGGAAATCCGTGAGACTTCGACCACATCATCGGCTACCAGACCATGGCCGCGCGAGATCAGCTCCAGACCGAGTTCGCTCTTGCCGACTCCGGATTCGCCGGTAATCAGCACGCCCATACCCAAGACATCCATGAATACGCCGTGCAGTGAAACGGTTTCTGCCAGTTGCCGCGACAAATACAGACGCAGTGAATCAATGACCGAGGCTGCCGAAAGCGGGGTGGTAAATAATGGGGTATCGCCACGCTCGCAAAGATCACGCAGCATTGCCGGCACGGTGCAACCATCGGCAACGATGATCGCTGGTGGACGCATGGCAATGATCTCTACCATGTGATGATTGATTCGTTCGGATTGATGGGTTTGTGCCCAGCGGAGTTCCGGTGTACCGAGTATCTGTATGCGTTTTGGATGAATCAGGTTAAGGTGGCCGACCAGATCGGCAGGCGAGACATCGAGTTGCTTGACCGAGACAGCCTCGTTCAGCGAACCGCATATCCACTCCAGGCGGAGCCTGTCGCGATTTAGTTCAAACAGCTGAGCGACGATCAGTGTGGGCATCGATTTGCCAGTTCAAAAACAGGCTGTAGACTGTAGCCGGGTCTGTTGCGTTGGCAAGTTGTTCTCGGAAATTCTGATCCGAAAACATTTGCGCCAACTCGGAAAGTATCTGTAAATGGCGTTCGGTAGCGGCTTCTGGTACCAGCAGCGCAAAGACCAGAGAAACCGGTTTGCCGTCGGGTGCTTCAAATTGCACAGGTCCCGTCAGTCGCAGAAAGCCGCCAACAGCATCCTTGATACCCTTGATGCGGCCGTGTGGAATAGCGATGCCTTGGCCGAGCCCGGTCGAACCGAGTTTTTCCCGGGCAAACAATGCATCGTACACGGCACTTCGGGCAATCCCGTACCGATTTTCAAACAATATCCCGGCCTGCTCGAAAACGCGCTTCTTGCTGCTCGCATCGAGGTCGAGAAGAATGTTTTCCGGTGGCAGGAGTTTTGCGATCTGGTTCATTGGTGAAGCGAGATCAGGGTTTCCTTCGAGAATCAGAGGAGAAGTATATCGTTTATTACTTCTCCCCTGAATGTATTACGCGTTGGGTTGGCGTTTCTGTGCCTCATGGGCATGGTTCGAGTGCTTCTCTTTGTATTTTAGTACCTGGCGATCAAGCTTGTCGGCCAGGGAATCGATGGCAGCGTACAGATCGGCATCCACACTATCGGCATAAATATCCTTGCCCTTGACGTGCATGGTGACTTCAGCCTTTTGCTTGAGTTTTTCAACGGACAGAATGACATGAACGCTGGTGACGTTGTCAAAATGACGAATCACCCGGTCGAGCTTGGAATTCACGTAATCATGGATTGCGGAGGTGACTTCTACATGGTGACCGGTGATGTTGAGGTTCATGGTGACTCCTTTTCAATGGAATTTGAATTTATTGAAATTAAAGCGACTTGCGTAAATTGACTGGCGGAATATTAAGACCTTCACGATATTTTGCAATGGTTCGCCGCGCGACAATGATGCCTTGCTGGCCAAGAATTTCGGAAATCTTGGAATCGGAAAGCGGTTTTTGACTGTTTTCCGCACCCACCAGTTGTTTGATGAGTGCCCTGATTGCCGTTGATGAAGCCGCGCCGCCGGCATCGGTGGCGACGTGGCTACCGAAAAAATATTTGAGCTCAAAAATACCACGTGGACTCGCCATGAACTTCTGCGTAGTGACGCGTGAAATTGTTGACTCGTGCAGGGCAAGTGGCTCGGCAATTTCGCGCAAAGTTAGCGGGCGCATTGCCACCTCACCATGTTCAAAGAATTGTTGCTGACGATCGACGATGGCCTGCGATACGCGCAGGATGGTGTCGAATCGCTGTTTGACGTTCTTGATGAGCCACTTGGCTTCCTGCAACTGGCTGTTGAGAGAGTCGCCACCGGCGCGGTTACGTTGCAGGATATCGGCATAAATTCGGTTGATGCGCAGACGCGGCATGGCATCCTGGTTGAGGATGGCTGTCCAGCCGCTGCGCAGCTTGCGCACTACGACATCCGGGATAATGTAACGCGTGTCAAGCTGCGCATACTGCGCGCCAGGTCGCGGATTAAGCGAGCAGATCATGGCATGCGCGGCGCGCAGGGTGGCTTCATCGCAGCGCAGCGCTTTTTTCAGTTTGACGAAATCGCGGGCAGCAAGTAGATCCAGATGCTGGAGCACTAGAACCAGCGCGACTTCGCGGATCGGTGATGGCGGTCGATTCTCAAGTTGTAGTGCCAGGCATTCGCGCACATTGCGCGCACCAATGCCGGGCGGATCGAAATTCTGCAAATGGCGCAGAGCGATGTTCAATTCTTCGAGCAGGTCTTCGCGATTTGCCTCGGTATTGTCTTCGGCCAGTACATCGATCAGCTCTTCGAGATCCTGCGCCAGATAGCCATCCTCATCGAGTGCTTCTATGAGAAAACTGACCATGCTGCGGTCGTGATCGGAGATCTGGTTCAACCCCAGTTGAGAGTTAAGGTGGCCGCGTAGAGAAGTGGCAGCCGTCTGTATCTCGGCATAATCGGTATCGTCATTATCGTTGTCGCGGGGCGCGCGATTACCCGGTGAATCGCCGCTCCAGCCAGATTCAAAGGATGTTTCATAAGCCTCGTCGTATGAAGATGTCGGTATTTCTTCTTCGCTGGGTGCAGGTTGTTGGGTGTGGACGGCATAGTCATCGCCAGGAACGAAGGGCGTGCCATCATTCGGATCTTCGCGCTCGAGCAGCGGATTGTCTTCCAGGAATTGATCAATTTCCTGATTGAGTTCAAGCGTCGATAGCTGCAACAAACGAATCGACTGCTGTAACTGCGGAGTCAGTGCAAGGTGCTGAGAGAGTTTGAGTTGGAGCGTCTGTTTCATAGTCTGGCGCAAGCCCCGGTGGTGTCCGACTACATGCGGAAGTTCTCACCGAGATAAATCTTGCGAACGCTTTCATTATAGACAATCTCATCCGGTCTGCCCGAGGCAAGCACTTCGCCATCGTTGATGATCGTTGCACGGTCACAGATGCCAAGCGTCTCGCGTACATTGTGATCGGTAATCAGTACGCCGATACCGCGTTCCTTCAGGAAACCAATAATTTTCTGGATATCAATCACGGCAATCGGGTCGACGCCTGCAAACGGCTCGTCAAGCAGAATGAAGCGCGGGGTGGTTGACAGTGCCCGGGCAATTTCAACACGCCGCCGTTCTCCGCCAGACAGTGAAGCGGCAAGGTTGTTGCGCAAGTGGGTAATATGCAATTCCTGGAGCAGGGCTTCCAGTCGCTCATCAATTTCTGCGCGCGAAAGTTTTTGCAACTCCAGCACGCTGCGGATGTTGTCGGCAACATTGAGCTTGCGAAAGACGGAGTTTTCCTGCGGCAGGTAGGAAAGCCCCAGTTGTGCACGGCGATGGATCGGCATATGCGTCAAATTGGCGCTATCCGCGCCACTACCGGGATCGAGACGAATCTCTCCACCATCCGCAGCAACCAGTCCGACGATCATGTAAAAGCAGGTCGTCTTGCCAGCACCGTTGGGGCCAAGCAGGCCGATCACTTCGCCGCTGCCGACATCGAAGGAGACATCCTTGACTACGCTGCGCGACTTGTATTTCTTGCGCAGTCCGCTGACTATGAGCCTACTCATCGTTATCCTCCGGCGCTTTCAGCAGTTTACGAATAATCTCCGTTGAAAAGCCGCGCCCCTGCAGGAAGCGCGCCTGACGCGCCCATTCCCGTGCGTCGTGTGGTTTGACGCCGAACTTGCGCTGCCAAATCGCGCCTGCGCGCTGTTTTTCGTCAAGCACCTCATTTTGGGAAAGGCTGGCCTCGATCAGTTCGTTACTGATTCCTTTTGTACGTAAATTCTGGCTGAGCCTGGCTGCCCCAAAACGCGCAGCATGGCCGCGCACATAAGCCGCCGCCATGCGAGCGTCGGAAAGCAGGCCGTTATGTTCAAGTTGATCGAGCACGCTATTGATTTCTTCCGTTGATCCGAATACCGCAAGCTTTTTTGCCAGTTCAACGCGGCTATGCTCACGTCGTGCCAGCAGCTTGATCGCCCGGCCCCGCAGCGTGGGCTGCGGGCCGCCCGACGATATTTTCATTACTCGTCGCTTGTCGCCGATACAAGTGCGGCAATGCCGACTGCTTCGCGCACCTTATTCTCGATCTCGCGCGCCATCTGCGGGTGCTCGCGTAGATATTCACGCGAATTGTCGCGGCCCTGTCCGATCTTCTCGCCGTTGTAGGCATACCAGGCGCCGGATTTCTCGATGATCTTGTGGTCGACGCCGAGATCGATAATTTCGCCCAGTCGCGAGATGCCTTCTCCGTAGAGGATGTCGAAGCGCGCTTCACGGAACGGCGGCGCCACCTTGTTCTTGACAACCTTGACCTTGGTCTCGTTGCCGATGACTTCATCGCCTTTCTTGATCGCACCAGTGCGGCGGATATCGAGGCGCACCGAAGCGTAGAACTTGAGCGCATTGCCGCCGCTGGTGGTTTCAGGACTACCGAACATGACGCCGATCTTCATGCGGATCTGGTTGATGAAGATGACGAGCGTATTGGTGCGCTTGATGTTGCTGGTCAGCTTGCGCAGTGCCTGGCTCATCAGACGTGCCTGCAAGCCGGGCAGCTGGTCGCCCATCTCGCCCTCGATTTCAGCACGCGGCACCAGTGCCGCCACCGAGTCGATGACGACAATATCGACGCCCCCCGAGCGCACCAGCATATCGGCAATTTCCAGCCCCTGTTCGCCGGTATCGGGTTGCGAGATCAGCATGTCGCCGACATTTACGCCGAGCTTCCCGGCATAGACCGGATCGAGCGCGTTTTCCGCATCGATGTAAGCTGCAACACCGCCGGCGCGCTGAATTTCCGCCACCACATGCAGGCACAGTGTGGTTTTTCCCGAGGATTCCGGGCCGTAAATTTCGACGACCCGGCCGCGCGGCAGACCACCGATGCCGAGGGCGATATCGAGGCCAAGCGAGCCGGTTGAGATAACCTGCAAATCGTTTTCGATTTGCGCGGCACCCATTTTCATGATCGAGCCCTTGCCGAACTGCTTCTCGATCTGTGCCAGTGCTGCTTGTAACGCCTTGCTCTTGTTGTCGTCCATGCGAATTACCTCTAAAAGTTCGAGTAGATTATGGCACAATTTTTGCGGTGGCTTCCAGCAAAGCCAGCAAGCCGTTCAACGCATGCACTGCTGCCTGTTTCCGGATGGTTTCCCGGGTGCCGGAAAACTGCCGCGTTTCGCTTGCAGGCGCTGCGTCAACTCCGCACCAGGCAAAGCATACGGTACCCACTGGCTTACCAGATGAGCTACCCCCCGGCCCGGCGATCCCAGTGATCGCCAGAGCGATCCGGGCATGCGAATGCACCAGCGCACCCTGCACCATTGCCCGCGCAGTTTCTTCACTGACTGCGCCGTATTCCGCCAGAGTGCTCTGGCTGACTCCCAGCATTTCCTGCTTGGCGGCATTGGAATAGGTCACGAAGCCGCGCTCAAACCATGTCGAGCTCCCCGGCGTTGTCGTGATGATTTCACTGACAAGCCCGCCAGTGCAGGATTCCGCGCAAGCGAGCATTAACTTTTGCTGACTCAATGCAGTGCCGACGGCAGCCGACAAGGTCTTCAGGATGAACTCCATTTCAGCCGAGCAGTGCCTTGACAATGGCAATGACCAGGATCGCATAGCCGGCGGCAATCACGTCATCCATCATCACACCCAGTCCGTTTTTCATTTTCTCGTCGAACCAGTTGGCCGGCGGCGGCTTGACGATATCGAAAAAGCGGAACAGCAGGAAGGCGCCCAGTTGCCAGAGCAGGTCTGGTGGCGTCAGGAACAGTACGAACCAGAACGGCACGATTTCATCCCAGACGATCGCGCCATGATCCGCCACACCGAGCGCGCGGCCTGTACGGTCGCAGGCGTGCACGCCATAGGCGAAGGCGAGCAGCAGAAACACTGCGAAGCCGACGTCGTTGCCACTAAAGACTATCTGCAGCAGCGGAAACAACAGCCAGGCAAACAGGGTTCCGGCAGTGCCCGAAATGATCGGTGACAATCCGCTGCCCATGCCGCAGGCAATGAAATGACTCGGATGAGCGAAGAGGAAGCGCCAGGGTGGAGGAGGGTCTCTCTTGATTTTCATGGGCTGCGCTCCGGAGGGATGGACGCTGAAGGTGAAGTTGAGTTTGCAGGCGGGTCGACAAAGTGATCGTAACCGTGTTGCACATATTCGATGATCTTTCCGGCGCCGTCGAGCAGATTCAAGCGCCTGGATTTGCCGGTTTCGGTTTCAATGCGGCCGATGCAGTGCAGCGGCAGATCGAGTGGAGTGGCAAGCGCTGCAATTTCGGCATGACGTGCGGTCGGCGCGGTGAATAGCAGCTCGTAGTCGTCACCGCCGGCGAGCAGGCAGTTCTGGGCCAATTCAGCATTCTGGCAATATTCCATCGCGGCGTTTGGCAGGCATGCAAAATCGACGCTGGCAGCGACAAAGGAACATTCGAGAATGTGGTTGAGGTCGGCGAGCAGCCCGTCGGAGACATCGATCGCCGCTGTCGCCAGGCCGCGCCGCGCCAGCGTTGTGCCGAGTTCGAGGCGCGGTTGCGGGTGCAGCAGTGCGTCCAGACAGGCGCTGCGGGCCGGTTCGTTCAAGGTACAACGGCCTTGCAGATGCGCCAGTCCGAGCGCGGCACGGCCGGGTGCTCCGGAAACCCATATCTCGTCGCCGGAATGTGCGCCGGAACGCCGCAATGCACGACCTGGCACCGCTTCACCAAAAATAGTGACGCAGAAATTCAGCGGTCCGCGCGTGGTGTCACCGCCAATAATGTCAATGCCGTATTTGGATGCGCACTTGAAGAATCCATCGGCGAACGCCGCAATCCACGCCTCGTTGTTTGCGCTACTCATCGGCAGTGCCGCCGCAAGCAGCGCCCAGCGCGGCTGTGCACCCATCGCGGCGAGATCTGAAACATTCACCGCCAGTGTCTTCCAGCCGAGTGCCGCAGGATCGGTGTCGGCGAGAAAATGTGTGCCGGCCACCAGCATGTCGGTGGACATGATTAACTCCATGCCCGGTGAAGGTTGCACGATGGCACCATCATCGCCGACACCGAGAACGGTGTGGTGTGTCGGCCGGGTGAAATGGCGGGCGATCAGCGAAAATTCCGAAGGCATGATCGTGGCGGTTCAGGTTGAGATGCCAAATGTTTCGGCGCTCAGGCGTTCATGCGCTCACGCGCGTTGGGCTTCGTTGGGGCGCAAATCACCGGCCAGTTTGTCGAGTACGCCGTTGACAAACTTATAGCCGTCGGTGCCGCCAAAATCCTTGGCCAGATCGATAGCCTCGTTGAGGATCACGCGGAATGGAGTTTCCGGAAAATGGCTGAATTCGCAGGCGGCGAGCAGCAGGATACTGCGTTCGATCGGCGAGATTTCTGCCCAGGGTCGATCGACGTATGGCGTCAGCGCGGCCTGTAGCGTGGCCGCGTGGGTGAGCGTCTGTTCGAGTAGCGCACGATACAGTGGCTGGTCGGCCTTGTCGAAGCCGACCACGCCAGCAGACTGACCCTCGATGGCTGCCTGATCCTGGCCACCGACCAGCCATTGATACAACCCTTGCAGAACAAACTCGCGGGCGCGCCGGCGCGGTGATTTACTCATCGCAGTGCTTTCTGGAGGTTGGCCATTTCGATGGCTGCCTGAGCGGCTTCCGTGCCCTTTTGCGCCATGCGCCCCAACGCCTGGTCATCGTCTTCGGTGGTAAGAATGGCATTGGCGATCGGGATCCCGGTTGCCAACTGGACGTTGGTGATACCGCGCGCCGATTCGTTGGAAACAATCTCAAAATGATAGGTCTCGCCGCGAATTACGCAGCCGATGGCGATCAGTGCATCAATCTTGCCGCTTTGCGCCATGGTCTGCAATGCCAGCGGGACTTCCAGCGCGCCGGGAACGCTGGTGCCGAGAATATCGCGCGCCGCGACGCCAAGGCGCAGCAACTCGTCGATGCAGGCCGAATACAGTCCATCGCCAATGTCCGGATTGAAGCGGCTCATGACGATGCCAATGCGCAGGCCTGTACCGGAAAGGTTCGACTCGATTTCCCTGATGCTGTCGGAACGTGCCATGCAGATAGCTCCTTAGATTTTTTTGCCGTCCAGCGTCAGGTAACCGCAGATTTCCAGACCAA
>Ga0073900_10000767_pt1 | contig 19267 bp, 3 predicted proteins | sample KloWWTmetKNB5Kit_FD_66666 | JGI IMG/M metagenome (GOLD analysis project Ga0073900, IMG submission 66666) | Active sludge microbial communities from Klosterneuburg, Austria, studying microevolution and ecology of nitrifiers - Klosterneuburg... | ecosystem: Engineered > WWTP > Aerobic digester >...
ATCATCCCATACTCTAAGCTCTACATCATGCAAACCAAACTCAGCTCCAGCAGGGATATCTTCACAACAGAACTTCACGAATTCACCACCATCGGTATCCTGGGCACTATCATTTGGATGGAACCAAACTGCTCCAGGTATCTCACTTGGGAAGCCGTTATTATCATTGTACGTGCTATTGTTATTGTGTGTACCGTTTGCGCCTACATTGCCACAAGAGCCACCATCTAATCTCCTTACTTCAAATCTGACGTCGGAACATGGGTCATATGATCCATTGTCCACCTGATATCCATATAGTTTTCCGCTTCCGCCACCATTTGCATCACTTGATAAACTCAATACAAGGTTTTGCTTCGCTATTGCGACTGGAGCAGATGCATCAATCACTTTGATCTTGAATGAACATTCAGACTTATTGCCACACTTGTCTTTGTAGAAGTATTTAATGGTATAAGTACCTATGGTAAGTGATGACACAAATACATGCTGTGTATTTAAACTATCCTTAAAACCATTGATTTTACCGCCACCATAAATTAAGAATCTAAAGTCATATTCATCAACACAAGCATCACCCACGTAAGAAGGTAATGGCAACTCGGTCGCTGCTCTACAATCCCAAGGGCTTACTGATAAAGTAATATCTTTCGGACAATCAACTATCTTAGGTCCACTTGTATCCAATACTTTGATCACTTGAATATGTAATCGTGGGTTGTCTGGTGAAACTGGTAAACACATATTTCGGATCTTCCAATATCTCAATATTTCATAACTACCTTCACAAATATCATAAATTTCGTCAGTGTAATTGATGCTAACCATACATAGACTACCCGCTTTATTGACTTGTACTCCATTTAATTTTGGCCATCCAGTTGCATCAGGTTTTGTCAATTCTGGATTATCAACAACATCTGCACAATTGATTGCTTGATGGAATTCAATATCAGCAGGGAATACTACATCATCCAGTTCTAAAGTTCTTATTGTAATATTCTGAGTACATTCTACTTTATTGCCTTCACTATCAATAATAGTCCATAATCTCTTGACTAATGCTCTAGGGTTGTTGCACTGTCCATAACTTATCCATTCGTCTTGCCAATTGATATTTGCGCCCAATTCACATGATAAAAGTTTGGCTTCGCCAGTAAGTAATGTATCAATTAATGGATCGGGATCTCTAGCTTCTACATCAATATTGCACGCCACAGTAAGATCAGATGGACATACAAATTCAGGTATAAGTTTTTCTTCTATGGTTACATATCCCCAACAAGAAACACCCGAGCCTGTAACACAATCACTAATACTTACGCGGAATGTCTTTCCTTCGTCATCTACTGTAAATAAATTTGAATGTGGATTGCCTATTAAATCGGTAATAGTAATGCAATAGTTATCATAACATCTATAATTATTGCCTTCCAAAATCATATCTGCGTTGAGAATCGCTTCACAATTACTATCTAAAGAAATATTCAAATGGTCATTACAAGCCATAGTATTATTGGTTGGAACGAATTCCAATACTGTAACCTTAAAAGTACATGTTTCTATGTTACCATAGATATCTTTACCCTTTGCGATAATGTTGTATATACCAATTGGTAACTGGCTGATGTCTGCAGGGCTACCATCCTCATAACAATACGTTACACCTATCATACCACAATTATCGTCAGCTCTTGGCGTAAAGAATGTCAATTGGCCTAAACATTCACCTGGTAACAACTGGATTTCTTGATCTGGGCAACCTGGGCCTGTAAATACTGGATTCTCGGTATCCAATACTGTGACCATAAACCCACAAGTATTCAGATTTCCATACTGATCCGTTAAGGTATATTCAATTGTGGTCTTACCTACTTTGAATATCTTGGTTTCTTCTAATCCTTGTAAATTTATTGTGCCATTAGCATTTAATATTACCACGGTTTCTGTGCTGGTTTCACCAGTTACTTCATTGATAAATGTATAGGTCACTTCTATTGTTCCTTTGCAACAATTGTCTTCAAGGATAGGATGGATCCAAGTAAATGTAGTATCACACGTTCCTGGTGCATTGGACAATGTCACATTTTCTTGGCCAAAAGGAATAGCGTATAGTATTTGCAAATCCCAATCTGTCAAAGTACCCGTGACGCCTTCTGCTGTAAACATTTCGAGTGTCCATTCTCCACCACCTTGCTCGCCATAGAATGCCTTGAACGATTCTTCAGGTCGGTAAATACCTCCAGCACCTAATGCTGGTGAACAAACGGCATTGATTACGCTTGGAGCCGGAGTCCATAATATTGTCTCATCCAAATTGATGTTAATATTGGGACTACCTGAAAGGCCATCTCCATCACAATAATCTGAGTCTGTGCTACAAACATTATCAAACAACTTGATTCTTGTACCATTTGGTGATGTCAAGTATGCTGTGACGGCTCCGGCATTACTAATTGTAGCCTTTAGATTATATATGTTTACATCATTTACTATACCTGCTGGCATAGTTACCTTTGCAATAGTACAAGCGTCAGCCAAAATTGGAATAGTAGGTGACAATGGTACCATAGCAGTGATAATAGGAATGGTATCATGCCAGATACATGTTGGTCCTTCGACATCTTGAACTGTTACTTTCAAACTACATGATGCGGTACTAGGTGCATAATTCTGTAAAGAAGTAAAGGTTCCATTTGGCGTCATCGTTACCAATCCTGGATTCAGCGAGCCAAAACTTCCTGGGTCACAAGGTGTGGCTGCAATGAAATCAGATTGTGTATTATGATCGCATTCATTTTTTCTCAATATCACTTCTGCCTGTATATCATCATTAATAACTGCTTCGTCTATTACTCGTTCTAAGAAACTAAAACAATATTTTCTTTGATCACATCTTACGGTTGGATTGACAACATCCACATCACCATCGCCATCTTGGTCACCATCAAAAACGTGTGTAAATGTCTCGCCTACTTCCAAGATATTATCCGGTATATTTACATTCCATAAAATAGGATCTATAGGTGGATAAATAGGACTATCGAACATAGTCGAAATATTATTATTGGAAGGTAAAGTATAGGTTTCAAGTACATTGCCATCCAAATCCTTCATAACGAACTTTGCACAAGTAATATCTACAGCGGCAGGTCCAAAATTGGTAATTTCCATACCTGCAACTACGCCATCTTGAACAATCTCCGTAATTAGAATTAATGGCTGATCACTAATTGTCCAGTTCACTGTATTCATCCCAACAGGGAACAATTGATTATCAATATTTTCAAATCCACATCCAACTGGTTTTCCATCTTTATCAAGGATTTCATATTGGACAGTTGCATTTGGCAAACAATTATCTTCAACCTTGGATGGTTTGATACCTGACAATACAGCTCCACATATATCTCGATCATTACTGACTGTGATGCTTGGTGGGCAAGTTATAGTAGGTGGTGTATGATAATCATTGACTACAATTTTTAGTTCACAATAAGATTGATTGCCGACTGTATCAACAGCCATATAAGAAAGAATAGTCAAACCTACTGGAAACAAATCGCCTGATACTAAACCTGTGGTATCTACTTGGAAGAAGTGGGCATCTCTACCCATACAATTGTCTTGAGCCCAAGGATATTCAAAATTCACAAAAGATGAACACCAACCTGCTGGTGCATCCACGATGATTGGTTCTTTTGGACAATTATTAAAGATAGGAGCTTCAAGGTCTTGAACTGTAATTATGTAACAAAATACATCAGCACATCCAAATGGTGTGACCTGGAAAGTTGTAACACAAATCTCAAATTCCTGATCTCTAACAGCTGGCGCATAAAATCCTGGAATCACTACTCTACCATCATTTACAACAACAGAATCAAGATCGACTACCGGAGTTCCATCTGCATAATGTCCTCCTGCTGCGCCTACAGCGTCAAAACCTATTGTCGAAATTACTAAGTCTTTATCATCAAGATTGACAAGAACTTGTTTCTCTTCTACCCAATTGGCTGGGCAAACCGTATAATCGCTGATATCTACATGCAAATCTTGACAAGTGACACGAATATCTTGTGAATAAGTAAAAGCACAAGGTTCGTCGCCTATAATGTATGTCAATGTATAAGTGCCATCCAATCCATTTGGATCAAATTGATAAAATTCGTCACCAGAGAAAGGAATACCATCTGGATTTTGGAAGGTTACACCTTCGCCGGTCCATTCGCCATAAACATCACCTGGGTAAGAGCCTCTAATATCTGTCAAGCTAATCATACCAGCTGGGATCGTTGGATCTCCTATGCCATCCCATGATGCTCCACCTAACCAAACAAGATCCTGATCGCAACACATAAAACCACCGTTCCATACTGGGTCAAGTTTCTGAACTCGGAAGATGTCATGTACTATTTTATAACAACCAGTCAGGGCATCTCCATCAATCTGATTTATTTGTTCACCAATGGCAATTACATATGAGATTGTGATCCATCCAGTACCTGTACCAAGGGTATAGACGCCATCTTCAGTAATGGTTCCAGGATCAGTTGTTGAACCGGGGTCAGGCAAGAAGCCCGAAATACCAAATGTTCCAACAATATCAGGTCCTAGCGTTCCTACATTTTGGTGGGATATATTTGTTCCATGAGGAGTTGCTATGACTAAATATGGTGAAAAATCGACACTATTTTGGAATGGTTCAAAACACACCTCGGGTACGTCAAGGTTTAAAGTATATTCAGAAAAATAATCATTGACATAAACTATGGCAAAACAAGTACTCTCATTTCCAGCAGCATCTACTGCTCTTAATTTTATATAATTTGCCCCTTCCTCCGAGCAATCAAAATTTAAAGTTTCAGTCCAAGTTGTACCATCTTTTGATATAGTCAGTTCTAAATCTTGACAATTGTCCGAACTACCTCCATCCACAAAAATACCGCTTGCAAGTTCGTCTGCATATATCGTGAAATTACCTGAATTGTCAAGTGTAATTTCACTATCAACACATACTGCATGAGGTTTTTCATTATCTTCTACGGTGACAGTAAATGTGCAAGTTTGTGTCTCTCCAGGATCAGTAAAATCGCCATCATTGTTTGCATCAACTAAGAGTGTATAAGTGATCGTGGTTGTTCCTAATTCAAAGTGATGACCACTTGGTGTATTTATGGTACCTGGTGTGGTAGAGCTTGTTGAATTGATCGTACCCGATACAGGGTCTGTAAAACTATAATTCAATATACTATAACAACCACCTAAACCTCTTAACGGCATCAAGCCATTTACAAAAGCAGTACACTCACCAGCATCCGTATTTAAGGTAATGTCAGCTGAACAAGCTAAAGGTGGAATATCAGCGAGTACTGTCACATTGAAAGTGCATTGTGCTGGATTGCCATTGCAAGAAACTGCAGTATATGTCACTGTATAGGTACCTGGAGGTAGCGCCGATCCAGGAATAGGACCTGCGGTTTGGTAGATTCCCTCACCACCAATAGTTACAGGAGTTGGAACATTGGTGCCAACATAATTAGAAACATCCACTGCATCAGTTATCCCTGCATAGGCTATTGAATGTTCATCGCAAGCACTAATTGCCAAAGGAACAGACCAATTGACTGGTGCCGTACAACCTGGTGTTTGTCCAAACACATATCCAGCTTCATTACAATTTAAGAATGTAGGTGGAGATGAATTTGTGACGGTGACTGTAGCATCTGCATAGTTAGACCAAGCCATGTCAATATCACAATTGAGCGTTGCAAATATATCTTCTATTATCGGTCCAACAATCGGAATCGCCCCAAGTGGTAATAATTCTAATAAAGAAATACCGTCCGTAACTACTTTACCACAGACATCAGTTGGAGCATTAGGCCATCCTGCTACTAAACGAACATTGATAGTACCTGAACCTTTTACATTGTTAGGAATACAAAAATCGGAAGATGATGGGAATCCTTGTGAAATGCCCAAATCATCACCAGTCACAATATAGTCAAATGCGCCATCGCCATCGGTATCTGCAACGAGTTTCCATTCACCACCATCACCACCTGCTACTTGTGCTATAGCATCAAAGATGATTTCCAATAAAGACTTATCACATTGTAATAAATTATAAATACCTTTTAAAGGGCATATTTTTTTATTTATTACAGGAATCTTAATACAAAAATCAAAAACACTACACACTGCACCGATGCCTGGCAAGTCTTTAATTTGGGGACCACCACCACCTGGGACTTCTAAACCTAGCAAAGAAGCATTGAAATGACCACATACCTCTTCGTCTGTACAATCGATGACACTGACATCCATGTCCAGCCCAGTTGTTACAATATCGAAAGGCAAAGAGATGCTAAAAATGGAACCACAAGCTAATTCAAGTGTAGGATTCACTGTAGCTTCACATGGAATGGCTGCAAATTCTTCGCATTGACTAGAAAATATATTATTAGCGCCACAACCATAACCATCATTGTACACTGTATATTTTTTGCAGGTTGTTGTCGAACATGATTGATATCCTGAAGGCAAGGTCACACCACCACAAAGTGGTTGTGTTGGGTTAGTTTCAGTAAGGCAGATATTATAGGTATTACTTCCTTTTGAACTTGGAGCTGCTAAACTAAAAGAAGGGCCAGCCATCGTAGCTCCATTTACTGTCCAAATAGGACTACTACCAGTACTTGTTCGTGTTACTGAAACTGACACTGATCCTCCATCCATACATACTGGTGATGGTGCACTAGATGAAAGATCAAATGTAGGTGCTGGAGATATGGTTACTTGAAAGTTTGCCACAGACTCTACATTACCACATTTTGGATCTTCGATGCGATATGTTACACTTTGGCAAATATTACCTGTGACAGTATATGACCCTGAAACAACCTCTGTTGCCCCAATATAAAACTTGCCATTGCCATCTGTACCAGGGGCAAGCATCTCAAACAAATTTATTTTTGAATTTACCTTCCTACAATCATATAGTCTGTTATTAATTGTAGCAATAGGCTGGGTATATACTTCAAACGTTTTGGATGATGTTGTATTACATCCGCCAGTACTTGCTGTAAGAAACGTGGTGTACGGATTGTCATTTTCTCCATCAAATGTCGCATAATCTATCATCAATGGTCCTGTCCCCGTTTGTGAAAAACCGTCAGGGAAACCATCTTCAAACGAATAAGTACCACCACTTGATGCAAAAGTAACATTATTAGATATACATTCTATATCATCGATTGGTATTATTGGTAAAGGTGGATAAGTAATGCTACATGAAGTGGTATTCAAAGTTAAATCTGCAAGCGCATCTGCATCAGGACCATCCACCATAGCTGAATAAGAATTGCCTGATTGTACTTGTACTAACAAATAATACTCACCATTCATGATTCCCGGAGGACATCCACCATTACAAAGTGTAAAAGTAGGATTTCCTATGGGTCCACCTGAAACATTATTCAGGCCCGTGGAAGATACCAATGTATAAATCAATCCAGGAGCCATAGCTTGTGGTGGATTATAATTTATTCTCAATGCGGTATTAAATGTTCCATCAAGCATATTAGGTGTTTGATCATTATTACACACACATTCAGTAGGTAAAATTTGTGATGCTGGTGGCTGTACTAAGGTAATATCATCAATAACCACCCAAAAATCTCCAGAATTTCTAGTCATCGCAATTCTCATGAAAATTGGAGCTCCTGCTGTAGGGAAAAAACTACTAGACAGAAAAGGTGTACAAGCTGTAGAAGAAATATTTTGAAATGTTTCTACGCTCGTCCAAGGTCCTGCTGCTGCTGTTGCCCACTGTATATTAAAAGTACATGAATTGGCTGCTGTTGCTACACCTGTCGTGTAATTAATAACTTTATAAGAAAATCCAAAATTTGCATATTCCCCAGACGAAGTGCCTAAAGATACCGTACTAGATAAATTGCCTGATGTAACTGAACTGGAAAGGTTGGCCCTTGCAGCAGGATCAGCAACGGCACATGGTGTATAGCCTGTAGCTGTTATAGCAGTAATATTGCCTGATGCAATGCTCCAATCCCAATTATTACATGGGTCACTGTTGCAACCGTCAAATGGCTGCGTGTAGTTAATCTGGCTGCTACCTATCTGGATTATATTGATAATTAGAGCTAGTAAGAGTAATGGTTTCGTCAAAAAATTCATATTAAACTGATTTAAATACTTGTATTTTTAAAAGGCTAATTTTGGGTTTATAAAAGGAAAGAGTCGGGATATTTCGTCTTTAGATTTTGACCCTATATTTATATATTTCCATGATTTACCGCGATCATCTGAAATAGCAATTAACTTTTGCATTTCATTTTTTTCTTCTCCGCTGATGTCGTAGATGACTTTTTGAGTTAAGGCAGCTTGTATCGACTTATCCAACTGTTGTATGTCTAATACATCAACAAGCAGAATATCTTTTATTTTTGTCCTCTGGTTGATCAAACTTTGATTTGTAGCTTTTAAGAGTTCAATTGTTTTATTAGTGCCTCCAATATTTTGCAACATGGCAGGATGCATAAAGCCAACAAAGTCTTCATACCTTTCATTTTTAAAGGCATCTGACATTGTACCCATACTTATCTTAATCGAAGATTTTAGATCATCTTCACTAGTCATTTTCATTCTGTCATTGAACACAAATAAACTACCTATACAAATAGCCAGCAATACTATTGAAACCAAAAATACAGGTTTAATTTTAAACGTATCTTGACTTTTGTCTTCAAGACCTTTGAATTTGAAAGAAGAAACATAGTTTATTATTGAAGTTATACCCAAGCCTAATCCCGCAATTCCAAATACATACAAACCAATACCCTGATGGAATCCAGCTGAAACCGATGCTATTAATGGATTGTCTGAAGTATATTGTAGTTTTTCAATATTGATGTTTTGGATTTTGAAATAAGATGTTAGTGCAAGGGCAAATCCTGAAAGTCCAATTAATGTATTTGGTAATGTAGAAATTGGATTTTTTTTGATAGTTAGAACAAGATACACCAAACTAACAAAAAACACTAGACCAGTAATCAAACCGTCTCCAACATATCCATAGAAAACAGCATCACTTTTAGGGTAATGAAGCCAAGGCATAAATGTGGCTGCAATGCCAAATATGGCAAAAATTATCATCAAATGTTTAACTGTCATGGGTCTTACCAATTTTAAATTGATAATTCACAAAGGTAAATTCAAGATATTATTTAGACAATAGTTAAATTTGACTATAAATAGATGAAAATAATTGAATTTTCTATAAATTCTTAGAAAAAGAATGTGAAAAAACAGAATGAAGTAGCGCTTTGATCGCAAATTGATAGGTTAACTATAAAAAGGAAACACAATACCCAACGTTGAGGATATTGTGTTCCTTGAGCAAAATTTATATGCTATAAAACCAAAAACTTACTCTATAACTGTAGTGCTGCCAGAAATTAAAACTTGCCCGCCACCTTCAAAAAATGCTTTTGGCTGTGATGGATTTATAACTTTAAGATCTACATTATGTAATTGCAATGTTTTATTTTGGCTAATATTTAATCCATTGCTTAGCATTTCAAAATCAACTCCAATAATTGGCTTTTGGGATGGGCTTAGGCCAATAATTTGGATATTTTTATTTATAATAAGTTGATTTGTAAGTGTTGTGTAATTATTTAATGGTTGGTCATAATAAATATTTCCACCATCAATCACACATTCAAGTACATTTCGCAAGGTTCCACCTCCGCTATCTTCTGGTGATGTCACTACTGTACCTTCTACAATTACTATTGCATTAGTATCAATTGTGCAACCTGCGCCTGATGAAATTGATACGTTATATGCAGTCGTAATGCTTGGATTAACCTGGATACTGGAAGTCGTCTCTCCATTTTCCCATAAAAAAGAAGTTGGACCATCCAATGTAATCATAGCACTAGATCCACTACAAACAACACCGTCATTTGGCACTCCTGAATTTTCTAAGATATTAATATTCAAGGCTATACCCAAAACAAGTGGATCATTATCGTTGCAATCTGTTCCAATTAGCACCCAACCACTCTCAGGCTGACTACATGCAAATATAACATTAGAGGGACTTCCGCTTCCATCACCATCTCCATCATAATAATATGGCTGTAATTCACTGGAATCAGGTACAATACAATATGATGCAATAGCTTGATCATAAAAATACTGTGGATATTGACAATCATATGCTTTAAACAAAAATCGTTGTTCGCCAGTCCAAACAGTATCCCTGATCATTATCTCCACATTGCCATTTACATCTATAAAAGGTTCCAACGGACTAAAGTCAAAAATAATAGGCGCATCGGCATTGCCAATAACATTATGTGGTACGTAATTATAATCTGTCAATAAAGAAAAAACTTTTTGCAACGCTCCACTATAAAATCTCAATTCCATTTTTTCTGTTTCCAAATTAGATCCACCCACGGTCACAAAATATAAAACTTTCCCATTGTGTTCATTGGGAAAGCCTACTGCTCTCAAAGAATCGCCAACAAAAAAGGCCAATCTATCATCTACATGATCAAAGCTATGTTTGGGTGTATATTGGCAAGCTAATGTCAACGTCATATTGGTCTGTGGAAAACCCGATAAACTCCACATAGGAATAGTATCTCCATTCGGAAATGGTGTTAAAATCGGCTCATAATCAAAATTCAAACAAGGTCCATCATATTGGTTTTCATATTCATTCAGATCAAAATCAATAAAAGACTGACCAATCTCTATACCTTGATTAAAGATGCCATATAACAGAGGTTGTGCATATGCTTCCACCACTTGAAACACAATTGTTTTTTCGGCATATAATTGATTTGCAGACACTTCTGTTGCTCTTACTGTAAGGTAACTCGTACCGAAATAAGCAGTGTCCGGAGTCACAATCAAACTGCTGCCATTAAGCACTACATTGAAATTCGGATCAGGTGTATATGTCCAGATGACTTGATTTGTGTCCGGTTGATTCAAAAATTCTGCTAATTCTATGGTATCAAATGCTTCACCTTGTAAGGACGTAAGTGATGGGATATCGTCAATAGAAATTGGAGCATCATATGTTGTATAGCCTAATGCATTGTATGGCGCATCTAAACTACCCAATTGACTTTGAACTTCAAAAGTGACATCATCAATTGCATTGTACACAATTCCTGTTTGGTTATGATAGATCTTTACGTCCATATTTTCTACAGCAACGTTGGAGTATAAAGTGACAAAATGGAGATAATTACCATTACCCACATGAATTGGTGTACCTAAACCTCGTAATTCTGTCCCTACAAAAAATGCTATCCTATCGTCTGGATTATTAATTCGTATATCATCAACAAATAAGGCACAAATTGCATTTGCTGAATAGCTATATTGACTTGGATTTGGTTTTACCCAACCAGGCGATTGTGCAATCAATATTACATTTCCAAAACACAAAAAAATGCTAAGTAAGATGTTGTATTGAAAAAATTTATGTATTACCATATTTATTTAAATTTTAATGTACTTTAAAATTGCCTTCAGCTTAATGGATATTATGTCTAGACATTAATGCTGAAGGCAAAGAAAAAACAATTCTCAAACTAAAAGTACTATCGTAATAACTCGGTAAGTTGGCTGTAACAATGGTCTTGTGTCCTCAATGTGATCTTATATAACCCATTCGGCAAGCTTGCTTCAGGTTTCCATTCGATAAGATTTTGCCCTTGTTGCATTTTGTTTACAGAAGTCATCATCACTCGACCCAAAAGGTCTGTTATTGTCAATGAAACCTCTTCATCTTTCTTGGATGCATACTTAATGTAAACATGATATGAAGCTGGATTCGGATAAATTATCAATGCATTATTTTGCGCATCATTATATTCATGTGTGCCAATCGTGGTCTCAACCATAAGCGGAATTGGCGCTTCAATCTTACCCCAGATTGCATTGATGGTAAATCCTTTACTTTGGACAATTGGGTATTCTTTGGATTCAAGATTATTGAAATACTTAAAGCTTACCAACTCTCCTTCTTTATTGGCATACATAGTCATAAATAAGAAATATCTATCCAAAGCAGCTACATATATTGCCTTGCCGACACCACGCACTTCATTATTCACAAAAGCGGCTACTTCGTCTCCATCTTTCAATAGATTATTAGAACTATTATTTACAACAATGGCTATAGCATTCATACTAAACTCAAAATTTTGCGGGTTAACAGTCCAGTGGCTTCCAACTACTGATGCTGCTATTTCAGTATCAAGATCTGTCAGTTTATTCTCTTTGTAAGCCATCGGTATCCTTTTCGAACTCAATGCTTTCGGATCACCAAAATTTGATTCGATTCCCTGTGTCGGATATACTAATGTATCTGCATTGGCCAATTTCAACAAATATCCATTTGGTGTATTCAGGTAACTGAGATTGCCTACCCAACCTACACCAGCCACATATTGTGCAAAACTGATCTGACTTTTTATAATATCTCCGTTGACAGCATTTAAGGATTGTAAGGCATCTGTGACAGGAAGTCCATATTGTGGCAAATATCCTATCCAGTTCCATCCACTAACTACTGGTATTGGTGTAGATTGATCTACAGGTGCACCAACCAATTGTAATGAATCATATGCCAATGAATTGTATTGATACATTTGAAGGTGTGACAGCGTTGCCAAGTCACCCAACCAAACACCTGCTCCAATAGAATATGTGCTAAATTCAGTCTGACTTTTGATCAATCCACCACCAGGATTGGTCAGTAAAGACAAGGCACTATTAGTGCTTGGATCTGATAAATCAATATTATAAGAAATCCAGTTCCAACCAGGATGTATGTAAATCTTTCGCAAGACTTGATTATTGGTATGAATTACTTCTGGTGTTAATGGAGATCCAACCAATCCATCTGCCACATATGGGAAAGTCTCAATTGTGGAAGCATACAATAAACATGCTGATGCGTCCCAAATCTTAAATGTTACAGTCTCACCAGTTGGCACATTGCTATATACAGTCAAGAAAGCTACATATTTATCTATAGATCTGCTGTACTGTACAGATGCAAAACCACGCAACTGCCCATCTATGAACGCACCAACTCTATCTAATCGATCCGATGATACGCTTCCCTCTATATCAAGTTGCAAAGTGAAATTCATCGAAAAACTATACTGTGAAGGATCTACTGACCATTCAGGTGCTGGACATGCAACTCTAAGATCCACCTTCAAAGGCTCTTGACCATCCACAGTTTGCATTTGCACTACTGTAGAATAAGCACCTGTCACAAGGTCAGCTGGAAATACAAAATTTACAGGTAAAATCTGTCCAGGATCCAAGGTACCCGCTACAGGGAAAATCTGCATCCAATCAGGATAATCACTAATCGTAAAACTAGTGCGTTGTCCACTTTGATTTCTTATCTCTCTACGTATCATAAGCTCGTTGCCTTCCAATACCACTTCATCTATATCTCCACCATGCCAATATAAGTTTGATTTATTGACATAAAATTCCCAGACAACTTGATCTGCTGCATTGCCATATAAATCTTCAATACCAGTAGCTGTCACTCTAAGTACGTGATTCTCAATAAACTTATTTTGAATTCGAGGTACAACAACGATCTTTTCGTCTTTGCAAATAAAATCTGCATCTATAAGGACACCACCGATTGTCATATCTTGAAGTGCCATATTGTTGAAGTTGATATTGGTTCCTATACCATCAGCTGGGAAAACCATATTACAATTAACTCTCTTCGAAAATGTAATAGATATCTCATCACCTGGGCTCAATAACCCATCAGAAGGCTGAGGGATACCAAAGACTTTAGGAGGTCTGGTCTCTTTTCTACCTTTGATGACAGCGGAAGTACCTGGATTGAGGGATACATCATTGCAAAAAGATACAGCCCTAATTTCATAAGGTCCATCAGCCAATTCTGCCATATTCCAAGTTACAATTTTGAATAACGGATCATTAGCAAATGCCGATTTTGGCAATGTTACAATATTGATCCACGATCCGTCTCCACCAGTCACCCGATACTGAACTTTTATTTCCTTTAGATCAGGATCATCATAAATATAGCTGTCCAAAGTGATAAACATATTGTCACCACCGGCTGGAGTCATCACCCAATCTTGCATCGGCGCACTTATTCCTACCGGAGTACACGGCTCGATAAATTGTACGTTCAAGCTGAATTCTTTGTAAAATTTATTCAGCTGTTCAGTCTTATATGGTCCTTGAGAAGGGCTTTCTGGGCTATTATATGCTCCAGAAATATCATATCCTAATCCCAATGAATGATTCCATTGGCAATCGGATGCCATATAAATTCCCAAACCTTCAAAAGTATAATTACTATTAATACGCGTGATGTCCAAATTTAGGACTTGGGTCTCACCTGGCTGAAGTTGGATAATCAATTCGTCAAAATCCGAACCATTTACTGAATAATTGGCACCATTTGGATTGGTTCCAGAGACCTTTCCAATTCTATAGACTAATGGATCATTCCCTGTTTGTCCATTGTTGGAAAGTGATAATTTAAAAGATGCAGGCTCGTTTTCTGGTACATTGATGGCGGTAAGTCTATCAACACTAAACCCAACTTCTTCCCTATTGAGTGTACCAGTCTCCCAAGGGCACATAGATTCACCTGCTTTAAGTTTGAATACTGGTGTTCCAAATACAGCGTCATCCAAAACGTCTAGTGTAAAATTGTCGTTAGGATCATCGTCAGCAAGTGTAAAGCTTACAGTTTTAGAGTTTGAAGTACTACTTCCTACTGTGGTTGAATTACTTCCAGCCAAGTCCATTCCCAGACTGACTTTTGTACCTGCGCCAAAAACCTCAAATCCCAAAGTTTCGTTGAATGATGCTGTCCAAGTGATATCATTTGTAATACTCAATGAGTTTGTGGATGAGCTTGAAACCGTTTTAGAATACACATTCAATGCATCAAAACTGATATTTTCTACAAACTTTGCTGAATTTTTAGTATATTGGTTCCAAGCCATTACGATTTTCCAAAGATTAACACTATTTGTATCTCCCAATAGCTGTAGGGATGGAATTACATCAGTTAAAATCTGCCATTCACTATAAATATATTTTGTCCCAAAACCATTTGGACTTACCTTAATACCTTGCGTAAGATCAAAAGAACAGGTTTGTGGGTTAAAATTCAACTTGTCTGTCGCACTAAACTCATAATTTATAGCCGCACCAACATACAAATCAGCAAGAGATCCAACTATGGCATCACCTGATGAAGTTGAAAATGTTTCTTCAGCTGTAAAACAAACTTCTGAAGCACTTTCATTCGTAGTAGATGCACCAAAAGATCCAGAAATACCTACTGTAGCAACTTGTTCTGTTTCTGTAATGGTTCCACCTACAGGCGTACCTGCATAGGTGATTACTTTAGCCCCTAAATCCACCTCGTAAGACAGATTGTCCGTGACACTTGTTAGAGAAGCATTACTCCATGTATTACAACTAGTAGTACCTTTAGCCAAAGTTGCAGAAGATGCATCACCTGGCGGATCTCTAAGTACAAATATTGGTATTGGTGTAGGAGATGCTGTAGTAAAAGTTGATTCTCTGGACCTTTCTCCTAGCACAATTACATGCTCTAAAGCTGTGGCTTGTGCGCCATTTACCTCAGCTGTCACTTGCACAAATTTTGTATAAGGTGCATTAATATTAGGTACTCCAGCCCACAATTTCAAGACGTAAGTGGAACTGTCAGACACTGCACTATATTGTTCTTGATCACCGATATCATTGTTAATCACTAAATTAAAGGAATCCAAATAACATTTTTCCCCAAAATAGTCTTCGTAAACCCGCACGTCTCTTTTATATTGCTTGTAACCATTAGTAGGTACGGACTGATCTATCATCCTTTGGCCTGAGGCTATACATCCATTCTCTTCAAATGGTTGTATATAAACATTTGGCGGAGCAATATAAATAAAGTTAATCGTATCTTTTTTAACTCGTCTCATATCCAAAACTTCACCTGCTTGATTAGAGAAGTAAGTTGCAATAGCACTTACAGAATGTTCTGTAACAGAGAAAGTTAAAGGAACTGGTGGGAGATTATGGAAAGTAAATTTACCATCAGATGGCCCAGTTTGGGTATCAAATGTAATTTCTTGTTCGTAGCAACCATTTTGTGTTCTGGCCTTTACTTTTGCAATCGAACCTTGAGGAATCACAGAAAATTTGCAATGTCCTCCAGCAACCTGACCAGTAACTTCTCTTTTTGTAAGATTTGCAAATAATACATTCGCTATGGGACGATTTAAGTTTCTTACCTTAAAAAAGCCAGGCGAAAATACATGATTTTCATATTTTGGTGTCAAGATTACTGTAGCTCCTGGTTCGAAATCGGCTACAAACTTCCCTTCAATGTTGGTGTAAATTTTAGGGAATGCACTTTCGCCATTCACCAAAATTTCGACACTGTCCTGATAGCAAAACGTGTTTTCAAAACGCACTACTCCACTGATAGTCACCGTAGATTCATCTGTAAAATCAATACCTGAAGCAGCAGTGTTACTTGGGTTGATATTGACTAATCGCTCACTAGGTCTGAATAAGTGCGCTACTGCTTCCTGATTGTAGGTTATAATAGAAAATGTTCCATTATATACTGTTCCATCACCTAGATTGCCAGTACCTGTATCTTCTATTACGCTGCCCTTGCCTTCATTAAGATCGAAATAGTGTACTAATCCTGGATGCCCAATGTTGGTACCTCCAGTTCCAAATTGTGATGCATTTAGTTGTATTTCTTGCTCACTAAGAAGTTGCTTATAAAAAACAACTTCATCTATCAGTCCTGTATAGTGGCTTTCGGGCAAACTTCCACCTTTTGCCGCCAACTGCCAATTACCATTAGTCCAACCACCACCACAAGATGAATAACTATTAGTCGTTATCAAAGTGCCATTTTTATAAAATTTCACTTCATTTGTAGTCGCATTTAATACAAAAGATAAATGATGATAATCTGTCGTAATAGCACCCAAATTTTTATTTTCACCGTTGATAGTCAGGTTTAAATTGCCAGATTCTATCCACAATTCAAAATCTGAGCCCTTACTAAGTAAACTCTGCCTTGATGATATATCGAATGGATGAACAATAATCTCAACTGTGGAACTATCAGACAAGTCAAAATTTGTCAAATCTGCATAAGATTGATAAGCAGCATTGGTTTCTAATGCATAACTCTTATAAAATATTTTGGATGGGATAGCAGTAAAATTTTCTACTTTACTATAATTTATACCTTCTATAGAATAAAAACCTGTCTCATCTGTAACACCACCATTTTGCACTCTAGAATGGTCTTCCGTAAATGATGGACCTTGCAAAAATCCGTGCATACCGTTATATCCTATGTCAAAGACTTTTCTTCCAATACCTTCATCAAATTTCCAATAAGCAACCAAGCCTGATGTCTTTTTAGAGACTGCTATATCTTTGGTCAATAAAATCTCTGTACTTGTAAGTGGTCGATTATACAACCTTACATCATCGATTTTACCATCAAAAAAACCTGTCAAATTCCTTCTTGCACCTATTGTGATAAGTGCATCTTCTTGAGCAATTTGCGCATTCATACTAGAAACAAAACTTCCATCTATGTACAACATCAAGCTACCTGCTGCATACACTGCTGTGACTTGGTGCCAACCGTCAGGGTTATTAGTAAACTCATGCGTTATTTCATGTTTTTGGCTGCCATCTCCTGTCCCAATCACGATCCCCTTACTAAGTGATGCTGGTGTCGTTTGAATCCAAAAGTTTTTATTAAGATCACTTCCGAAATCTACAATACCATCACTATCATAGGTCGTTCCGATTTTTACCCATGAAGATACGGTCCACATTTCATTAGGTACTTGAGCAGTATGTGATACACATACATAATCGTTAATTCCATCAAAAGATAAAGCTGTTCCAACGATAGGTGTCAACTTGACGATAGAACCAGGTACAGGATTGTTGCTAAATGTCCTTACAAGACCTGTAACTGCTCCATTTGGATTTACAAATCCATAAGATTTACCAAGTGAACCGTTACCAAATTTGTTTCTACCGTACACACCGTAGTCATAAATTTCTCCAGCTTGTACATTGAAGTCGATAAACTGATTGATCTTACGATCTACTTGTGTTAAAAAGGCTCCATCTCTCGTGACTACATATCCATCGAATGGATCAGCACTCAAAGGATCCAAATTCCATGTGATGAGTACCCTATCTGGGAAATCTCCTTGAGAAGCAATCACTTGTGGTGCTTTGGGTGGAAGTAAAAACCTTGTCCAAAAGCCCGTCTGAGAAGTATAATCCTTTCCTACTCCGCTACCCACTAATGGCTGTGCAACAGTAAAGCTACTTCGATTTCTAAACGAAAAAGCGTTGGTCACACTACCGTAATTTACAATTATATCTCCTTTGGAGACTGGTAGCTTGGATAAAGGATCACAATCCGTCTCTACTTGTGTCCATCCTGTCACTGAGATGAGCATACACAAAAACAGATAAATATATTTTTTATATGTTGGTATCATGATACTATTTTATTAATTGAAAAACTATAATTTATATTAGCAGTCGTACTTCAGTTGACCCTAATATACATATAAAGGTTCAAGTTTACTGGGCGTGTTTCGCCTCCACCTGTATTGTTAATTGAACCTGAAACAGGACCTGAAATATAATGACTATGATCTCCAGATCCAGTTGTTTGTTGGTCGGATCCAGAAGTGTTTGGATTATTATGATCACTACCACCGTCATTCACATCACTATTTGTTGATACTCTATAATAATTGTGCGTATGATTTCCATTTGTAGTAGTATTTCCTGAAAAAGACAAATTATGACCATGACCATGACTTTCTATTTCATCTGTTTCGACATTTGCTATAGGAGAACTCGGGCTTCTACCTGAATCAAGACCATCATTATATTCATGTGCCCTTATAAACAAACCACTTGCATCAGGCAATGTATTCGTTTGAAGGATAGTGGCAAGCTTTGTTCCGAACATACTTCCACCATTCATAGGTACCCAACAGTCTCCATTTTCTGCGGCAAATTGTGTAGGATTGAGGATAGAATACTTCACATCACCTACTGCACCTGAACAAATAACCTTAACTGCAGAAAGGGCAGTATT
>Ga0073900_10000770_pt1 | contig 19224 bp, 19 predicted proteins | sample KloWWTmetKNB5Kit_FD_66666 | JGI IMG/M metagenome (GOLD analysis project Ga0073900, IMG submission 66666) | Active sludge microbial communities from Klosterneuburg, Austria, studying microevolution and ecology of nitrifiers - Klosterneuburg... | ecosystem: Engineered > WWTP > Aerobic digester >...
TTCCTATTAATCTTACTCGCTCCACTAATCCAGTTTTTATCCACTCCTATTTTTACTTTAATCCACCAATATAAATATCTTTCCCCAATGCTATTGGTATTTGGTTCTGGCAAAGAAAAGCTCGATTTGCACAATGGTACCTCATTTGATTATCTGATGGTGATGAGAAATGTCAATTCGGGAATAAGTTGGCGGTCCAAAATGCTCAGTTACTACATTCAGGGGATACTTGTAATCATTGAAAAGATAGAGCACGGTGAGATTCATGAGACCATTATTGTAAGAGGCAGCTCATACTTCTTCAGCCAGAAGTCCGTTGAGAGGATGGGGCTTGAACTCCATAAGACAGGACTGGGTGAAATATTTAATAGTATCCTCAATATCATGGACATCACCTGGATGTATTCGTTGGCGATGGGTAGATTAACAGTGCCAAATGCATTTAAAGTCAATACCGCCAGTATAAGCGGAGAAAAGTTGGTAAATAGAAAAGGCCAACTCCAGATTCTGTATAATTACCTAAATAAAGCAGCAAATAAAACTGTAGATGACAAGTATTAAATCTACAATACTAAGTAATCTTTGCTACACAGAACTTGTATATGAGCGCATCAATAGAAAAATGAATTTGCAACTTTCTAAAGCTAAGATTGAATCTATAATCTTTGACATACTTCACGAAACAGATGAGTTGAATTTTCAAAGGATTGGGAAGAACATATATGTATCAAATCCTGGAGCGAATCTCAGAATAACTATAAATTCAAATACTCTCAGAATTATCACCGTGGACAAGTTAGATAAGTTAGATAAGAAAACTAAGTAGTACCACGGACATTTCCCAAAAAAATTATCTACGCTTAATACCCTACTTTAAAGAAATAGCTTAGCTTCAAGACCTCAATAAAAACAGTTATGTCAAGGAAATCAATAGGAATAGTTCTTTTTTTGTTGTCCGGCATGAATATATGCCTCGGAAGCAACTCAAAGCACCAAAATATCTATCAGCTCATAGAGCGAATTCTCCCAGGAAAGTCCGGCTACTTTATCATTGAAGATCTAACTCCACAAATTGGAAAAGAGGCCTTTGAGCTTAGTAGCAAGGATGGAAAAATCTATCTCAGAGGGACGGGCAATCTGGCTCTTGCTAAGGCATTCGATTTCTATTTGACCCACTATTGTGACATCCGGGTATCTTGGTATAAATCAGATCTGATAATAGCTCCGACTGTATTGCCCCTCGTGGAAACCTCAATCTCACAAGAGTGCCGGTTTGAGAAGAGGTTCTTTCTAAACTACTGTACCTTCGGCTATACTATGCTCTGGTGGCAATGGGCGGATTGGGAGCGATTTATCGACTGGATGGCGCTCAATGGCATCAACATGCCGCTGGCCATCACCGGTCAGGAAGCTATCTGGATGAAGGTGTGGAAGGAATTTGGCATGACAGATACTCAGATCAGGGCCTATTTTACCGGACCTGCTCACTTACCCTGGCATCGTATGGGCAACCTAGATGGATTTTTGGGCCCACTGCCCCAAGATTATATCACACATCAGTTCGAACTGCAGAAGAGGATCCTACAACGCGAGCGATCGCTGGGTATGACTCCGGTGCTTCCCGCCTTTGCGGGTCACGTGCCAAAAGACATTAAGCAGAAATATCCAAAGGCGATGATTACCTCAATGGGTTCGTATGATGTTGGAAAAGAATATGAGGCATTCTTTCTCGATCCATTGGATCCACTATTTATCACCATCCAGCAAAAATTCTTAAAAGCGCAGACCAAGTATTTTGGCACAGATCACCTATATGGCGCAGACCCTTTCAACGAGATGGACCCACCGGATACCAGTCCACAATATTTGGCGTCAGTGTCGAAGACTATTTATGAGGGAATGAGTAGCATTGATCCGAAAGCCACCTGGGTGCAGATGGGCTGGACATTCTATTATATGAAACTATGGAAGGATAACCCCGAGCGGCTGAAAGCTATGATTAAGGCGGTACCTGAAGATAGGATGATCATACTGGATTACTTTGCAGAGAAAGAAGAAGTCTGGCGTTCCACCACTGCCTGGTATGGCGCTCCGTACGTCTGGTGCTATCTGGGAAATTTCGGCGGCAATACCGAGATGGCTGCGCCGCTCAGGGAAGTGGCACAGCGATTACCTATGGCTGAAAGTGACGCCAATCACGGAAAATTTATCGGCATAGGCTCTACGCTGGAGGGATTTGGAGTGAACCGATTCATGTTTGAGTGGCTCTTCGACTACGCCTGGGATAAAGGCGTGACCGATGTCGATACATGGATCACCCAATATGCCCGCACCCAGACCGGCCGTGCTGATCCCATAGCGGAGGACGCCTATCGCCGGCTCATAGTTCTGGTCTATAACGATCAGGTGTCAGGTGTTGCCACCGGTAGTCTTATGCAGGCGCGTCCTTTTCTGACGGGTATCAAAGGATATCAGCGCCCAAGCAAGTATGACTACAAGGAACTGACGCATATATTGACACTGATGCTCTCTGCAGACGGAGAGAGCCTGCAGAATCCGGCATATCAGAAAGAACTGATAGTGGTAACTAAGCAGATTTTGGACAACCTGATTATTCCGGTCAGAAAGAAAATAAACCAGGCTTATATAGATAAGAATGCAATTGAGTTGGACAGACAGATCAATGTCTTTTTGGGTATCCTGGACGATCAGGATCGACTACTTGCTACACAACCCGAGTTTCTGCTCGGAAAGTGGATCAATGATGCTCGCCTCTTTGGAAAAGATGCTGCTGCTAAGGACTATTATGAGAAAAACGCACGCGTACTCATTACCACCTGGGGCAATGAGGGCAATGGAATCATCGACTATGCCAGTCGCGACCTGTCAGGACTTATCTCTACCTATTATAAAGTCAGATGGCAGAAGTTCTTTGATATACTCCGCTCCAACCTGCAGCAAAATACGACCCTCGATATGGAGGCTATAGATAAAGAAATGGCTTACTTCGAATGGGGCTGGACCGATCAACACGCCACACTTCCTGATAAACCTCACGGAAACCCACTCGACATAGTGAGAGAGATTCATCAAAAGTATGGACAGCTATTTGAAAGTAGTAATGAGTGAGGATTTGCAATAAGCTGCATGCAATTAATGCATGATTAGTATGGACCGACTTAATTCAATGTAACTATAGACTATTCATAGAGTAGAGGTTAGGCTAATGCTGCAGTCCTAAAGGTTCCGAGTACTATAGTACCTCAAGAGTACAACTATTTAATAAATCCCAATCATCCCGATATTAAGAAAATTAAGATTATTAATGAAATTTCAATGACTTTTGACACTCGCTTTAAAGGAAAATGATACAAATTTAAACCATGAACAAAGAACCCTACCACAATCTTATAGTATTAGTAAGATACAAGGTCCATCCTTCAAAATGTAAAGAAGCTATAGCGGCCTTAGAAAAACTGATAACCGAGGTCAAAAACGAACCCCATTTCGTGAAAATTACACTTCATTTAGATCCGAAAGACGAGTCGAACATTTTGCTATATGAAGAGTGGACGGATGAGGACTACTATAATGGTGACCATTTGAAAACAAACCACTTAAAAAGTTTTAAGGAAGACTCAAGAGACTTTATGGCCGGTCCTCCTGATATCACACAATGGAGGATAGAGCAAGAGTTTTAAGCTGATAGCCATTAAGCGAATTTAGTATATTTGATGTACTTTAGAAACCACCGCAATATGACAGACTTTATTGGAGATATCCATGGACACGCAGATAAGCTGGAGGAGTTACTTCAGATATTAGGTTATAAGAAGCAAGGTGATATCTATCTGGCACTCAGCTACGCTTTCATGTTGGAAAGAAGATTTCACTCACTTTAAGTGCTGACTATTTCTACACAAACCAGGAGTTTATATACTATGACATTGAACAAAAAATCGGAACTATCACTATTGGGGTAGGAGTTGCATTTAGATTAAAATAAGTTACCTTATTTCAAGAAATAATAATCGGATGAATATCATAACCTCATGAAAGGGTTAGACTATCAACTACCATTTACAATATGAACCGCAGGATATATGCTGTAGTTATAATGTGTAGGCTATAAAGTCTAAATCCGTCCAAAGCCAAAGCGCATTGACCCTAAAGTGCTAATGTGCTATAAACTGAAAACCAACGTGTTATACTTCATATTTAAAGGCTGCAACCCGCCTTAATTGGTAGGTAGTCTGTGTGTATCGCCGCGAAGGCAATGGGTAGTCGCAACATGTACTGATATACCGGTGTTACATCTATAGATAGACAGTGCTTTCGAGTAAGAATAAGATGACCACACATCTCAAAGGGGCGAATTCCGAAAAGCCGGAAGAGTAGGAAATGTAAAAAAATTAAAAAACAATCACAATGCAAGGAATGAAAAGTGTATTTTTTGTGGCTCTAGTAGCTTTATTAACTTCATGCGGATCAACAGTAAAATTTCCGATTTCTAGTGTCACACCGGCAGCTGAGATATCTGCAAAAATGAAGCAAGATGATAACAAAAACACGATTATTGAAGTTAATGCCAAAAATATGGCTAGTGCGGAAAGACTTAATCCCCCGATGAAAAACTATGTCGTATGGATCCTGACCGATACCGACCGAAATGTAAATATTGGGCAGCTCCTCAATAAAAATGGAAAGAAATCTTACCTCAAGACCAGTACTCCCTTTAATGTCCGTGAAATATTTATTACCGCAGAAGAAAAAGGAGATGTTACCTATCCTTCCGGAATTGAAATCTCAAGGACAACATATAAAAGCAAGTAACAATGCGGAGGTGGAATAAAATGATTATCTGAAATGATCAGCTTCTTCAGTGTAACAAAGGAAAGTTAGAAAGTTAGAAAGTGAGAATGTGAGAAAGTGATAAAGTTAGAAAGTGAGAAAGTGAAAAAGTGAGACTAAACTAAACACCTTCGTCAATTCACAAGAGCGGTATCTGTCTTAAGATAATTCATATTGCAAACATCAAACTACATACAATTTTCAGCCTTAAGTACCACAAAACCGGCCTCATTTTCTGTGTCATTGCTAAATAAGTGCGGATTACAGTAAAACTATTTACTTTCGTACCGACAATTGCAAAAATCACAATTATGAACAAAATAAAATGGTTGAATGTGGAAAAAATTTATTTAATCGAACTCCCAAACTTTATAAGGCCAACTACTTTTATATTGTTTCTTTCGTTGAGTACTCAGATGTATGCGCAACAAGAGATAACACCGAGAAATTTTTCCATTCAGGCAGGAATAAATGGTGGTCTCCTGAGCGGTGGATTCGGACCGAGTTTTTCTTACCATTATGCACTTCGGACTGAGAAAGTACTCCAACTGGAGTCAATGATCTTCCTGGACAGTCATTCGGGGAAAAAAGCTATAAGCGGTCATACAGAGAAGAGCTTTGGCTATGGTTTGGCGGCGGGTATAAGGATAAATGTCTTACCCCAAAAGAACTGGAATCCTTCTTTCGCAATTATGCCCGCCATTATGTATAGTTCAGAAACTACTTCCAGATATGATGATAAAGGGCGCAGTGGAATCTCTGGCGCGATCTGCCTGGCCATTTCAAATACCTTCAATAAGAAGCACATGGTCAGCATAGGACTCAACCAGGGAGAAAATATCTCCGCAGGCTATCTAAAATACGGCTTTTGGTTCTGAAACTGAGCGAACGACATGGCTGCGCGCTTGCTGCTCCGACCTATGAGCTCCTACTTATAGCTTACGAGCTTAAGGCCTACGATGCAGCTTATACAATTAACCTAGGAGAAATAATACCTACCTAAGATAGAGGAATAACACAGGTCAAAAGTACTTTAATAAAAAGCGAGTAAATGGAAAACTCAGTGTCCAAAAAAAACAGTTAACACTAAAACAAGAATATTAATGAAATACAAATCCTTGTTATCAACAATATACTTTGTGATAATCTTTTTTAGTTTCGTCTCATTCGTGAGTGCTCAGGCATTTATAGATGTGGAGTCCGGTGCTGTCTTCACCGGCTACAACAATGTGCGAATACCGGGCGACGTCGGCACTTTATTTTCCCTAAAGGATGATTTGACTCCCAGCCCAAATGCTTTTATTCGCATAAGGGCCGGATATAAACTGGGCACTAGGCATACCATCTCACTCCTATATGCACCCTTAATAGTGAAATCAGAGGGGATTTCAAATAGAGAAATTTTTTTTAAGGACGTAACTTTTCCTTCAAGTACTGAGTTGAATTCAAAATACAAATTTAATTCATACAGAATAACTTATCGATACGATATCGTTAAAAGAGAGAAAATTGAATTTGGACTCGGCTTTACAGCAAAAATAAGAGATGCTGAAATAGCGCTTAATAGCACAGACTTGGCTGCTTCAAAAACTAATATAGGGTTTGTGCCCATCATCAATTTCAGAGTAAACTGGAAGACGACTGATAAAGTTGGTATCCTCTTCGAAGGAGATGCGTTGGCCGCACCCCAAGGTAGAGCAGAAGATGTGCTGTTGGCCGGAACATATAAAGTTTCAGATAACCTACTTGTTCATCTTGGATATCGAATTCTTGAAGGCGGAGCAGATAACGATGAGGTATATAATTTCTCATTATTCCATTACGCTTCAGTGGGTGCAACATTCACTTTTATGAAGAAGACAAAATCAAATTAGAATAAATAAGAGTACTATGAATAAGAGACAAATACTCAAGTTAGTCGTATCAATCCTTCTGCCTTTAGGTCTTGGTGCTATAGCTGGGATATTCACCGCAAAAGCGATACCTGAATGGTATGCTACACTAAACCAACCCTCCTTTAATCCACCCAATTGGATATTCGGGCCGGTATGGACATCACTGTACATTCTTTTAGGTATTTCATTCTTTCTCATTTGGAAACAACCGGCTACGAAAGAACGAAACCGGGCAATCTCCATATTTTTAATTCAGCTAGTACTAAATTTTGCGTGGAGCTTTCTTTTTTTCTATTTCCATCAGATTGGTCTTGCGTTGATCGATATCATAGTACTATGGATTCTTATAATTACTATGCTCATTCTGTTTTACAGAATAAAGCCTCTAGCTGCATATATCAATATACCCTACCTACCATGGGTGACATTTGCTTCTATACTCAATGCCAGTTACTTTGTTCTCAATTAAGATTTAGATAAAATAAGCTGTAACATTGAATATTCTTAAAAAGGTGACATCATTTAAGAGGCTAGGAATAAAATAGAGCATTGAAAAGGTAAATATATAAACCAATCACATTTCTATTTATCACTTAAATTTTTCTTGAGAAACTCACATCAAAAACACAAATTTTAGTATCCACATAATTAAAAGAAAATGCAGACAATCTTAGGTTCAGGTGGCGCTATAGGTACAGAACTTGCCAAGGCACTGACATCATATACAAAGGACATACGATTGGTATCACGAACGCCAAGAAAAGTAAACGACACCGACCAATTGCTTTCTGCCGACATGACAGATCCTATACAAGTGTCAAAGGCAATAGAAGGTAGCAGTATTTGCTACCTAACTTTAGGATTTGATTACAACACTAAATTGTGGCAACAACTCTGGCCATCATTAATAAAAAATGTGGTCGCCGCTTGTGTAGAACATAAGACTAAGTTGGTGTTTTTTGACAATGTGTATGCTATTGGTGGCGATAATATAAAGCATATTACAGAAGAAAGCCCTATCAGTGCCTCAAGTAAGAAGGGTGAAGTTCGTGCTTTTGTGGATCAGTATATTATTGAAAATATAGAAAAAGGAAATTTAGAAGCCATAATCGCCCGCTCTCCGGATTTTTTTGGGCCGATAAAAAATAATAGTATTCTGATGAATATGATTTATGATAATTATGCAAAAGGAAAATCGGCACAATGGTTTTGCAATGCAGATGTAGTTCATACTACCGGTTTCACACCTGACCTCGCAAAGGGCACTGCACTATTGGGTAATTCAGCCGACGCATATAATCAGATATGGAACCTCCCCGTGGATCAATCACCAATCACCGGTCGCCAATGGGCAGAATTATTTGCCTCTGAAATGAAAGTCAAAAATAAAATGCAAGTGCTACCCGCCTGGATACTTAAAGTTCTTGGTATTTTTATTCCTATCCTGTCAGAAATGCATGAAATGAGCTACCAATATGACAGGGAGTATTTCTTTGATAGCAGTAAATTCATTGAGAGATTTAATTATGTCCCTACATCAAACAAATCAGCAGTGGAGCAAACGGTAAAAGCTTTAAAGTCAGAGATAATGAAATTTTGATTGCAAAGTGCAGATTTCATTTTGATTAATATATCTTGAACTTACTTATTTGGACAAAATTTTACTTCTAAAATAAGCTACCAAAGACAATGTGAGCATACCCGCGGCAGTAATATAAATCCAGGCGGGTATCGGCATAGGGTCACCGGCAGCATAAGAGTGTAATCCGGACAGATAGTAATTCACACCGAAATAAGTAAATATAATTGACCAAATCGCCCATAGGCTTGCAATATTAAAAGTTAACTTTCCACTGAGTTTTGGCACTAATCTCAAGTGAAGTACCACCGCATAAAATATAACTGATATAAATGCCCAGGTCTCTTTGGGATCCCAGCTCCAATATCTCCCCCAGCTCTCATTGGCCCACATTCCTCCCAAAAAGGTACCTATGGTCAGTGCAAAGATTCCCACCGTCAGAGCCATTTCATTTACAATGGTCATTTCCTTAATGGAATCCTTTAATTTTTTTGTTGGTTTTGCGCTGAACAGTATTAATGAAATCGCACTTAATACTGCTGACAACCCAAAGAATCCGTAACTAGAAGTGATGATACCCACGTGAACCATAAGCCAATAGGATTTTAATACAGGTTCCAAGGGTGTAATCTGTGGATCGAGCATCGATCCGCCATGTGCAAATCCCATCATGATCATCGCAACTAAAGCTCCAGCTGCAGGAATAAATGCATTCCGGTTTCTGTAAAGAAGGAGACCAGAGAGTACACCAATACCGGAAATAAATACAATTGCCTCATAACCGTTACTCCAGGGAGCATGTCCTGATAGATACCAGCGAACGCCCAAAGCTATCGCTTGAATAGCCACCGCTACTACCATTATTCCCAACAGTATTTTGGTGAGAACACGAATAAGGTGATTGTACTTTGATCCTGAAGAAAACACTTCTGCGAAACCAAGTATGATCATGAACATACCCAAAAGGCTATAAACTATCATCAACCAAAAGAAAATATTTAGTTGATTATATAGGATTTCGAGATTAACTTTTGATTCAGAGGGAACTACCTTTTTACCCCACAATTGCTGAAATTCACTGATTACTTTAATGCTATTATCCGCCTTACTCCAGTCTCCGGTTTTCAAACCTGATTTAACACCATTAAAATAATTGGTAAGGAGAGCGTAAGCCGTAGTGTCTATCTCAACAGGGTTGTCTTCAGAGCTATAGATCCAGCTCCGCCATGTTTGTGCAGGATCATTCTTTACAGGTATGATTTGAGTATAATACCCGAAAGCGATATTGCTGAATATATTGAATCGTTCAGTCACCTCTATCACTCCTTTGTCATAGTTGGATTGGTCAGCTTTTCGCTTGCTGAATGATTTATTATCCTGTGCTTCCAGCTTATATACACCTGTATTCGGGTCTACAAGATTGGCATAGGAAGTATACCCTTCCGCGTTGGCGCCTGTCTCTTTTATCAGTTTGTCACCACCTTTCTGGCTCACTTTGATCAGCGGCTCATTAGCCCAATTGCCGGGATCAACCTGCATCGAAATAAACCATTGTTCTGAAGATAAGGTAAGTGGACCTTTATGATATTTATCTTTCTTATACAGCTTCCTGAGCAGGTCCAGTGTATGGGTATTCATGGGCTTAATCCGACCTTGAAAATCCTGAACAAGCAGATGACCAAATCTTGCTGCGTGAACTGGGCCAATTATTCTGTTGGCTCCAAGCTCAGCCGGTCTTGCAAACTGAGCGGTTGGTCCGGGTGTCTTCTTCAGGATGGATGCCGTATCATTAGCCGAACTTGTTGTGCTCTGAGCGATAACCGGATTGATGCCAAGTGTTATTCCAAAAAGAATTAAAATGAGGAGCAGAGTAAAAATTTTCGGATGCATTTTCTTTAATGAATAATTTAATTTCCAGAAATGAGTGCCCCTCCAGAACAGAGTGAAAAACATTCCCCCAAATAACATGAAGTATCCAAAATAGGTGACATTCGTTCCCCACCGGTCCGCATTTACAGAAAGAATTGTTCCACTTTCATCCGGAAAATAACTTGCCTGAAAGAACCTGTATCCCCGATAATCCATAACATTATTCATGTAGATGTGATGCTGTTTTTCCTTTCCCTTATCAATGACTGTGATCTTGCTTTCATAAGACGATGGGTTGTTTGATCCCGGATATCGATCCAGCAGAAAATCATCACATCGTAAAGAAAAGTCGGTGTGTAGTATCTTTGATCCAAATCCGACAGAGGCATCCAGACCATTGATTTTTACTGACTTACTGAGTTCGGTTATTCCTTTACCGCCCTGAATAAATAGAGTGTCACTTTCATTTCCCGAGCTTAATTCAACCTCGATAATAGATAAGAGATTCTTATCCATTGGGTTGTTTTTGTCTCCATTATAATAGACTATTTTACCTTTGAAAGCACCTTTTGGAATGATAAAATTGGCATTACCAATGCTGTAAAGCATTCTGTGATTCAGAGTATCAAACTCATTCGCTTTGATATCACCAGACTGTTGGGTGAGTAGGGTGGAGTCAGATACCACTCCCATCTGCTGTCCTGCCATGGACATATATCGACCATCCGTAGGAAAGGCCATCATTATGTTACCATCTCTTTCAGTTAGTGAGACAGAGCCTTGGGCAGGGTTGTTGAAGCTAAACATAGTCCCATTAATATTTTTTATTTCACCTTCGGAAATATAATTATTCTCTCTACCTCCCTCTCCCATAGATACAATATGTAGCATCTTTTTTCCTGATTTAATTGTCTGGACAGAGTCTTTAGCCAATGGAATATAGTCAATCGTTCTAAGTGAAATAGCCTTATCGGCAAACTGATAATCCTGCTTAAACGTTCTTTTGAATGGCCACTTAGTGTCTTTTGCATTAAAATAAGACATCATATAAGGGTACTTGTCGTAACTGAGTGTCTTTTTCCCGTCATTGATCTCCAGTTTAAAATAGGTGAGGTCGCTGATAATCTCATTGGTGGTCTGCTTTTCTTTGATCGGCATTTGCCCTTCAAAACTAAAATAGCGGGTGATCCCACCTCCAATAAACATAAAGATAAACGCAAGGTGAAATGCGAGTACAGGCCATTTTCCTCTTTTTGTAAGTTTGTACTTTTTAATATTTACCAAAAATAAAGCTATCAGCCAAAGCATCAGAATCTCGAACCAGGTGGAATTGTAAATGAGTGTTTTTGCTGTAGCTGTATCATAATCATTTTCCACAAAAGTGGCAACGACCATAGATATGGCATATAGAAGCAAAAGAAATGTCATTGTTCGGGTGGAAAAGAAGATATTTTTTAAACGTGTCATTTATTAGCCGATTGTTTTGTACATCAATATGGAATACAATAAGTATTTTGAGGTACTATTTTAGATTTTTATTCTGCTTCTCTGAATCTAACAACCATAAAGAAAGCTGATTATAAATATTTATGCACAGTTTTGAATATTCGACGATCATTAATAATAAAGTCTGTCCATAATCTTAATTATCTAAGTCGGAAAAATAGAGAACGAGTATTAAAAATTTATCAAGCTTTATATACCGGCGTAAGAAGCTGACCACTTTCTTCAACCTAGGCTCATCCACTTAAAAAACATCTCTTTAGGAGTTGATTCCCATAAAGAGATGAATTTAGCGCCAATATATCTAAGAGATCTAAGGAATTTTATGTTTTTGCATTATTAATTCCTTATAGCGACTTGAGATATTCAGTAAGATCTGCCTTTTCGGCGGTACTTAATTTAAGATTTCTCTCTTGATTGTATCTGGACACTACATCAGCCAAGGTCGCTGCAGAACCATCGTGGAAATATGGTGCATGTTGCCATACACCTTTCAATGGAGTAACTCTCCATTGCTTTGTAGCCGAGCGATTAACATAATCTTTGTCAGGTGCAACAGAAGCACTTTGAGGATGTAATTTTCCACCATCAGTAACATCGGTAAATAAAGGACCGTTGTGACAACTTGCGCACTGGCCTTTCCCGGAAAACAACGCTTTTCCTCTCACAGCGGCAGTGCCATCGTATGAGCTGGCAGAAGGAGTCGGTGCTGAGATAGAATATTGGTATGCCTGTAAAGCCGGCAGTTTGTCAGTAACTAAATCATCGCCTTCTCTGTGATCCACTACCCAATTATTCAGTCGTGCATCGGCAAAGTAACCGTGTCCGTGCATTTGAGTTACCGCTACATATCTATTCCAGTAAGCCACTGGTCCGGCGGGTTCGTGTGACAAATCACCGTCTCCGGTAAATATCGCTTTTGGAATACCATATAGGCCATATGCAGGTGGGATGACCACTGGATTATTCAGACCATCATGATTGAATCTCGGATCATATAGGCCGGGTCCCCAAGAAGCGTAAATGGCTTTTGTAGGTGGATCTAAGGCGGGTGACAATGAGATAATAAGCCCTGGATTTAACTGTCTATTGGGCCAGGCATCAAGACGATTTCCTATACCGGGAGCGAAAGAGTTATCCACTGTCGAATGACACAGCGCACAAGTAATGCCCACTCTATCTAACTTTAAGCTACCATCCGGGTTTTTACTTACTTGACCCTGTACACCCACTACAGCATTCAGTTGCAACAGGGCGAGAGTGGTCTGAGGGTCATCCAGACTGATCGATCCGTCTTGAATCCCGGCAACAACAGCAGCCGGCAAAGCAGAGGCGTCTACCTTTAGACCCACACTTAAAGCCGTCTTCGGACTTACTGCAGTTTCTATAACCTTATTCATTTGCAACACATCTGTCCAAAATGATTCATCGCCGAAAGTCTCATATCGGAAGACTTGTTGACCCTGCTGAACCAATTGTTGATCCAATGGAGGTAAATTTAGGCTACCCTCTCCCGGAGCAAGGTGTCCTTTATCATTCTTATCACAGCTAGAAAGGCATAGCGCAGCAATTAATAGCAGCGCATGAATCGAAAACTTTACTCTCATGATCCTTTATTTTATTTTTTGTGGATTAAAATTACTCTTACCTCGATTCCGCACTTAACTCGGATGAGGTTTATATAGAGTTAGAGTCTTCCAAATAAGAATGGTTACAGAAATTTTAAAGTTTTTTGGAAATAGTACCCAACCTTTCCATACACCACGATTAAACGCACAGCCATCCTTTATGTAGAGCCTATAAGCCTATTGAAATTTTAGAGGAAAAAGAACAATCAAATAGTACTAATTCAATCACCCTTTAAATCCTAAATTTTTTCATTTCAAGTATTCTAGTGTAGAAGAGACTAGCTCATACAGCACTTTAAAGACTCAGATGGTTAGGCGAGCTTGATGAGTCAATAGGCGCACATTAGTTTATGAAAAAGGAAAATGCCAATTTAGATAAAAGTATATGCCCAATAAATTAGTAATACCTGAACCGGAATTCTGATCAGAGTGGGAATAACATTCTTTCCCTTTCTCTTGGCTAGCTGAAAATGATACACATTAGCAGGAAAAACGGCTATGAGTAGAACTATTATTCCTACAGCTGCATAGCTCCTGGTAACATTGAAGAGCAAACTGATACCTAAAACTACCTCAATAACCCCAACTGCAATATTAATTATTTCAGGATAAGGTACCCACTTGGGCGTAATTCTTAAGAAAAGCCCTGGCTTTAGAAAATGACTAACTCCAGTAAAGCAGTAAATTGAAGACATGGTGATAAGAGAAACTAGCTTTAATGTTGTCATAGTACACTCTAAATTTTCTACATAATATCAATCAAACTCGATCTAATACATGCAAGTTACAGAAAAGTATCTCTGAAAGAGAAACAATTATTCTGGCATGCATTCACCGCTGCCATCTTAAAAAAATTAGTCTTTCATTCCGACCACGCTGAAGACGTGGGAGAAATCTTATCCATAGTATCGAGATCTCCAAATTCGACACGTGTGGTGCCTACGCCACTTTGATGGCGCAGGTTGCTTGCTGTCCTCACTAAGTATGAAGGTATGGAAACTCGATAAGAGCACTGTACGCTCCGCATACTAAAATACTGCTGCGCGAGTAAAGAGTTTAATAAAGTTAATCCCATTAGGGATGTCATATCGGTAGTATGTGAAAAAAGCGCAAATTGCGCCTTCCTAGAGATATCATATCGGTAGTAGTTGAAAAAAATTACCGCTATCAGAAAAATGGGAGACATAATAACCATTTTTCCACACTTTTCCTTGGTTTGAACAGTGTAAATCATGATTTAACCGTAGATTGCAGAAAATACAACACTATTCAACTATACTGCTAGCTTTGACGCTAAATGTCCAAATTACCAAAAGAACATATCTTTTTTGATCTTTCAGATTATGGAAGACCAATTGCGAGACTGATCGCAAATGCTTTAAAGAATACTATTTTTACTCCTATCCATGTTACTATTGCATTTATAATAGCAGGCTTTATAGCCATTTTTTGTATTATTCAAGGGTACTATTGGCTGGCTGCATTGTTCCTAATTATTAAGTCAATTTTAGATGCTGCTGATGGTGAATTAGCTCGTGTAAGACAGACACCCTCTTATAGCGGTCGCTACTTGGACTCGGTTGCGGACATTATACTAAATGCATTATTTTTTATTTCAATATGGTCTGTTACAGACACGTCATTTTGGATCTGTATAGCAGCGTTCGTGGGGCTACAGTTACAAGGCACTCTTTATAATTACTACTATGTCATCTTAAGAAATAAATTTAATGGAGATACAACCAGCCGTGTTTTTGAGGACAGAACGCCAATAGCATTAATGGGTGAAAAACAAGGGCATGTTAATATTCTCTTTGGTCTGTATAAATTGCTTTACGGTGCTTTTGATAAAACTATTTATATCCTGGACAGTAATGCATATAAAGGTAAAAATATGCCTAATTGGTTGATGACGTGTGTGTCCACCTTTGGTCTTGGCTTCCAGTTGCTCATTATTGCATTAATGCTTGTATTGGGGCTTAAAGAATCTATTCTGCCTTTCTTTTTAGCTTATACGATTATGGTTTTTGTTTTTATTGGTATTCGAAAATATTTCTATTAAATTCAGAAGGTGCTGAGCGCATTGCAAATATTATGTTATGATTCTTAAAATAATTGAGACACGGCGACTATTATTAAAAGGACTTTCTCCCAATGACATGAAGCTTATCTTTGAGAATAATTCAAAGGATGAAATAAAAAATATTTTAGGACATCGGTCAGAGGAAGACTTCATTAAAGAAGAATTTAAACAGAGAAGTGGCTATTCAAGTTACAATAGAAGCTTTATTTTATTCCTTTTGATAGACAAAGCGTCCAATTGCATTATAGGAAGATGTGCACTACATAACTGGAACAAAGAAAATAGCCGCGCTGAGATAGGGTATCACATAGAAGATAATAATTTTAAACGGCAAGGATTAATGAGTGAAGCTATAGAAGCCATTTTAGAATACGGGTTCAATCAGATAAATCTAAACAGAATCGAAGCCTTGGCAAGTGTTAATAATATCCCATCTCTCCAACTATTGGAAAAATATAATTTCAAGAGAGAAGGCATATTGAGCCAACACCGCAAAACATTGGACCAATATGAAGATTCAGTCTTACTCTCCTTGCTCTACGATGACTATAATTGCTCCACAAATAAAAAATCAACAGAGATAAAATAGATATCTCTCTAAAAAGATATATTGTATTTGAAGAAATATTTTTTGAAGAATAGTATATTTCACTCGAATACTTAACTTTGGGAGTGATTAAACAACACAATCACATAGTTCAAAAAAAACTGTAGGAATTCAAATCAAAAAACATGTCACAGTTTAAACATATTCTTACCTCAGCACTGTTCTTAATAGTTTTTTATTCTTGCACTGACCATAATACAGGAGTAAAAATAGATAAAATTAAGTTGAAAGAAATTGTCACTAAACAAAATAACCTTTTAGAGAGATATTTTAAGAGTGGCGATGCAGAACAATTAGCCCTAATATACACCGACTCTGCAAAACTCTCACCCAATGGGACTGACTTTATCTTAGGCAGGGATAGCATTAAAGCATTTTGGATGAAAGACTTCAAGTCATCCAGACTTTTAGAAATGAGCACTGATGTACTTACTACAAGTGGAAATGAAGATATAATTTATGAGACCGGTAAGACCAAAACTCAATCTCTTTATAAAGACTCGGTATATAATTTTACCGTAAAATACATCAATGTCTGGATCAAGCAACCTGATGGAGAGTATAAGTTGGATGTGGACTTTTGGAATGAAGATAAGTAATATCAAATAAGTTAAAAATAGCTTAATCTATTTAGTTTGAAAGATAAACTCAACATACCGACATTAAGCCCCATAATCTTCAGGCAAAATCACATTAAGAATAACAGGGATGGACTATTAGATGATGATAGCATTACTCAATTCTTCATCCACTATTTTAAAAAAGATGATGTATACTTTAACTTACCTCTTCCTCCGCACAAGAAGACCGTTAATGATTTTGTCTTTATCGTCAAAGGTAAAATGACAAAAAGTGTGGGAATTAAATCATTCCAACTAAAGAAAAATGATTTTCTATTCACGCCAAAAAACAATATTACCTCCACAGAATTTATATCTGAAGACTTAGAAGGATTCTATTGTCATTTCTCTGATGAGTTTATTGGAGCAAATCCATTTTTAGTCACCCTTCATACTCAACCTAGTAGGCAAGATTATTTTCATTTCTCACAAATAGGAGCAGATAACTTAGTGTTCCTCTTGACCCGTATTAATCATTTGTATAGAAACCGAAAAGAGAACCCAAACAATTATCGATTACTTTCTTTTTACCTTTCTACCGTGATTGCCGAATTATTTTTAATCCATAGCGAGCAAGAAATAGACCCCAGAAAAAAGAATGATGTCTTCTCCCGATTTAAAAGTTTAGTTCAAACCCGGTTCAAACAAAACTTGACTATCAAGGACTATGCTTCACAGCTTAATATTACGCCCAATCATTTAAATAAGCGAGTGAAGATAGAGTCCGGCAAAACAGCATCAGAGATAATTAAGGAAGTTACCATACTTGAGGCTAAAGTGTTACTTCATCAAACTAGAATGACCATAAACGAAATTAGTACTGAGCTTGGATTTGAAGATGCATCCTATTTTAGTCGCTTTTTTAAGACTGAAACGCTTTGTACACCCTCAAAATACAGAATAATGATTGATTTGTCCTAGTTTTGGCAGAAACAGTCCTTATACAATGATACTTTTACTAATATCTTTGCACTAAAATATAAATATAATGAAACAGTGTAAATTCCAATTTCTTTTATTCATTCTTGCTTTTAGCTTGATGACAATTACGTCTTGTACAAACAATGAAAAACCAGCTGCTGAAGCGCCAGCTGCAACGACCGAAGAGGCTCCGGCACCTGCACATGATGAAACCATACAAGTTTCATTGGATGGAAATGACCAAATGCAATACGACAAATCCAATATAAGTGTCTATGCAGGTCAAACCGTAGTTCTGACACTAAAACATACAGGTAAGATGGCTAAAGCTGCGATGGGTCACAACTTCGTGCTTTTGGCACAAGGTACTGATGTTGACGCATTTGCGGAGGATGCAATAAAAGCGAGTGCTACCGATTATGTACCCGAAGGGGACAGTCGAGTGATAGCCCATACATCCTTAATTGGAGGTGGTGAAACTACTACCGTTACGTTTAAAGCTCCTGAAGCAGGCAGTTATGATTTTATTTGCTCTTTCCCTGGTCACCACATGACTATGAAGGGCAAGTTTAACGTAGAATAAGCTTTAGAATGCTCAGGTGCTGCAATCGTGGCATCATCTCATAGGATACAAACCACTAAATAACAGGTGCCGCTATTGCGGCACTTGTTATTTGTAGCATGAAGTAAACACCGACCCCCATAGATCCCCGGCTAAAGCCATCTTCATTAATAATCTATCCTAATTTGAGTGGCCAGACCGTTTACCAAAATGTGTATATTGGAGGTGCGAATTGAATATCGAACTATCATAACTTTGAAATTGCTGATCGAGCGCATTTGAAAATAGCCAACAAACAGGATCAATATTTATAGAAAAACTTTACTTTCGGATTACCTGGAAAGGAAAAGTATGACAGAATGCCTGGAAAAGCCGATTCTTGAAGAAAAAAAGAGATTTTGGGGTTTTTATATCAGTATTGAACTAAATTTGAATAAAGGACTTTAATACTTTAGTCTCACACTTAAACTCAAGACCAAGAAGTTTAACGAGAGCATTTAATAACACTTAAAAAGTAATATCATGAGTAAAGGTCAAGACACAAAGAAAACCGTTAAAAAAGAGGCTTCTAAAACGCCTAAAGAAAAAAAAGCTGAAAAGAGACTAAAGAAAGCTTCTAAAAGCTAGCTATTACTAGAAAGCTAAGGGGAGCAAAAGCCTATCAGATCAACTGATCAGTCAGGTTGCCGTTATGTGCTCCCCAATCCATAAATTATACTGTATTGTTACAAATTTGACTCTCTTTATTTAGAGGATTAAGTCTTGTTGTGTTCTCATTTTGGTGGATATGTGCTGCTGACTATGCTCAATGGCGCTTTCAAGAAAACAAGTACTGAGGAATGAAGGAGGGGGGTGGAGTTCGCTGAATTCAGTTCTCACTTGTCACTTGTGACTTGTGACTTGACACCTGTCACTTGTCACTTGTCACTTGTGACCTGTCACCTGTCACTTGTGACCAGTCACCTTTCTCCTGTCACCTGTCACTTGACACTTGTAACACTAAAATCCAAAATGCTCCCCTTTGATTCCATGTAAAAATCTAGTACTTTTGATAAAATGACCAGACCAAAACTTCAAAAAGGAATATCCCCCAAAGATTTTAAAGC
>Ga0073900_10000771_pt1 | contig 19220 bp, 11 predicted proteins | sample KloWWTmetKNB5Kit_FD_66666 | JGI IMG/M metagenome (GOLD analysis project Ga0073900, IMG submission 66666) | Active sludge microbial communities from Klosterneuburg, Austria, studying microevolution and ecology of nitrifiers - Klosterneuburg... | ecosystem: Engineered > WWTP > Aerobic digester >...
TAAGCGGCGAACCGGTCAATGCCGGCGCGCCCAAGTTCTGGCAGGGCATGCTCGCCCAGGTCTTCATCCTGGCGGTCTACGCCCTGAGCTATGACCTATTGCTCGGGATCACCGGTGTGCTGTCGTTTGGGCACGCCATGTTCTTTGGCGGCGGGGCGTATGTGGCCGGAATCCTGCTCAAGCACGGACGCTGGGAGTTGCTCCCGGTCGTTGGAGCCGTGATCGCGGTCGCGCTGTTGCAAAGCCTGCTGGTCGGGGCGCTGTCGCTGCGGGTGAAGGGCGTGTATTACGCGATGGTGACTCTGGCCTTCGCCCAGATGTTCTTCATCCTGGCCGAGGCATCTGACTTCCGCGAGTTCACCGGGGCGGAGGACGGCCTGCAGGGCATCCCGGTCCCGGCCTGGCTCAGCCCGACCAACGAGCGCCTGACGTTCTATTTTGTCACCCTGGCCTTCTGCCTGATCGTGTATCTGATCGCCAAGCGGGTGGTCGACTCGCCGACCGGGCGGATCCTGATCGCGATCCGGGAGAACGAGCAGCGCGCTCAAACGGTGGGGTTCAACACCTTTGCCTACAAGCTCATTGCGATGACCCTGGCCGGGGTGCTGGCCGCCCTGGCGGGGATGATGAGCGCGCTGTGGAACCTGAGCGCGAACCCGGGCATGCTGGCCTCCGGGACGACGATCAACGCGCTGCTGATGACGATCATCGGCGGGGCTGGCACGCTCAGCGGCAGCCTGCTCGGGGCGGGCTTTTTGCAGTTGGTCGGCTACTGGCTCAACGACGCCTTTGGCCCGCGCTGGCCGCTGCTCTTTGGGCTGGTCTATATCGCGATCGTGCTCTTCCTGCCTTACGGGATCATCGGGACGTGGCGGATGCGGCGGCAGGGGCGTTGATAACGTTGGTAAGGTTGGTAACGTTCGTCAGGTTTGGTCAGGTGGGTGTTGGCGCTTAGGCTTTAGCCGGCCAGGGCACTCTGACCGTTAGCCAGCTCAGCCTCGCGGCACTGGCGCGTAACTGCCTGAACCTCGGAGGTAGGCGCCCTGATCTCGTTGCAGGCGCAAGTCGCCGGCGCCTACCTCCGAGGTTCAGTCTCATCCGGCGCCGGCCCGCGAGGTTGATCCCACGATGACTCAGGGTTGCCTGAAACCGTTGGGCCACAACGTGCGCTGCCACTCCTGAGATGGCATAGGCGCTGCCCTTGCGATTGGCCCGCCAGGCTGCGCTCGGGCTCGTATATGAACCCCATATTAGGCGCCCAACCAGCGCGCCTTGACAAACGATCATCTCCCGCGAGAATCGCCGCATGCCTAACCTTCGACCGCTCGCTGCGCTGCTCGCCGCCGCGCTGCTCGCCGCCTGTGGCGGGGCCGCGCCAGCCCCCACCGCCCCTCCCGCGCCGCCCACCCGGCCGCCCGCCAATCCGACCACCGCCCCGGCCGCCACGGCGACACTTGCGCCGCTCATCGCCGCGCCGACCCGTGCCGCCACCGTCGCCGCACCCGCGGGAAAGGCCCTGCCGCCAGAAGTCGGTAAGACCGGCGTTGCGCGCGCCGGCAACATGACCCAGTTCCTGATCGAGCTTGAAAACCCCAACCCCGAGCGCGATTTGGGGAGCGTTGCGCTCCAATTGCGGGCCTTTGACCCGGGCGGCACGATCTTGTTCAGCCAGACCGTCCCGGCCGAAGCGCTCTGGGCGGGTCAGAAAGGCGCCCTGGTGTATGCCGCCAGCGTCACCCCCACGGCGACGATCGCCCGGGTCGAAGCGGTCCCGGGCGCGACTACCGACAGCAAGGCGGCCGAGGTCAAACCCCTTGAGGTCGTGTCGATCAGCCCGATTTCGCAGGGCAGCGGCAACAATGATGTCATCGTCGAAATCCGCAATCCCAATCCCTTTGACGTGCTGAACGTCTTTGTGCCCGCCCTGGGTTACGACGCCAGTGACGCCCTCGTGGCCGGGGGCAGCCTATATGTCGGCTTCCTACGCAAAAACGCCGTTACCCCGGTCCGCTTCTTTGTGACCGGCAGCGCCGCGGCCAAGCGCTGGGCGGCCTTTCCCCGCCCGCGCGGGGCGAGCGCCTACGCGCCCGAGCTCGCCCTGCGGGCTGCGCCGGATGTGAGCGCAGGTCAGGCCACCCTGCTGTCGTACAAGACCGCCGGCGGCGCGCAGAAAAGCGTGGCCGTGTTCCAGCTTCAGAGCGCCGGCCAGATTTCTGTCGTCGCCGCGTCAGACTATCAGATCCTCGCATTTGACGGCGACAAGAAGCTCGTCGCCTACAAGGCCGGCCAATTTGGGGCGCTATTTCCGGGCGAGCCCGGCTGGATGGTCGAAGAGCTCAGCGTGCCGGCTGGCGCCACACCCGTGTCAATCGTCGTCAATGCCCGCCCGGTTCGCCTCGCCAACCCAGGGCTCTACAAGCCGTTGACGGCGACCGCCGGCGCATTGCCGGCGGCGGCGCCGCTGAAAGTCACGGCAACGGTTCGCAATCCCGGCGGCGCGGCGGCCAACAACACCAATGTCATCGTCGTGGGCTTTGACGCGGCGGGCAAGGTCGTCGGCGCCGGGCGCGAGTTTCTGGGCCCGGCGATCGCCGGGTCCGCCAGCGCCGACATCTCGATCACCCTCGACGGCCCGGCCCGCCCGGCCCGGCTCGAAGCGTTTGCGGCGCTGTCTGGCGCGTTGCTGAAGTAGAGGATGATGCGCAATTCAATGAAAATGATCCTGGCGGGCGTTGCGGTAGCCCTGAGCGCCTGCGCTGTTGTGACGCCCACATCCGTCGCGCCCGCGCCGGCGCCAACGGCCGCGTTGACGCAGACACCGACGCCTGCGTTGCCGTTGACATCTACTCCGACGATAACGAAAACGTCGCCTGCAACGGCGACGCCCACCCCAATCCCGAGCGCCCAATCTGCCCCCTGGCGGGTCGAGACTGTCATCGAGGGTGTCAACCGGCCCTGGAGCCTGAACTTCGCCCCAGATGGCCGGCTGTTCTTCACCAGCCGCAATACAGGGGTGATCAGCGCGGTGGATGTTGCCCGCGGGGGTGTGACCGCCTTCAGCGGCCTGCCCCGGGTCCGGGTGGGTGGCGAGGCTGGCCTGCTCGGAATGGCCCTTGATCCGGACTTTGCTCGAACGGGCTGGCTGTATGCCTGCTACAGCTACAGCGCGGCGGGATTGCCGCTCAACCGGCTCAGCCGCTTCAGCTTGCGCGACCGGGCGCTGATCGACGAAACCATTCTCATCGACGCCATGCCCGGCGCGATGTTTCACAATGGCTGCCGGGTCGTCATCGGGCCGGATGGTCTCCTCTACGCGACCATGGGTGAGGCCTCCCAGCGTGATCTTGCCCAGAATCCCGCCTCACTGGGCGGTAAAACGTTCCGTATCAACACCAACGGCTCGATCCCGCCCGGCAACCCGTTTGGGAACAGCCCGATCTGGACCCTCGGGCATCGCAACCCGCAGGGCCTGGCTTTTCACCCGGTGACCGGGGCGCTGTGGAGCACCGAGCATGGCCCCGAGAAGCGCGATGAGCTCAACATCCTGCGGCCCGGGATGAACTACGGCTGGCCGGCCTGCGAGGGGACGGCGCCCGTGTGCGGCCGGATCGCCAATTACGTCCCGGCCGTCCGCCAATACGAGGACAACGCGACGATCGCCATCAGCGACCTGGTCTTTTACACCGGCAACGCATTTCCGGCCTGGCGCAACCAGCTCTTCTTCGTCTCGCTCAAGACCGGCCGGCTGTATCGGCTCGTCCTCGACGGCGAGCGGGTGGCCGACCAGGAGGTCCTGATCGACAACACCTACGGCCGGTTGCGGGATGTGACCGTTGGACCGGACGGCTTCATCTACTTCAGCACCGACGCCGAGGACGGCAAGATCCTCCGGCTCATGCCGCGGTAGACACACGCTTTCGCTTCGCGAGAATAATGCCCAAGCGCTGCCTCCAAACTCTGCTCGCATCCTTGACAAGCGCCCTCGATCGCCCCCCTCAGGTGTCGGCCGCCTTGGCGCAGTTGTCCGAAGATGCCTGGTTTGATCTGCAGTTCGAACCAGAGGTGGCGCGCGAGCGCTACAACCTCTCCCTTCCAACGTTTCCCCCCGACGACGTCCAACTGCGGTTTACGGGCCTGTCCGCGCGGGACAACCTGCTGCAGGCCCGCAGTTTTTACGAATATGCCATTGCGCGCAGCCAGCTCCGGCAGGCGGCAAATCCGCGAATCCTCGATTTTGGCGGCGGATGGGGGCGGGTGTCGCGCTTCTTCCTGCGCGATGCGCCCGCGCGGCGGATCACCGTCGCCGATTGTCTAACTGACTCGATCCACTGGTTGCGCGAGACACGTAATCCGTGCGACATTCGCAAGAATGATGTCCTGCCACCGATCCGTGGCCTCAGCCGCGGCTTTCACCTGATCTACGCCTATTCGGTCTTCTCGCATCTGTCGCCGGTGTCTACCCGGACCTGGCTGGACTACCTGATCGGCCTGCTTCGCCCGGGCGGCTGGTTGGTGATCACCACCATGGCCCGCGCCTTCCTTGATCATCTGGCCGGCCCGGGACGCGACACGCTGACAAATGAGTACGGCGGGCTATTGCCGGCGCCGGAAGTGATGCAGGCGCGCTACGGGCAGGGCGAAGTCCAGTTCTACCCGACCGGCGGCGGGGGCGAATTGGCCTCTAGTTTCTATGGGATTACGCTGCTGCCGCGCAGATACTTCCTGGAGAACTACGGCTCGATCTTCGTCGAATTCACCGAAGAGGTGCCGCGAGTGAACCAGGCGGTGATCGCGCTGCGAAAGACCCCGATCAACGCCACCCCCGACACCGCCAGGAGCAAGGGATATCCTGGCGAGAGATAGAGGTAGTTGACGGCTCGAAATGAGGTGGCGTCCACAAGCGCGACGACGAGAATGCGGCAGAAAAGCCCAATCCCCAGGGCGATGCACGCCAGCCACCCATCGGCCACCGAGTCGCGCTGCTTAGTGAACATGAGCGCGCCCCCGATGACGAGGGCAATCAGCGCAAGCTGGGCGAGTCTCTCGGCCCCAAATTGATACACCGATTGAATATCCGACAGAACCCGCAGTTTCCAATGGTCGTGCTGACGCCACAGGATCGATGTGGGCGGCACCGCGACGACAGTGTCCAGGTACCCCAGGATCCCCGCGTTTTCAAGGCGCTGGCCGGCGTTGACAATCGGAAAGGTCGTGGGCGGTTGGTTTGGGCCAGATAGCACGATCTGGCAGGCCTGCGCGCAGGAAGTCGTCAGGAAGAAGCGCGCGCGATCCGCGAAGGCAACTGGACGACCATACTGCCCGCTCAAATAGGCCGCGACATCGGGGCTGGCCAGGGTCGTGATGTTGGCGGTTTGCGGCTCGCCCAGCCCACTTTGGACCGAAAGCGTGAGATCGCTTGAGGCGCTGACCGCCCACCCGCTGACCTGGGTGGCGCCGGTCTCAGTCTGATCCTGAAACGGCAGCGTGTCGTCCAGAAACACCCGCAGCGCCGCCATCTGGGAGAGCGACGCCGGACTGCTCGGCAGGCTGGCGTGCGCGGCGGGACTGGCCAGGCGAAACTGCGCGACGTATTCCAAGGCAGCCCTTACGGACTCCCCAACTTGCGGGATCGTGTCCAACCCGAGTGGCGGCGCGAACCCCGAGCGAGGCGGCAGGCAGGTGAGGTGGCCAGCATCGCAGGCCGCATTGATCTCACGGGCGAGCCTGGCATAGTACTCGCGCGAAGCGGGGAGGGACCGATGCATGCCCGCGCTGCTGGCGGCGTCGCGCAACGCCCATATGAACCAGGTTCCCGGAATCTCATTCTCTGCCACGAGCAGACACTCGTAGCCGGCGTAGCCAGTCCGGCACACCCAGCCATTGTTCGGGTTTTCCAGCGCGGGTTGTAGCTCGCGAAAGGCGGGGCTAAGCGGATATAGCCGCTGGCGTGTCGCGCGACTCACGGGCACACGCCCGACATCTTGTTCCGGCGCGACACGCAAGAGCGCCCCATAGGCATCGTTGAACTCGCGGGCGGTGAACTCCGTTTCGACAAACCCGCCATACGTCCGAAGGTTCACCAGAGACACGCCAGCGACTATGCCGACCTGGAGAAGCGTGGGGATGGCCAAAAACAGCGCCGCACGCCACATCCGCTGACGCGTGCTTGTCCCGGTCAGCCTGACGAAGAAGAAGATCGTCATCGCCAGCAACGGCGGGAGGATCCAAATGCCGTCTTCGCGGGTGATGGCCATCCAACCGAGAAAGAAGCCGCATCCGCACAACCATCCGGCCACAACCCCGATTGACCGGTCCCGCCGGACGAACGCGCCGATCGCGCAGGCAAGGACGAAGATGGATTGCGAGGCGTAGACAAAATCGCGGACGATCCGCTGCGGCGACCCGTTGGCCGGATTGAACAAAAGAACGGCAAATAGCACTGCCAGTGGCCAGCGGGTCTTGAGCGCCGGCTTCAGCGCGATGCAGAAGGTGAGACAGGCGCCGGCATACAGCCCGGCCTGCAGCGTCACCACGGGCATGCCGAGCGAATATGCGGCTGCAAGGAAGAGCGGGTAGCCGGGACCCTTGACCAGGGTCAGCACGTCATACGGGCCGAGCCATGCCCCGTTCAAGATATGCCCGGCGAGCTTCATAAACAGGGCGTCGTCGTAGACGGCGTCGAACAACGCTTGAACCTTGAAACCGCCCATCAGCCACACATAGATCAGGGACAGGGCCGCGTAGATCACGATCTCGATGAAGCGGCTGAAACGGGTTCTCTCGTCGCTGTTTGGCATCAGTGGGTTGAGTATGGTCCGAATCTCAGTCGGCAGGCTCTTCCGAAGCTATCCTCGGCGAGATGACGCTCCCCACGCGAAGCGTGGGGAGCGTCATCCCGCCAGTCAATTTTGGATACCTCTCAGGGAATCTTATCCTGCGCGCGGGTTTGGGCGGGCTTGAATGAAATCAGCACCTCGATGTATTCCGCCCGAATGCCCCGGCTCAAATCGTCGATCTGGATAACGTGCGTGAATAACCCGGAAGCCGCATGGATACGCTCGCAGATATCAAAGCCCCAATCCACGGTGACCAGTGAGCCGCTGTCATTGATCGGGTTTCCGTGATAGACCGGCGGCTCGAGGTGCTCGATGTGGCCGTCGCCGGCCCGCCGCGCGCGCAGGACGGATGGACTGTGTTTGTTGACGATGGGCACGGTGAAGACATGCGCGCCGCCCGGTTTCAGAGTCCGGGCAATCTCCGCGAAGACCTTTGACGGATGAAAGACATGTTCCAGCACATCCTGTGTGACGTGCAGGTCGATACTTTCGTCCGCAAAGGTGAGCGATTCGAGGTTCTCGCAGCGATATCGTCCGAGGCGGGTCCCGTGGGGTTGATCGGGATAGAACTGCGAGGGAATGTAGCCCGGGCACTCGCCCGCGAGGCGGACGCTCGCGCCGCGATCCACCGGCGAGGATTCATGGATGACCAGATCGCGCCAGTTCGGGAAACGGGCCTCCACCGTCATCATCAAAGCCCGTTCCCGGGGGATGCTGCCGCAGTTTGAGCAACGGTAACTCTCCCGCAACCACGTGCTGTCGGCAGAAAAAGTGACCTCGCGGGCGCAGGTTGGGCAGAACCCCTGGTTTTCCAGGACGGGCAAGGCGGGCGCTTCGCGGGTGGGCATTCTTTCTATTGTCCTCGGATTGCGCCGCGCGCAATTGCCAACGCCCCTGGCGCCATGGCTCCTGCAAAGTCAGCTGCTCCGCGCCCAAAAACGCCCCCGCCCCGCTTTCGGGCCTGCAATTTAGCAGGAGAACGGGAGAACGGGAGGCTAAATGTCTTCTCATGGGACTTTGCAAGAGCCATGCCTTGGCGCCGAGGTTCGCCGCACTTCGCGCCGACGATAATCACGCCCCTACCAAACGAACCATGCATACTTTCGATGATTTCCTGGTCAAGATGGAGGCTGGCGTTGTCAGGGCCATCTCTGAAAATGATGAGATGTTCCGCTACGCGCGGGCGGCCCTGCCATCCGATGCCGAGGCCACGACCTACTACCTCGACACCGGGCGCGAGCTTGCCACCGGTCTGCTCAAGGGGTTGCTCGAGTCGGGTATCGACCCCGAATCGGTCGATCTGCTGGACTTCGCCGCCGGGTATGGCCGCGTCTCACGCTGGCTCGCGCCCGTGCTCCGCTCCGTGACCGTGGCCGACCTTGAACCGGACATGCTGGACTTTCAGCGCCAGGTCATTGGTGTGGATGGCTATTGTTCAAGCACGAATCCTGACGCGCCGGTTGCCGGCGGCAGGACTTTCGATGTCATCTTCGCCTTTTCGCTGTTTACCCATCTCCCCGACGCGAGCTGGCCGCTCTGGCTCGGCGCATTGGCGGCCGCGCTTCGGCCCGGCGGCCGCCTTGTCTTCAGCTCGCACAGCTATGAGTTGTTCGCGCTGTTGAATCCTGGCGAATACGCGGATCGCGGTAACTGGACGCGCGAGTTTGTCTTCTGGGCCGGAAACGAAACAGGCGGGCGCCTGGACGCCTCTCACTACGGATCCAACATCAGCAGCGAGTCCTATGTTCGACGTCGAATCGCCGAAACGACGCAGCTTTGCGACGTGCGGCGGTTCCCGATGGGCGAATTCGATCGCTACCACGATATCTATGTCGCCACGCGCGGCTGAGATCCGGTCCCGCTGGCGCCGCCTGGCCTGGCTGCTCGTCCTCGCGCCGCCGGCGCTGATCGTCCTGATCGCCGCCGTCTACGCCAGTGATGTGCCGCTGTGGGACGAGTGGGCGGTCGCGCCGTTGCTGTTCAAGTTGCGCGATGGGAGCCTGCAGTTCAGCGACTTTATGGCGCGACACGTCGACCACCGTTTCGTGTTTCCGCGCATCATCATCGTTGGGCTCATGACCTTCCTCGGAAGATGGAGTATTCGGGCAGAGGTATTCGCATCGATCGCGGTGGCGGCACTGCAACTGGCGCTTGTGTGGCGTATGGCCAGGGCTTCCCTGCGCCCGAAGCGGGTCTTGCCGCTCACGCTGGCGGCTTCAATGCTGATTTTTCACGCCGCGGGCAGTTACAACTGGTTGATGGGGTTGCAGGTCGCCTGGCATCTGGCGCTCACCTGCGCGGTGGCGTCGTTCTGGGCGCTGACGGCTCGGCCGGGCCGTTGGTCCGGGGTCATCACCGCCGCCGTGTTCGCGTTGGTTGGCAGCTATTCCATGTCCGCCGGTTTGTTGCTGTGGCCAGTGGGCTTGGCCGGGCTGATCATTCTTCGCGCCAGAGCCACGCCTGAAACCGAACTCCGGAGCATCGGCCAAGCCGCGTTTTGGTGCGGCGCCGCCGTGGCGGCGATCGGTTTCTACTTCACCGACTATGCGTATGCATCCGATTCGGGCATCCTCACAGGCAACCTCCTGAACCCCGCTCGAATGGGTTCGTTCGCGCTCGCGTTTCTGGGCCGCCCGTTCACGACCATCCCAGATGCCGATCTCGCCGGCGTCATCGGACTGTTCGGCGTGATGGCCGTCGTCGCGCTGGGGTTCAGGCTGGTTCGCGGCCGAAAGATCAACGGTCTATTGCCCCCGGCCGTCCTGCCATGGATGCTGATGTTGGCGTTTACGATGACGACGACTGCGCTGGTCGGCGCCGGCCGCTCGCATGTGGCGTATGCCGCCCAGACATCGCACTACGTTGCGCTTACCGGGCTGTTCTGGATTGGTCTGGCGGGCGGGCATCTGGCGGTCCCCGTCGCCGCAGGCCTGGTCCCGGGGGCCAGTTCCCGGCGTCGAGAGTGGCTCGAGCGGGGGGCATTGGCAGTCGCCGTCCTCTTGCTGATCGTCGCCTATGCGGGATCCTGGGCCGGCGGGTGGGCCGACATCCGCACCGTGTCGGGTTGGCTCGGCGAGTTCGAATCGCGCATGTTGAGCGGCGCCCCGAATGTGCCCAAGGATCTCGTCGTCGACAAGATCTATCCGTTCTATGCGCTGCCGATGGAGTATTCCGAGGAAATGCTTCGGCGGAGCGAAGGCTTTTATGGGTCCAGCCGGATGGGCCGCGCGGATGGAAATGGAGCCCGGCCCTCGAAGATTGAGAATGGTCCGGCTGCCGGCGTCAAGCCTTCATACCAAGGCTTTGCCGATTACGTTACCTGCGATACCGTGTCGGGCTGGGCCTGGGATCGAAACACGGCCGGCCCAATCGTCGTGGGCGTATGGCTGGACGGCACCCGCATCGGCAGCCAGACTGCCGATCGGCAACGCAACGACCTGATTCCGGTCGGAATCGGCATGGGCGCGCACGGCTTTTATGGTCCGCTGACGGGGATACCGCGCGATGGCCGTGAGCATACCCTTACCCTGACTTTTGCCGATACGCGCGAGCCGCTCGGCGTCGGCGAGCGGACGATTCGCTGCGCCGCGCAGTGATCGGCAGCCAGGGCGCGCCAGCAATCAGCCTTGCGGCGCTCTCCCCAGCAGATCCTCTACTTTGGCCATGAGGGCGTCGCTCAAGGCGCAGTCCCAGTCCTGGCACCAGCGCACATTCGCGCCGTCCGTGCGGGCCAGAAAGTCCGAAGTACGTTCGACCGCCTTGCGCAGCCCGTGCGCGATCGCATCGATCGCGGGCTCCACCGCGATGAAATTGGTGCAGATCTCCGCCAGCCGCTCAGCCGTCTTGTTGGCAAAGGTGTTTGTCACCACCGACATGCCGGCCGAGGCCATTTCGATCGGCACCAGGCTCGGGTGCGGCGTATACATGAGGCTGAGCCCGATATCGTAGCCGGAAAGCATCGTCGCGTAGGCGTCTTGGGTTTGACGTGGCAGCATGGATAACGCGCGGTTTCGGGTCAGTTGGACCTGGTTGGCCTCGCCGACCGTTCCAATGCCGTGGAACTCCCATTCATCGCCAAACACCCCATCTTCGATCGCTCGGGCAAGGGCCAGGACTCCAAGTTCGAACATATTTCTTGCGGCGTGTTGTTCGGGCCTGGCATAGAACAATAGCCGCCGTGTCTGCCGGGCGGCGAGACTGTCGCGGGTTGGCGGCGCGATCGGGGTGACCGCGTTCTGAAACGCCGCGCTGTTGTGTTCGCCGTCGGCAATCTCACCCCGAAACACGCCGATCCGATTCTCACGGAAGTAATCGGCCAGCAGTTGGGTTGAAAACAGCGCTGTGTGCGGAAACGCGTAGGTCTGCTCGGCCAGCGCGTAGAACGAGCCGAGCTCAAACGTGAAGGGTTCATACTCCTGGATCAGATACAGGAAGCGATCGGATCTGAGCTGGCGGCAGGCATCGTGGGCGATGTGGGCCGTCCACCAGGTGGTCGCGATGAAGCGGTCTCGCGGGCTGACGGGCAGCGGAATACTTCGATCGAATTGATTCGCAACCTCCACCCGCTCAAACAAGTGCTCGAGCCCCTGGTATTTGCGGATCTGGGTCTCCCACAACGAGGGCAGGTAGTCGCAATAGTCGACCAGAACGATGCGCACCCGATGTCCGCGCTCGGCCAGGCGGCGGGCCAGGTTCAGCTTGCCAATGTAGCCGCCGAACAAGTGCTTGAGGTCGATGCCCGGGATGATCAGATTGATCCGCCCCGGCTCGGATGCCCTGATATCCAGGTGGATTGGGCTGATCTTCTCCCGAATGACCTGCGCCCGTTGCGGGAACTCGATGGCCCGGGCAGGCGCGGACGGCGCCGCAGTCTGTTGCAGCGTGCCGCTGGCAGGCTTGGGCGTCCGCAGCAGGCGCGGTTTCAATTGAGCGTAGGCCCGCCATGTAAAGCCGCGCATCAGGTAGTGCTCGGCCCCGACCGTTTCCGCGGCCCGCTTCGGATTCATCCCGCGGGTTGTCAGCCAAAGCCAGGACGCGCCGCCAAGGATCTGCTCGAAGCGTTGGATGACCTTTCGTCGATCATCGCTCAGCCGGTAGCCGCAGCGCAGATCCAGGGTGCGGGCGATGGCCTCGATCCGGGCCGCGTCGTTGAAATAGACCAGCGACCCGTGATTGAGATACGCCTGCGCCAGGCTGCGCGCATTGCGTGGGTTAATCCGGGCGAGCGCGCCAAGCCAGCGCGACAGGCGGCTGCCGGATGGCACAAAGTGGCCGATCACCTGGCCCCGGTGCTGGACGTAATCGTGCAAGGGCCGCGGCACATAGCCGACCTTCCCCAACGCCATCGCCACGCAGCCGATCCAGTGGTCATGGAACGAGTCGCCAATGCGCTGCGGGAATGGCAGCAGATCCGGAAGCAGCGCCCGGCGGAAGAGTGAGACGGCGCCCGTAATCGAGTTTGCCATCAGCAGCGAGGCGAAGTTCGTATGGTTGTTGTCGCGCGTCGTCCAGTAGGTGTTGGCCAGCACGCGCTGATCGGGGGTGATAATCCGCATGTCCGAGTACACCAGCGTCGTGTCCGGGTTGAAGGCGGCGAGCAGGGTCTCGAGTTTGTCCCGATGCCAGAAGTCGTCGTGGTCCGCGAGGGCGACGAACTCGGCGGCCTCGGGCGCCATGGCGATGCAGCGTTCAAAATTGTGATAGAAACCCAGCGGCTGCGTGTTTCGGGTGAGGACAAAGCGCGGATCGCCGCGCAGCGTCGCCGCGATGTTCTCGTATGACTCCGGTTTGGAGCAATCGTCGCTGACCACGCAGATCCAGTTTTGATGGGTCTGGGCCTGGAGGGAGGCGACCTGCCGCTCGAACAGCTGCTTGTCCGGGTTGAAGGTGGTCATGCAGATCGCGATCAGCGGCTCAGCTGGCCGCGGCGGGCGAATGGCGCTTGGCGCCGGCGCGTCGTTCGCGGGAATACTCGGCGCCAGCCTGATATTGCCGAGCGGCGATTCGACGACGCTCTGATCGGCCAGGATCAACCGAAGCGCCAGGCGGCTCTCTGTTTCTGCGGCCGTCGCGCCAAACGGCACAACCGCCCAGAAGCCAATCGAAGCGCGGCGCTGCTCGTGATCGATCCCCCAGAGGAACGGCAGGGGAAAGAGATCGGGTCGGATCGAAATATGGGCGTCGCAAACCTCGTGCCCATCCAGCACGATGCTGGCGCCGGCAACCTTGGCCAGCGGACGCGCGCACCAGCCGCCGATCAGCAGGCCAAGTCCTTTCCCGACAGGCAGCGGATTCGGAACGGGGGTTGTGATTCCGGCGGAAAGCGCTGCCGAGGGTGTCAACCGGTTTGCCGCATCACGCTGCGAGGTCAGTTGCAGTTTCCGGGTCAGCGGCCGCAGGCCCTGGCGCGCAAACAAATCGAGAAATCCGAGCGCGCGCTCAAGCCCGCTCCCGAGCCGCGTGCCGGCCGGGGCCAACGGGGCCAGAAGCCGCCACATCCGATCCGCGACCCCGGGTGAGCCGCTCAGGCTCGGCGCTGCCTTCGGCCGGGGCGCCCGGGTCGCTCGCAGGCGAAAGGCAATGCGAGCCAACCGGCTTTGTTTGAACACGTCCAGCTCATCCCGGGCTGAGATGAACATCTGCCGTTTGATCTGCCCATCCTCGAGCGCGCCGGCCAGCGCTGTCTTTTCCGCGGCGAGCTGTTCTGCGAGCGCCGTTTCCCGGTTCATGCCGGCCGCTAACTGCGACTCCGCTCCCGTCAGGCGCAGTTCAAGCGCTTGCTGATCCCGGCCAAGCGCGGCAAGCCGCGCGTCAGCGTCTTCCCGCAGGTCCTGCAGAGCGGCGAGAAGCTCCGCTTCTCTCACCTTCGCGCACTGCTCGGATGCGGCGATGCGTTTCTCGAGAAGCGTCCGTTCGAATTGGGTTTCGCTGGGCGCCGCCACGTGGGGGGCGCGCAGCATTTCGGCCAGGCGCGCGCGGGCCGCCGGCGCATCCGCAGTCAGGTGCGTGCCCGATAGCACGTCGGCGATGGGCGCGACCAGTTCGCTCCAGCGCAGTTTGGCATGTGAGCCCGGCGCGGGCGGCCGGGGTTGCGTGGGCCGGGCGAGTTGGCGCAGAATCGCCTGGGCTGTTTCAGCCGCGTCGCCCGGCCGCACGACTTCGGCGAGCCCCGCGTTTTGGAGCAGTTGGGCGTAGTCATCGCCGCTGGTCACAACGCTGGGGAGGCCCGCCCAGAGATAGTCGAGCAGGCGGGCCCGCACGGCGAACCGGTTTTCGATGCTGTCGATGCTCAGGCTCACCCCGATGTCGGCCTCGAGCAGGTAGGCGTCTCGGTCCTGATACGGCACCCAATCGCAGAAAAACACGGATGCCTTGAGCGCGGGGCTGGCTTCCACCCGCGCAAGAACTTGCCGCGCGGCGGTCATGATGGGGATGTTCCCCACTTCGAAGTGATGCAGCGAGGCGAAGACCAGCTTGACGTCGTTTCGTTCACCCAGCACGATCTCGAGCGCATCGAGCAAGGTCCCCGGGTCGGTCCAGTCCCAGATGCCGCCTCCCCAGAACAGGACCGTGTCCGTTGCGGAGATCCCCGGAATGACGCCCTTCATCTTTGGCGGGGCAGGCGCAGGTTCCCGAGCCGGAATGCCCATTGGAACGATGCGGAGGAGGTGTTCCAGCCCTGGGTCGCGTTCCAGCGTTTGGCTATTCAACCGCCCGGCAGACAGCAGCAGGCCCGTCCAAAGGTCGCGCTGTCTTGCGGAGGCGCACAGGAAAGTGTCGCCCTGCAGCAAATACAGGCGCATATCGTCGAGCATTTCAGGCGTGGGATCGGCGCGATCTGACAGCGTCGCATTGCGCAGCATGACCATCTCGATCTCCGAGATGTCATAGCCGTCGACGATCACTTGCGCCCGAATCGGCATTTTGATCTCGCGCAGAACTCGGGCCAGGACCGGGCCCTGGGCCAGCACGACCTCGGCCGCGTCTATGAGCGCCCGAAGTGAGGCCGGCTTGTCCCAGGCGAATTGCCGGATTGCGAGGTCGGGCACGCCGTCCAGGCCCGCGCTGGGCGTGGCCAGGGTGACCTGAAAACCCCGGGCAGCGAGCGCGTTGGCAATCTCCCAGGCTCTCACCCCGGGGCCAGCCAGGCGCGGGCCAATCGTTTCGTGGGTGATGATGAGCAGGCTGCGATGGGATCCGGCGGCGGTCATGCTTGGAAGTCTAGCCGATGGGGGATGACCGCCGTTGATAGATGGGCCGCACCTTCAAGGCGCGGCCCATCCATCAGCGCATATGGCACAACCTGCGTTGTGCTTAGTCCACCAGCGCGCCAACATCCACCGGCGGCCGGGGCGCGATGTAACCGGTGTCCATCTGGGCGAGCTGCAGTTTGCCGCTCACATCGTCGTTGACGGCCTGCCAGTAGGTATAGCTCTCGAGCACCCAGATTCCGCTCTCGCGGGTGCCGTTGCCGCTGCCCTTCACCCCGCCAAATGGCAGATGCGCCTCGGCCCCAGTCGTCGAGTTATTGATGCTGGTCATCCCGGCCTGGATGCGGTCCTTGAACTGGTAGGCCCAATCGCGGTTATTCGTGTAGATCGCGCTGCTCAGCCCGTAGTCAACGCTGTTGGCGGTTTCGATCGCCTCGTCGATGCCGTTCACCTTGACCAGGTTGATGGTCGGCCCAAACACCTCAGTCTGGAAGATCTTCATCCCGCGCCTGGCCTCCCAGATCGTCGGCCAGCCGTAGAAGGCCGCTTCGGGGTCGCCCTTGAAGCCCTTGGGCTTGCTGGTTCGCGTGATGCGGCCCTTGCCATACAACAGTTTGGCCCCGTCGGCTGCGCCCCATTCGTAGTGCTGCTCCCAGGTCCGGAAGAAACGCTCGTTGATGAACGGGCCATACAACACGCCGGGCTGTTTGAGCGGATCGCCGATCGCGACCGCGCGGGCCATGGCCACAAAGCGCTTCTTGAACTCGGCGTAGACCGGCGCGTCGATGAGGATATTCCCCGCGCTGGTGCAGCGTTGCCCGCCCGTGCCAAAGGCCGACCACAGCGCGCCCGACAGCGCGTTGTCCAGATCGGCGTCGCGCATCACGACCAGCGGGTTTTTGCCGCCCAGCTCGAGGGTGGGGTGGATGAGGTTGCGCCCGGCCGCCGCCCCAATCTGCCGTCCGACGGCAGTGCTGCCGGTAAAGGCGATCTTGTTGAGCAGCCCCTCATCGAGCATCTCGACCAGATACTGGCCCGCGCCGTCTTTGCCGCCGCCGAAAACCACGTTGAGGACGCCCGCCGGCAGGCCGGCCTCCTCCATCAGTTTGGCGAAGGCGTACGCGGCGGCCGGGCAATCCTCGCTGGGCTTCCATACGATCGTGTTGCCGGTGACCAGGGCCGGGATGATCTTCCAGCTCGGCACGGCGATTGGGAAGTTGCCGGCGGTGATGATGGCGGCCACCCCCAGCGGCCGGCGATAGGTCATCAGCTCCTTGTTCTGCATCTCGCTCGGGACCGTTTGACCGTACAGCCGGCGGCCCTCCGATTGGAAGAAGTGGCAGGTGTCGATGGCCTCCTGCACGTCACCGCGGGCTTCCTTGAGGGTCTTGCCCATTTCGCGGGTGAGCAGATGGCTGAGCGCCTCCTTCTCCCGGGTGATCGCCGTCCCGATGCTGCCGATGATCTCGCCTCGGATCGGGGCCGGTGTGCGCCGCCACTCGGCGGCCGCATCTCGGGCGGTCTGGCAGGCCAGGCGCACCTGTTCGCGGGTGGCGTTGGGGAACTCGCCCAGGACGTCTTCGAGGTTGCTGCTGTTGCGGGAGAGGGTGTGGGTCGGGCTGTCCACCTCGACCCCGCCGATGAGGTGCTGAAATCGCTTGGCCATGACTCGATTCTACGGCAGGGGAAGATCTTGATTCCAGGCGATACCCCCCGGCGGAGCCGGGGGGTATCGCCTAGAATCAAGATCTGTGAGAATCCTCCTTCTGGGCGGCAATGGCCAGCTCGGCGTCGATCTGCGCCGAGCCCTGAGTGCCCACACCGTGCTCGCCACTGCGCGCGCTCCCGGGCCGGACAGTGGCCTGCGCGCGCTGGACGTCGGCGACAGACTCGCCATTGCCGAGCGTGTCGCCGAATTCAAGCCCGAGCTCGTCCTGAACACCGCCGCTTTTCATCGGGTCGATGACATCGAGCGGGATGCGGGCGAGGCACTGCGGATCAACGCCCTGGGCGCTCAGCAGCTCGCCCTGGCCTGCCGAGCCGCCGACTGCGCCCTGATGCACATCAGCACCGACTACGTCTTTGACGGCGCGAAGCGCGCGCCGTATGTCGAGACCGATGCCCCTAATCCGCTCAGCGCTTACGGGGCGAGCAAACTGGCCGGCGAGTTGCTCATTCGGGCGGCCTGGCCAAAGCACTACATCGTGCGCACCTGCGGGCTGTATGGGCGGGCCGGGGCAAGCGGCAAGGGCGGCAACTTCGTCAACACCATGCTGCGCCTGGCCCGCGAGGGCAAACCCATCCGGGTGGTCGGTGACCAGATCTGCACGCCGACATCGACTGCCGATCTGGCCGCCCAGCTCGCGCTGCTGATCGAGACCCGCGTCTGGGGCACCTATCACGCCACCAACGCCGGCGCCTGCGCCTGGAGCGACTTCGCGGCCGAGATCTTCCGCCTGGCGGCGGCGCGTGGGCTGATCGCCGCGGTGCCTGCGGTGGCGGCCATCACCAGCGCTGAGTTTGGCGCGCCGGCCCGCCGACCGCCCTATTCCGTCCTGGAGAATCGGGCCCTGGCGGATCTGGACCTCGACCGTATGCCGCCATGGCAGGACGCCCTGGCCGGGTATATTGCTTCCTTCTGAATGTCAAACGCCATTGAATTCGACAAGGTCGCCAAGCGCTTTCGGATGGACCGCTCCCGCCCGCGCTCATTCCAGGAAGCGCTGGTCGCGGCGTTTCAGCGCAAGCTAATCCTGCCTGGCGAGCGCGAGTTCTGGGCGCTGAAGGATGTCAGTTTCGAAGTCCCGCGCGGCGCGACGGTCGGGCTGATCGGTCCCAATGGATCGGGAAAAAGCACCTCGCTGAATCTCATCGCCAGGATCTTTGAAGCGACTTCTGGCGAGGTGCGGGTGAATGGGCGGGTGACCGCGCTGCTCGAGCTTGGCGCGGGGTTTCATCCCGAGCTGTCCGGGCGGGACAACATCCACTTGAATGGCGCGCTGATGGGCCTGTCGCGGCGCGAGATCAAACGCAAGGTTGACGCCATCATCGAGTTTTCCGAAGTCAGCAGCTTCATCGATGTGCCCGTCAAGCTTTATTCCAGCGGGATGTATGTCCGTCTTGGCTTCTCCGTGGCCGTGCACCTCGATCCCGAAATCCTGCTGGTGGACGAGGTGCTGGCCGTCGGCGATGCGGCTTTTCAGCACAAATGCATGACCCGTATCGGCGAAATGCGGCGATCAGGCGTCACCATTTTGCTCGTTTCGCATGACCTCGGCACGGTCCAGGCCCTGTGCGAGCGGGCGGTCTGGTTTGATCACGGCCTGGTGCGCAAGGTCGGCAACTCGACCGATGTGGCGATGGCGTATCTCAATCGGGTGGCTGAGGACGAGGCGGCCAAGAATGGCGCCGCCCAGGGCCTGACGAACGGGCCGGAAGTCGGCCCGGGCCGCTGGGGTACGGGCGAGGTCGAGATCACCGACGTGGAGTTTCTGGATGCGTCAGGGGCGGTGCGCCGGGTGTTTCTGACGGGCGCGGAGATGAACATCCGCATTCGATATCGCGCGGCGAAGCGCGTCCTCGACCCGATCTTCGGGCTGGCGATTCACTCTCAGCAAGGCGCCCATATCTGCGGGCCGAATACGATGTTTTCGGGCGCGCCCATCGAGTTTGTTGAGGGCGAGGGCGAAGTGACGTATCGAGTCGCGCAGCTCCCGCTGCTCGAGGGTGGCTACGTGGTGTCAGTCGCCAGCCACAATCGTGAAGACTCAAAGATGTACGCCTATCACGATCGGCTCTACGCGTTTCAAGTCTTCCCGGGCGCAAGCCGCGAGAGATATGGCCTGGTGACGATGGTCGGAGAGTGGGATGTTGGTTGATTCCGACCGGGCGGCGCAAGTCATCGCCGACCATATTCGCCCAGCTTATGTGCTCGTCCTGGCATGCGGTGACGGCAGCCTGGTTCAGAAACTTCGGAATCGCGGCGTGCTTGCGTGGGGGCAGACGGAACGACCAGAGGCGGCCACCTCGATTTCTCCCGCGTACGTGATTGCGCAATCGCTGGCCGAGCCCTTCAGTCGTTTCTACGACCTTGTCGTCTGGGACGATGCGCCGGTGCCGGATACTCTGGAAGCCGCGCCAACGATAGACAAGATCTGCGCGATGACCAACGACA
>Ga0073900_10000775_pt1 | contig 19138 bp, 14 predicted proteins | sample KloWWTmetKNB5Kit_FD_66666 | JGI IMG/M metagenome (GOLD analysis project Ga0073900, IMG submission 66666) | Active sludge microbial communities from Klosterneuburg, Austria, studying microevolution and ecology of nitrifiers - Klosterneuburg... | ecosystem: Engineered > WWTP > Aerobic digester >...
GTTTGATGACAGATGGGTCGGCGGCGAGTTCCTCCAGCGTGCCCTCGTCGCTCAGGCGCATGTGGCCCACCTCGCCTGCGCCGCCGCCCGCGCCGCGGTAAAACTGGCCGTTGGTCACAATGCCCATCCCCACGCCGCGCCCAACCGTGATGACCACAAAATGCGGCACGCCGCGCCCGTGCCCAAACCACTGCTCGGCAATCGTCAGGGTGTTCACGTCGTTATCAATGTAAACCGGCAAATTAAAATGCTGGCTGATGGGGCTGGCGACATCCACGTCTCGCCAATTCAAGATGGTGGAGTGATGGCACACGCCCCGCGTCGCGTCAATGACCCCGCCCAGCCCAATGCCAATGCCCAGCACGCGGCTTTCTTCCACGCCAGAATCTTTGATGGCGCGGCGAATGATTTGGGCAACTTCTTGCAGCGTTTGTTCGGCGGGCGCGCCGCGGCGCATCTCGGCTTCTTCAAAGTGAATCACGTTCGCGTTGAGGTCGGTGACCGCCACCGAGCCAGACCCATCCGACAATTTGAGACCAGCCACAAAACCGGCGTTGGGTTTGAGCTTGAGCAGGGTGGGCCGCCGCCCGCCGCTGGATGACCCTTCGCCAATATCTTCTACAAATCCTGAATCCAGCAAAACCTGGGCAATTTGCGAGACGGTGGCGGGTGAAAGATCGGTGCGCTTGGCCAGCTCTGCGCGAGAAATGGGGCCGTTTGCCCGCACCAAATTGAGCAAGAGCTTCTCGTTAATCTCGCGCATCAGGTCGCGGTGACCGGTGCGAAAGACCGGGTTGGCTAAAGTGGGTTCACTTACTTTATTCACTGAACAAAGTATAGTCTAGACGCAACTTTTGTCAAGAGGGAAGATGAGAAGTTGGAATGCGAAATGCAGAGAACGCGCCGGGCTAATTCTTGAGCTGGCGAATTCGCACGCCCGCTTTTTTTAGGGCTTGCTGCAAATAAGTGGCGCGGTGGGCGGCGCCGGGCGTGTCGGAATGCAGGCAAATGGTATCGGCGTGAATGGCAATGCGCGAGCCATCAAACGCGGTGGCGGCGTGATGCTGGATGATGCTGAGCGCTTGTTCCAGGCTGCGCTCGTCATCCTCAATCATCGCGCCGGGCAAACTGCGTGAACGCAAGGTGCCATTCGCTTCGTAGACGCGGTCGGCAAAAGCCTCGGCGGCCACGCGCAAGCCAGCCGCCCGCCCAGCCTCTATCAACTGCGAGCCAGCCAGCCCCACCAAAATTAGCGCGGGGTCAATTTGTTTTACTGCGCGGGCGATGGCCGCCGCAATGCCCGGCTCCTCGGCTGCCACGTTATACAAAGCGCCGTGCGGTTTTACATGCGCCAGCTCAAGGTGAAGCGTTTGAGCGATGCCGCGCAGCGCAAGAATTTGCTCGCGCATGTCGCGCTCAATCTCGGCGGCGGGCACATTCAAAATGCGCCGCCCAAAATGGGTGCGGTCGTGAAACGATGGGTGAGCGCCGGGCGCGACGTGAAACGCGGCGCACATGCGCAGCGTCTCGCGCATCGTAACCTCATCGCCCGCGTGGCCGCCGCAGGCAATGTTGGCCGATGTCACGTGCGGCAAAATGTCGGCATCGTTGCCAATGCCCTCGCCGCAATCCGCGTTCAAGTCAATCGTTGTCATGATCTGGGCAAAGCAGCCCCAGAAAATTATGACGTTTGAAAAACGCGCTGTCCTTAGCCAATGGGATAGTTAGGGATGGCTAAATGGTCAGCTTTGAGCAAGCAGCGTTTTGGCGATTGTTTCCCACTCTGCTTTGAGCGGATCTTTGCACACTGGCCTTCCTGCGCGGCGATACCAATAAGCCGCGTTGCCTGCATCGCCTTCCACGCGATGCAAATAGGCGTGAACCCATGCGCCATCGGCATCATCCTGATTTTGGGCGCAGGTGTGCGCCGCGCCCCAGTCGCCGCGCCCATCATGCCAGAGCGCGCGCAAGGCCATGCTTGCGCCAGTTGGTGGATGGGGCTGGGAGAGGGTTTGTTTGAAGTCTTCGAAGGTCATGGATGAAATTGCCAATTACAAACTGGCTTTATGGCTGGAAGGCGGAGGCGCAAAATTCTCCGTCTTTATCGCTCTCTATCTAGCGTCTGGTCTTCCCATGAAGAGGGGTCGTCCAACGATTCCAAATGGGTGAAGGTGGTGGATTGCGGAAGCGCCTGCCGGATATCGGCCTCGATTTTTTCCAGCAGGTCATGACCTTTGTTCACAGACCAATCGCCTGGCACCAAAACGTGAAAGGAGATGAAGTTGCGGCCCCCGCTTTGGCGGGTGCGCATGGCGTGAAACTGAATTCCATCGGCGGTGTATTTTTGCAGCGCGCCGTTTACGCGGGCGAGCTGTTCCTTTGGCAGGGCGGTATCCATCAGCCCCTGAGCAGAGCGGCGCACCAACTGCACCCCAGACCAAATGATGTTGGCGGCCACGAGCAGAGCGATGATTGGGTCAAGCCGCTCCCAACCGGTGAGAACCACCAGCGCGATGCCAATGATCACGCCGATGGAGGTGATCACATCGGTGAACAGATGCTTGCCGTCGGCCTCCAGAGCAATGGAGTTGTTTTTTTTGCCCTCGCGCACCAGCACGCGCGAGACGAACAAGTTGATGAGTGATGCGGCGGATGAGATGATTAACCCCAGCCCCACTTCTTCCAGCGGCATGGGGTGGATGAGGCGCGGGATGGCGCTGGCGATGATCGTGATGGCGGCGAAGATGATGAGAGCGCCCTCGATGCCGCTGGAGAAATACTCGGCTTTGGTGTGGCCGTAAAGATGTTCTTCATCCGGCGGGCGCTCTGCTACGCCCAGCGCAATCAGCGCCATGATAGCTGCCGCGAGGTTTACCCCAGATTCAAGCGCATCGGAGAGCAATCCCACCGAGCCGGTGAGGAAATACGCGATGGTTTTGAGCGCAATGGTGGCGATGGATGCGGCGATGGACAGCCACGCAAAGCGGGTGAGCGATGGGGCGCTTTGATGGGCAGTGTTTTGCATGAATGCCCATTATTTTAACGTGAGTTTTGGATAAGAACGGGGTTTAGAGAATCGGGCGAAAATCAAGAAGTTGGACTGCTGAGCGCGCTACATGCTTAGCCAAATTATAGAACTGGCGAAAGAATAAAAGGCAGAAGCTTGGATCTATTTTCTGCATTCAAACTTCTGCCTTTTCCGTTCTAAATTTGGCCCAAATACTGAATCAGGGCGTCAACCCATTGGGATGGCAGACCGAAGCCGCCAAAGCCGCCAAAGCCGCCGCGCTGGCCGCCGCCCGCCGGGGGCGTTCCTTGCGGCGGAGGGTTGGCGTTGGGGTTTCCCGCGCCGCCATTTTGCGGGCCGCCCATTTGCACGCCCTGCGCTTGCAGAATGGTGTTCATCGAATCGCGCGTGATATTCATCCCGGCGATGGCCTGCATTTGCGCGGGGGTCATTGCCGCCTGAATGTCTTTCACCGCGGCGTCAAGTTGTGCCGTTAGGGCGGGGTCAACCGTTGCCCGCGGTTGCGGTGTGCCGGGCTGAGCCTGCCCTTGGCCCTGGCCGCGCCCCGGGGTCATTTGGGCGTTAATATCCTTCACTTTTTGCCAAAGCGTAATTAGTTTTGCGGCTTGTTCTTTGGTGATGGCCTGCTCTGTGCCCTTGAGGTTGAACGTGCCTGCCAAAAGCTGTATTTCTGGGGTGATGGCTATTTGGTTGGGGGCGGGTTGCCCCTGCGCCGGTTGGGCCGGTTGCGCCGCGGGCGCAGGAGCGGAGGTCGCCACGCTGGTGAGGGCTGGCGCTGCGCCGCCGCACGCGCTCAAAATCAGCATTCCCGCCGCGGTGGCGGCAATCATCGTTGTCAATTTGTTTTGCATTATTTTTTGCCTCTGGGTTATTCTGGCAAAAAATAGTAAAAAATTGACAAGAAAAATATTTTGTTTTCGCAATCTATCCCAGCGCCTTCTTCACATCTTTGACGTGCATGGTGTTGTGAATGTAGAGCATCTTGAGGATGTCTTGCACCGATGAATCGCCCATGGCGGGGTGATTGCCGCGCAAGGCCAGTTGCTCATCGGTCAGTTTGCGGGCCAGCGCGGTGGTTTGCTGGCGTGTTTCTGCGTAAAGCGCCTGCAATTCGGCGTTGCTCATCTGGGCAAAGCGATTGGTTTTGCTTTTGTTGTAGGCGTCAATGTCAAAATCTTTGGCTGCGCCGTTGCCGTTCTCGTACACAATTTGCTCGCACAGGCGTTTCATGCCATGCTCGCTAATGCACAAGTGCTCAAACGCCTGGCGGATGCTCCACTGCGCCCCATCGGTGTAAAGCTGAGCATCCCATTTTTCTGGCGGGATGGCGCGGAAGAATGCCAGCGTCCGCTCGCCCTCGCTGGTCAGTTTGTCTGCAAGTTGTGTGGATGTGTCGCTCATGGGGCGGAGTATAAAGTGGAAAAAGAAAACTGGACGGAGTGGTTAATTGGAGAATGAAATAAACTTATCAAGCTTGTGCAGAAAAAACCAAGCCCGTCATTCCCGCGCAAGCGGGGATCTATAACAAACTCACAAAAACACGTGTAAGAGGCCAATTCCCCTTGCGTTTTGGTTTGGCGCGTTGTGGATTTTCGCTTGCGCGGAGATGACGACCGCTATTTGTTGGCCGACCACTTCTGAAAGTGTAAACGCCAGCTTTCTTTAAAAGATATGGGTTACGAATCAAAACCCGGGCTGTTTTCCGTATTGCATTCTGGCCGGGTGTTTTGGTATCATTCAGATAGCTTTACCAGCCATGATGCAAATGGTATTAAACGGACTCTGTGAAGATGCGCGCCACGATGCAGCGCGAATTTCCGCAGACAAAAATCAACACAAAGAGAGTACGTTATGAGTTCCACAATTGACACCCACGCACACTATCTCAAGTCTCACGAATGGGCGCGACTGGACGCCGCCACCGGCGAAATTGTCTGCGGGATCAGCGATCATGCCCAGCAGTCACTCAGCGACCTGGTGTATGTTGAGCTGCCGCGGGTGGGTGACCACAAAGCCGCGGGCGATGTGTTCGGGGTGGTGGAGTCGGTCAAAGCCGCCTCGGATGTGTATATGCCCATTAGCGGGACAATCGCCGCGGTAAACAGCGACCTGGAAGGCGCGCCAGAGATGATTAACAAGGATGCCTTTGGCGATGGCTGGCTCATTCGCGTGAAGCCAGACAATGTGAAAGACCTGGACAAACTGCTGGATGCCAAAGCCTATGGCGAATTTTTGGAAACCGAGGAAGGGCACTGATTAATTGCGAATTACGAATTACGAATCAAAAAAATTCGTAATTCATCATTCGTAATTCGTAATTGAAAATGAATTACCTCCCACATACCGATGCTGAACGCGCGGAGATGCTGAAGATCATCGGCGCGAATAGCATTGACGAATTGTTCGACGCAATCCCCGAAAAATATCGCTTTCCAAAGCTCGATCTGCCAGAGCCGCTGACCGAGATGGAGGTGATGTGGGAAATGCAAAGCCTGACCGACGCGAACGCCGACGTAAACCATTACGCCTGCTTCCTCGGCGCGGGCGCCTACAACCATTACGTGCCTTCGCTGGTGGATCATATTTTGCGGCGCGGCGAATTCCTCACCGCGTATACGCCCTACCAGCCCGAAGTAGCGCAAGGCACGCTGCAATCCATCTTTGAATTTCAAAGCATGGTGGGCCAGCTCACCGGCATGGACATCGCCACCGCCTCGCATTACGATGGCGCAACATCCTTTACCGAAGCCGCGCTGATGGCGATGGGCATGACCCGCCGCCAGAAAGTGCTGGTCTCGCCGGGCGTTCACCCGCAATATCGCCAGGTGTTGCGCACCTACACCCAGTTCAACACGGGCGTAAAAATTACGGGTGATGAGAACCTGGACAATGTTTCGCTTGACGCGCTGCTGAGCCACCTCGACAAAGACACCGCCGCCGTATGCGTTTCTAACCCAGATTTCTTTGGCAACATCATTGACCTGAAAGGCGTGGCCGAGAAAGTTCATGCGGCGGGCGCGATGCTGATTGTTTCCGTGAACCCAATCTCGCTTGGCCTGCTTAAGCCGCCGGGAGAATTTGGCGCGGATATTGTGACCGGCGAAGGCCAGCCGCTGGGCATCCCGGTGGGGTTTGGCGGGCCGTATTTGGGCTTCTTCTGCACCCGCCGCGAGCACATGCGCCGCATCCCGGGCCGCATTGTGGGCGAGACGGTGGATCGCGATGGCAAGCGCGGTTTTGTGCTCACACTCAAAACCCGCGAGCAAGACATCCGCCGCGAGAAAGCCACCAGCAACATCTGCACAAACCAGGGGTTGATGATGACCGCCGCGTGCGTGTATCTGAGCGTGATGGGCAAGCACGGCGTAAAACAGGCGGCCAACCTATCGTACCAAAAAGCGCACTATGCCGCCGAGCAAATTGGCAAAGTGAAGGGCTTTAGCGTGTGGAACAAAGGCCCGTTCTTTAACGAATTTGTGATCAAGTGTCCCAAGCCAGTCTCGGAAATCAACGACTTTTTGCTCGATGAGACCGACATCATTGGCGGATATGATTTGGGCAAAGATTATCCTGAGTTGAAGGATCACATGCTGGTGTGCTGCACCGAGACCAACACAAAAGATGAAATTGACGCGCTCGCAGGGGCGCTGGCAGAACTATGAGTTCAGAATGCGGAATTCAGAAACTGGCGGCCCCTTTTTGAATTCCGCATTTCAAACTCCGCATTCAAAACATGATTAACTGGGGCATCATTGGTGGGGCGCGGATTGCCGAAAAAGCAATTATTCCCGCCATTTTGCAAATCAAAGGGCACGATGTAGTTGCCATTGGCAGCCGCACCGCGGAACGGGCGGCGCGGCTTTCTGCTCTTGCTCCTCATGCGCAGCCGTATGACAGCTATGACGCGGTCTTGAACGACCATCGCGTCAACGCGGTTTACATTGGCCTGCCCAACAGCCTGCACGCCGAATGGACGATCAAGGCGCTGGAGAAGGGCAAGCATGTGCTGTGCGAAAAACCATTTGCGGCCAGCTATGCCGAGGCTTTGGCGATGGTGGAAGCTGCCAAAAAAAGCGGCAAAACGCTGATGGAAGCCTTCATGTATCGCTATCATCCGCTTACCCGGCGGGTGCTTGAGCTGGTGAAGTCTGGCAAGATTGGCGAGATACGCGCCATTCACTCTGCGTTTGCGTATATGCTGGCCAACAAGATGGATATCCGGCGCGATGCGGCTTTGGCTGGCGGCGCATTGTTTGATGTGGGCACATACTGCGTGAGCGTGGTGCGCCTGCTGGCTGGCGCGGAACCCATCCGCCTGAGCGCCAGCGCGGTATTTGGCGAAACGGGCGTGGATGAAAGCGTGAGCGGCGAAATGTGGTTTCCAGACAAATTGGTGGCCACCTTTTTTGCCAGCTTTGAAACGGCGCGATACGACTCGCTGACTGTGACCGGCACAAAGGGCGTCATCCTTGTGCCATCCATGTTCAACTACGCCATGGACAGCATGTTGCGCCTGCGGCTGAGCGATCAGCAAGTTCATGCCACCCCCACCGAATTTGTGGAGCACATCCATTACGATAACCCGTATAAGTTGATGGTGGAGAACTTTGGCAAGGTGATTCTGGAGAACCACCAGCCACTGATTACGCTGGGCGACAGCCTTGCTCAGCAATATGCGCTGGATGCATTGCTGGAGTCTGCGCGGAAGAATGCGATGTAAGGTGTAATGTGTAAGGTGTAAGACCCGTCAATACGCGTCCTGCGCTCTTACACATCACACCTCACACATGTGGTTGCGCATCGGGCAAAATATCCTCGGCGTTGCGCACGGCAGGGAAGAGATAGGCCAGCGCTCCTGTAAGCGACATCATTGCCCCGCACACGATGAACATGAGCGACATGCCAGCCCCGGGGCCATCACCCACCAGCCAGGAAAAACTTTGGGCAAATGGTGTTTGGTTGCGGAAGGCTGGCTCCAGCCATTGGTCGGCCACCACCCCGGCGATGAGCGGTGAGATGGGGTTGGTCAGCCAGGCGATCAGCCGCCGCGCGGAAAATACGCGGCCTTGCACATCAAGCGCGACCTTGGATTGCCAAATGGCTTGATTGGAGCCGTTGATGGGCGCGACCAGCAATGAGCTTAGGAAGCTTGAGGCGGCCCAGGCGATCAAACCCCGCCCCGGCCCCATCAGCAAAACCCAGCATAACCCGCTGAGCACATGCCCGAACAACACGCCGTGCACGCGCCGCTTTGGCCCGCCCCAAACGCTCATCAAAATGCCGCCAATCACCCCGCCGATGGCCCCCGCCGTTTGCACCGCGCCAAACGCAATCTCGCTATTGCCTGTGCGCGAGAGGATCATGGGCGCGAGCACGGTGAAGCCAATGCCCGCGAATAAATTGCCGAGGAAGAACACCATTTGCAACCCAAGCAGGCTGGGGCGGGCAAAAATGTAGCGAAAGCCATACGCCGCCTCTTTGAGCAGCGACCCCTGACCTTGTTTGCCTTCTTCGGTTTTGGGCGGCTTGGGCACAAAAATGATGGATAGCGCGGCCACCGCCAGCACAAACGTCATCACGTCAAACAGCAAAATGCCGGTGAGGTGAACCAGCGGGAGCAGCGCCCCGGCCAGCAGCGGGGCGATCACGCCCGGCCCGGCTTCCATCAAAGACATGAGACCGTTGGCGCGGCCAAGCTGCTCTTTGGGGATCATCAAGCTGATGCTGGCCGAATATGCCGGCCATTGGAAGGAGCTGAACAACCCGGTGATGGCCGCGGTGAGATACAAATGCCAAATTTGCAGCGCGCCCGCCGCCTGCAAAACCAAAATCAAGATGGTGGCAAAACCCGCGCCCAGGTCGCTTAGCATCATCATCAATTTGCGGTTGTGGCGGTCTACCATTGCCCCCGCGATGGGCGAGATCAGCAAAAACGGGGTGATGAAAAACACCTGCATCAACCCCAGCGCGGTGGCGCTTTGCGTTTTCTCGTAGGCCCAAATGGTGAGAGCAAACTGGCTCATGGAGGTGGCAAGGATGGACACAATTTGCCCAATCCAGACCACGATGAAAGCCGACATTCCGTTGATTTGTCTTTTTGGCGCGCTGGTCATGGATGAAATTATCGTTTATCCTGGCGCAGGCGGTTGCGCGATGTTGCGCTTAATTCGCAATTCGCAACTTTGCAATTCTCCAACCCTAGCCAAAACGCGCACTCTCGCTTAGAATGCGCAACTTGAGAGATAAAGAGAAGTCCGTGATGACATTCTCGAGCGTTCGAGGGTCTCGTCACGTCTATTTTCAGTGTTATTCGGTCAAAACCAATTAGGAGACACCCCAAATATGCAAGACCTCAATTCCCTTGAACAAACGATGATTTACCTTGTGCTGCTTGTAGCGCTGCTTGGGCTTGGGTATGCCCAGTTTTTGCGCATGCAGGTGCTGAAAGAAGACAAGGGCACGCCGGAGATGCAAAAAGTGTGGAACGCGATCAAAACCGGCGCAGAGGCGTATTTGCGGCGGCAGGCTCGCAGCATCATCCCCCTGATTGCGGTATTGACCGTTGCGCTGTTTTTGAGCGTGTATGTTGTGCCGCCCTCGCGCGAGGCGCTGGAGCATTTCTCTGCCCCGCCGTTTAACATCAAAGATGCGGCTTCCATCACTCTGGTGGTGGCGATTGGGCGCGGGCTGGCCTTTATTATGGGCGCGTTGTTCTCGCTGGCGGTGGGCCAGCTTGGCATGCGCATGGCAGTGGAAGCCAACGTGCGCACCGCCGCCGAAGCCCGCAAGAGCTTTTCCGGGGCGCTGCGCATCGCCTATCGCGCAGGCACGGTCACGGGCATGTTGACGGATGGGTTGGGCTTGTTTGGCGGCACGATCATCTTCATTATTTTTGGCAAGGCTGCGCCCGATGCGCTGCTTGGCTTTGGCTTTGGCGGCACGCTGCTGGCGCTGTTTATGCGCGTGGGCGGCGGCATCTTTACCAAGGCCGCCGATGTTGGCGCCGACCTGGTGGGCAAGGTGGAGCAGGGGCTGGAAGAAGATGACCGGCGCAACGCCGCCGTTGTGGCCGACCTGGTGGGCGACAACGTGGGCGACTGCGCGGGTATGGCCGCCGACATTTTTGAAAGCTACGAAGTCACCATCGTCTCTGGCCTGATTTTGGGTCTGGCGATCACCGCCATTACTGGCAGCGTGCAGTGGATTGTGTTCCCGCTCATCGTGCGCGGCATTGGCGTAATCAGCTCCATCATTGGCACATATTTGGTGAAGGCCACCGGAAACACAGGACACGCGGCCATGCAAGCCATTAACCGCGGGTTTTATACCTCGGCCGCGTTCTCAATGGTTGTGTTCGCCATCTTCACCGCCTTTTACATGCGCAACGCAAATGGCGTGGAGTGGCGGCCCTTGCTCAGCGTGGGGATGGGTGTGCTGCTGGCGATTGTGATTGACAAGATCACCGAGTATTTCACCGACACAAACTTCAACCCGGTCAAATCCATCGCCAAGGCCACCAACGGCGGCCCGGCCACCACTATTTTGAGCGGCATGGCGCTGGGCAAAGAAAGCGCGGTGTGGGCCACGCTGGTTATTGCGCTCACCATCGCCTCATCCATTTTTATTTGGTCTGGCAGCAGCGCGGATGCGGTTCAGCAGGGCGCATATGTGCTGTATGGTGTGGCGATGACCGGCGTGGGCATGCTCACGCTTACCGGCAACAACGTGGCGATGGACAGCTTTGGCCCCATTAGCGACAATGCAAACGGCGTGGCCGAGATGGGCGGTGTGGAAGGCCCGGCCCGCCAAATTCTGGCCGATCTGGATGCGGTGGGCAACACCACAAAAGCCATCACCAAGGGTGTGGCGATTGGTTCTGCGGTGATTGCGGCGGTCTCTTTGTTTGGCTCTTACATGACCGATGTGAGCAAGATTGACCCCAAGGCGCTGGCAAGCGGTATTCGCGTGAGCGAGCCGCTGGTGTTTATTGGTCTGCTCATTGGCGGCACCATCCCGTGGCTGTTCAGCTCCATCGCCATCAAAGCGGTGGAACGCGCCGCGGGTTTGATTGTGAACGAAGTGCGGCGTCAGTTTAAGGACCCGGCCATCATGAATTACACCAAAGAGCCAGACTATGCCCGCGCGGTGACCATCTCCACCGAAGCCTCGCAGCGCGAACTGGTCACGCTGGCGACGATCTCAATCGTCTCGCCAATCATCGTTGGGCTGCTGCTGGGCGTGGAGGCGCTGGGCGGCTTTTTGGCCGGAATTATTCTGAGCGGGCAGTTGCTGGCCGTGTATATGGCCAACACCGGCGGCGCGTGGGATAACGCCAAGAAAACGATTGAGGATGAACCGCGCAACAAAGCCGCCAACACCGGCAAAGGCAGCGAGCGTCACAAGGCGGCGGTGGTGGGCGATACGGTGGGCGACCCGCTAAAAGACACGGCTGGCCCGGCGCTAAACCCGATGATCAAGGTGGTCAATCTGGTCTCGGTCATCATTGCGCCAATTGTGGTCACGCTCAAGTTCAACCTGGTTATTGGCCTGGTTGCGCTGGCGCTCATTGGCGTGTTTGTGTGGGCCATTTGGCAGAGCAAGCGCGAAGTGCAGAGCGATTTGATGTAAAAAGACAGAGGGGGCTGAGAGTTGGTCATCCAACCCCCAGCCCCCTCTGTCTTACCCAATCTTCTTGCCAATCTCGGCCGTCAACCGCTCGCGGGTTTCGGCCAGTGGCAGGCGCTCAATCACGGGCGCAAAGAAACCCTCCACGATCAGCCGCCGCGCGTCATTTTGCGGAATCCCGCGCGATTCCAAATAGAACATCGGCTCTTCCTCAATGTTTCCAATGGTCGCGCCGTGCGTGCAGCGCACGTCATCGGCCTCAATCTCAAGCCCGGGGATGGAATCCGCGCGGCTCTTGTCGCTCAGTTGCAAATTGCGGTTGGCCTGATACCCATCCGTTTTTTGAGCATTGGGGAACACGCGGATGTTGCCGCGCCACACGGTGCGGGCCTCATCACGCAAGGCGGCTTTGTAAAGCAGGTCGCTCTTGCAATTTTCGGCAATGTGATTTTGTTGGGTGTCGTAGTGCAATTGCTGTTTTGTGTCCGCAAAATACACGCCGCTCAGCAGGGCGGTGCCGCCTTTGCCAATCATGTCTGCCTCGATGGCGCTCTTGGTGAATTTTGAGCCGATGCCGCCAATGATCCAGTGCAAGGTTGCGCCTTCGCCCACGAGGGCGCGCTCGTTGCTAAAGTTATACACATGCCGCGCCCAATCTTGGGTGCTGGCGTAATCCAATTGCGCGTCTTTGCCCAGAATAATCTCCAGGCAAGAGTTCACCATGGCCTGCGCGCCGGGCGCGTCGTTTTTCTCGGAGGCAAATTCCTCAATCAGGGTGGCCTTTGCGCCTTCTTCCAGCACAATCAGGGTGTGATGGAACGCGGTTTGTTGCGAGGCCGTCATCCAGGTGGCCGCGCGGAGGGGCAGATCAACCGTCACCCCTTTTGGCACAAACAGCACCACGCCGCCGCGCGCCAACGCAGCGTGCATGGCGGCAAAATAGTTGGCGGTTGGCTTAACCGCCTGGGTCATCCAGTATTCATCCAACAAAGCGGGGTGGTTTTGAGCCGCGTTTGCGAGGCTGGTGAACACCACGCCTTTGGCTGCCAGGTCGGCCTCCAAGTGCGATTCCAGCGCGTGGCCGTTGCTGTGCAAAATCCAGCCGGGCGCGTTGGCGCGGGTGCTCAGCACGTTCCAGTCTGCGGGCAGTTGGGCGGGCTGCTCGTTTTGGCCGATGGAGCCGAGGATGGCCTCCAGTTTGAACCGAGACAAGTCCACCCGCCGCCAAAGCTCGTCATTCTTTTGGGGCAGCGGCATTTGGCTGAAGGCCGCCGCGCCGCGCTCGTGCGCCGCGCTCAGCCACGCGGCGTCATCTGCCGAATATATTTTCAGCGCATCTGCGTTAATTTGCGCGCCCTTGAATATGGGTTGTGGTTTAAAAGCTGTAATTGCCATTTTTTGGTGCATGTAACCCTCGCAGGCTGACCCATGAGGATTTTGAAATAAGTTGTAATTTCAAGGCGGGTGAGCGAATAAACCTTGTCTTTCAACGCTCCAGCCGCTAAAAAATTTTAGTTCACTATGTATTTTCTAACGCTTTTTCGCTATCATCATATTCATAGACGACAAGTTAGAAAAGCAAAATTTAGGAGGCATGATGAAAACTGAAGTTGAAATGCGCAAGTCCCCGTTTGGTGGCGAAATGGCAAATGGTTCTCGCAACCCAATTGACGCGGTGGCGCACTGGAGCTGGAAGAACCCGCTGAACATTCTGGTGTATGGCATGGTTGCTTTGACCATTGCGGCCATTGTTCTGGCGCTGTTCTAAACCAACCCAGACCCAATCTCAAGAATAAGAGGGGCGAACCACGATGTTCGCCTCTCTTTTCTTTTTTCGCCACTTTAGCCGACTGTGCCCTCCATTTGCAAGGCGATCAGGCGGTTCATCTCAATCGCGTATTCCATCGGCAGCTCTTTTACCAGCGGTTCAATAAACCCCGATACGACCATGGAGCTGGCCTCTTCCTCGCTCAGGCCGCGGCTCATGGCGTAAAAAAGTTGCTCTTCGCCAATTTTGCTCACACTGGCCTCGTGCCCAATGTTGACGTTGTCATTGTCAATTTCAATGTAAGGGTAGGTGTCGCTGCGGCTGTGTTCATCCAGCAAAAGCGCATCGCACACCACGCTGCTCTTGCTGCCCTCGGCGTCTTTGTGCACTTTTAGCAAACCGCGGTAGCTGGTGCGCCCGCCATCTTTGCTGATGGATTTGCTGATGATTTTGCTTGTGGTCTTTGGCGCGGCGTGCACAACCTTGCCGCCCGCATCCTGATGCTGACCTTTGCCCGCGAAAGCGATGGACAAAATCTCGCCGTGCGCGCCCTCATCCATCAAATAAACGGCGGGGTATTTCATGGTCAATTTTGAGCCAAGGTTGCCATCCACCCATTCCATTGTGGCGTTTTTGTAGGCCACCGCGCGTTTGGTGACAAGGTTGTAAACGTTCGTGCTCCAGTTTTGAATGGTGGTGTAGCGGAATCGCCCGCCTTCTTTCACAATGATCTCCACCACCGCGCTGTGCAGCGAATCGCTGGAGTAGACGGGCGCGGTGCAGCCTTCCACGTAATGCGCCTGCGCGCCCTCATCCACGATGATCAGGGTGCGCTCAAACTGGCCCACGTTTTTGGCGTTGATGCGGAAGTAGGCTTGCAAAGGCAACTCCACATGCACACCCGGCGGCACGTAAATGAACGACCCGCCGCTCCACACCGAGCTGTTCAACGCGGCGAACTTGTTATCGTTGTATGGAATCACCGTGCCAAAATATTGGCGAAACAAATCGGGGTGTTCGCGCAGGGCGCTGTCTGTGTCCAAAAAGATCACGCCTTTGTCCGCCAGGTCTTTGGCGATGGAGTGATAAATGACCTCGCTCTCGTATTGCGCGCCAACGCCCGCCAGATACTTTTTCTCCGCTTCCGGGATGCCGAGCTTGTCATACGTGTTCTTGATCTCGGCGGGCAAGTCTTCCCAGGTGTTGGCCTGATTCTCGGTGGGTTTGATGTAGTAATAGATGCTGTCAAAATCTATGCCATGCAGCTTGTCGCTGCCCCAGTTTGGCATGGGTTTGGTCTCAAACGACTCCAGCGACTTGAGCCGGAAGTTGAGCATCCATTCCGGCTCTTTTTTCATCGCCGAAATCTGGCGCACCACCTCTTCGCTCAAGCCTCGTTTGCTCTTGAACGTGTAATTTTCGGCCTCGTGAAAGCCATATTTATCCAGGTATTCGTCGTTGACATTTACCTGCGATCTTTCTTCTGCCATTTAGGTACTCCTCGCTATGCGTTGTGCCAGCCGCGTTACGCCACTTCAGGCTCGCGCAGCCAGTCGTAGCCTTTCTCTTCCAGGCTCAACGCCAGCTCCGGGCCGCCGCTTTCCACAATCTTTCCGTTGATGAGAACGTGGACAAACTGCGGCTTGATGTAATTCAGCAGGCGCTGGTAATGCGTAATAACCAGCGCGGCCATCTTTGGATTCTTGTCGTGCAAGGTGTTCACGCCCTCGCTCACCACGCGCAGCGCGTCAATATCCAGCCCGGAATCGGTCTCATCCAAAATGGCGAGTTCCGGGTTGAGCATGGCCATTTGCAAAACCTCGGCGCGTTTCTTCTCGCCGCCGCTAAACCCATCGTTCAGATACCGCCCCGCGAACGAGTTATCCACCTTGAGCATGGTCAGCGCCTCGCGCATTTGCTTGGTGAAGGCTGGGATGGTGATGCCCTTGAACCCCGCGGGCATCACGCCGTTATTCTGCGCCGCCGCGTTTGCTTTTAGCCGCGAGTTCAGCGCCGTGCGCAAAAAGTTTGCCACGCTCACGCCAGGGATGGCGACCGGATACTGGAAAGCCAGGAACAAACCGGCGCGGCTGCGCTCATCGGCTTCCATCTCCAGAATATTTTCGCCTTTGAACAACACCTCGCCGCTGGTCACTTCGTAATTTGGGTGACCCATCAGCGTGTAAGCCAATGTGCTTTTGCCGCTGCCATTTGGCCCCATGATGGCGTGAATCTCGCCCTCGCCAATGCTCAGGCTGAGGCCCTTCAAAATCTCTTTGTCCGTGTTGGCAATCCGCACATGCAGATCGCGAATCTCAAACCAGGATGTCACAATAAAAAGCTCCTTGCAATAGTTATCAAACTCAAATTTTAGCGCACTTTAACTTTTCTAAAGTATATCTTTTCAAAATGAATTGCGCCTGAGAGATATTACCAGCCCGCTGGCGCATCTCGCAGCGTGTTTGGCAAATATGCGCGCATCAAAATGGGTCTTGGCGTTTGCGTTGGCGTGCTGGTAGATGTGGCTGTGGCCGTTGGTGTGGCCGTCGGCGTTTGTGTTGGCGTGCTGGTAGATGTGGCCGTGGCCGTTGATGTGGCCGTCGGTGTTGGCGTGGGTGTGGGTGCGGATGGGTCAAAGCATGTGTAAATTTGCGTGGTATCCACATACCATCCCGTATTTCCGTTGCAGCCATCCGTGCCAAACTCAAACCGCAGTTCAATCACATCACCCGGGTTTGCCAGCCCTGCCAGATTCATTTGCGATTGTCCCCAGCTTCCGCCGTATGTCCCGCCATCCGCGCCGGTCCAGGCTGCCTCGCCCGCCATCGGGTCGGTGTTATTAGATGAGACCAACGACGAGTTATACGCATTGAACGCAAACGCGCCCGCTGGCACAAGCGCCCACGCGCCGCCGTTCACCCGAATTTTGATATTGCCTCCATCGAATGTGCTTTCGCTGGCGATCCAGTGATCCAGTGATACGCCCAACGATGCCCATGTGATGGGCAGCGTGAACGTTGGGCTTTGCAAATATCGCACGCCGCTTTCATCGTCCGCGGCGCAATCTCCCCAAAATGGATTGTTATCTGCAAAGATGGCCGTGCCTGCCCGCCCATTTGGCAGCGAAGCCGAGAGCGCCCAGCCGGGGTAGCTAAACGTGGCCGGGTTTGCCAAGTTGCGCGTGCCAGTGATCCATCCACCCAAACCACTTTCCCAATTTTGGCTGTATAGCGTGTTTGTTATTTGACCCGCGCTGCACAATGCCGGGGCGGATGGGTTGAGCAATGTGCTAAACCCGCACTGCGTTGGAAATACACGCAGTTCCGTGGCTGCAATCGCCTCGTGCAGTTGGGCGCAATCCGCAGAGGTAATTGCGCTGCCAAACGTGCTGGTGATGGCGTTTGCGGCGTTCAACGCGGTCAGCGTCGCGCCAGTCAAATCCGTGCACGCTTGCTCCAGCGCATCTGCATGCGCCGAGAAGCTGGTGGATGGCGTTTGATACACGCTTTGCGCCCGCCAATAAATATGCGCGGCCTTGGTCAGGCCAATGCCAGAGATGGTGTGCCCGTTATACGTTCCGCCATCTGCTGTTAACGCAAACGCATGATTTGGCACGCCGCTGTTTGTATGCACGCCGCCGGTGTCTGAGCTGCCGCAAAAATAATTGGCGTCGCTCACCTTGCCGGGGTCGCTCATGCAAATCGGGTTCCACATATCACGAATAGGGCCGCCAAACGAGGTCGTGTCCTCGCCCATCAGCCAGCGCACGCCATCGCTGCTGCTAAAAGCCGAACTCATCGTTGCAACCACCGTGTTGCTCAACTGATTCACAATGGTTACGCCGCTGCTATACCCAATAAACACCGATGGGATGGCGATGGTCGAACTCGTCCCTGCCATCGCCGTCAGCGCATCTCCCCCGGCGGCATGGTTCATCACAATCACGCCGATGGCCCCCGCGTTCTGCGCGTTTTGCACCTTGTCCGTAAAGTTGCAAGTGCCGCGATACGCCAGCGCGATCTTTCCGGCCACCGCCGCGCCGTTTATCAGCGCAGAACACGCGTCGCCCGTGGTCGGTGTTGATCCATCTGGCGGCAAACCCGCCGCGCCCACGCCATCATCCGCCAGCACAACCGCGCTCGCAAAGCCCTCCATCGGCGGCGGCGGCCCAAACTGCGCATAGTTGCCCGTTGGATATATTCCCGCGATGGTGATGGGAGAACTTATAACAAGCTGCGGGCCGCTGGTGATGACGCTGCACACGGCATCCGTTCTGTGCGGGGCTGGCGTGTCAATGCCAATTCCGTTGACCTGGTCAATCACCTCGCCCCAAATGTCAGACATGGATTCATTCAACGCGCCGGGCTGATAGGCGTAAACCAGGTTGTCGGTGTATTCGGTGTATGCGTGCGCCCACTCATGCGCCACAACATCATCAGCCGCCGTGCCAGCGCAAAAGGATGTCTCGCTGCTGTTCCAGTTTGCGTTTGGGCAAGTTAATGATGTGGCGGCTTGAACTGTTTTCATCGCCGCGCCCGCGCCATCATAAGAATCGCGCCCATTCGCCAGATTGTAAAAAAAGTAATATGAATTTGCGGTGGTGGTGATTAAGGCATTGGCCTCGGCTGTTTCAACCACGTTGGCCGGGTTAGAAAAGGGCAGGGCGTTTCCCTCTTGCCACAACAAGTTTCCCCCGCTCACCGAGCTGCGATACACAAAGCGGTTCAACGCTTCGGGCGTCTCGCTGATGGAATCCAGAATTGCGCCGGTAACGGCATCCACAAAAACCAAATCGCGCGTGTTGTCTTTGTAGGCGCGGGTGATGGCGTACGCGAGCCGGTTTTCTCCAGACACAAACTGAAACAACCCCGCGCGGTAAACCAGCAGCCGCGAAGTTGCATTTTTGACGGGTTTGGCAGCAGCGTCCAGCGCAATCTGGCGCGCCTTGGCGGGGTTTAGCGCGGGGCGTTCATCGGTTTTAATATCTTGAATAAACGCGCCGTTGATCACACGCAAACTGCCATCATTGCGCATGGTCACGCGCAGTTGCGCCCCAAACACCTCCAACCCGCGGTGCTTTTGGTCAAAGACAGCCGTCGCGCCCAGCGGGTCGCGCACCACCCGCAAAAAAGCCAGTTGCGCCGCCACATTGCGAATGCCCAGCTTTTGCCCCTCATCGCGCAAATACTGCTCGGCCAGTCTGCGCCATTCTGCGTTGTCTCGCGCACCGGTGTTGGTTTTGGCTTGCGCCGCAGGCAGCGCGGGATACGCGGCAAAAATTTGTTCCGGTGGCGCTTCGCCCTGCGCCAGAGCTTTCCCCGCGCCCAGCGCCATCCACACAACCAGCAAAGAGAGGATGATGTATTTTTTCATGTCAAACCAACCAGCTTTCTCAACCATTTTTGAAATGATTTTCAGGCAATTCCCCGTGCCTTCCACTTTGAATTTTTAAGACTAAAATCAGAACAATAAATTTCATGTCGCTGCCATTTAACACCGTCCGTGTCGCCGCGGTTCAATATCAAACAGCTTTTGACGCAAGCGCAAATATGGCCGCAAGCCTTAGGATGATAGACGAGGCCGCGCGGCACCACCCGCAGCTTATCGTTTTGCCTCATCTGTGCAATTACCCCGCGTGGCCTTTGCACGATGGCGATTGTTTGGCAAACGCGGTGGCGCTGGATGGCCCGTTTGTCCAGGCGGTTGCGGGCCGCGCC
>Ga0073900_10000777_pt1 | contig 19116 bp, 12 predicted proteins | sample KloWWTmetKNB5Kit_FD_66666 | JGI IMG/M metagenome (GOLD analysis project Ga0073900, IMG submission 66666) | Active sludge microbial communities from Klosterneuburg, Austria, studying microevolution and ecology of nitrifiers - Klosterneuburg... | ecosystem: Engineered > WWTP > Aerobic digester >...
TTGTGTACAACCGAACCAACACACCAGGTAACCCAGAAGTGACATCATCAAGGTACATGTCCACTGAACCACTCAGGAATGTGCCTGCAGGCAGCGGCGTAGTTGCAAGCGAAAGGTTCCGCTGCATTCCGATGCTCGATCCTGTAGCGACATACTTCACCGCATGTTGACCTACGCGAACCAGTGTTGTTTCCTTTGTGGGCGCTGGTGTAGTCCAGGTCACCCAACCTGTTGGATATGAACCAGACGGCCAATCAAAGGTTGGGTTGAAACCCAGCGCAACGCTGTCATCGTTGTTGTAGATTTGTGAGTAAGGCGCATCACTGATGTTGGTGCCCCAAGTTGCACCCACCGTTGCAGCAGGGTTAGTTCCTGGTGCATAAAGGGTGGCAACTGAACCACGCTCAACCTGGATCTTTCTTGCATACACTGTTCCTGACCAAGGGCTGGTGTTCACCCCGTGATAAAGACCAACATACACATTGTACATATCCGTTTCAGTGGCAGGTAGCGTGAGTGTCCATGACCGAGCGTTAGGCGTAGTGCTGGTTTCAATTAGTGAAATTGACTGTGTCCAAGCGCCTGAACTAAGGGTTGTGTATAGATAAAGTCTTGCCGACTGACCTGCCGCTGCTGCGGCAGCATCAATCCACTGTTCAGCAGAAAGAGTGAGCTTCTCGCCTGGCTGTAAGGCGTATGGGTTGTTCGTGCCCGCTTTTAGCGCGAATAACGAAACTCCATAGTTTCCAGAAGAGACGGTCGATGTCTCAGGCAAGCCATAAACCAGATTCACACCGCCAACTTGACTGTTCAATACCTGCGCATCGCCAAGTGCTGCGCCTGTGCTATCCCGCAAGTTCACACCTGCTTGAGCTCCCACCGTTGCGTTGTTTGCGGGCTTTGTGGCGCCTCCGACGTTAGAAAAGTTCAACGGTGTGCCTGCGGACAACAGGATATTCCCATTAGCGTCCTTGATTGACAGCCCGCGGGTATCAACTTGCGTGGCGTTCACGTACTCAATTACCGCGGACTTCATGTACACGCCGGGCTGCACTACTATCCCGTTGGCCAGCGTAGTTTCCGTGGTGTACACCGTGAACGGATAGCTAGACGCAACGCCCGACGTTCCCGCAGGAGGCGCTATGTAGAACGTGTTGGCTCGCACACCAAAGTCAAGAGTGCTTCCCGCGGTGCCGGATGACGTACCGGTAAGCGCTACACCGCCGATAACGTTGCCGGCAGTCATGCGTACGGACCACTGCGCCCCAAGGTGGCCCGTTTCGCTGGCCCGAGTGCTGGCTTCAGTTTCAACCGACGCGACCTGACCAACGCCGTCGCCAAGACCTGGCGAGTACGCTTCAAGCTGATCTCCCTCGGTCACCATGACGTCGTCAACGACGAAGACGTCACCTGTAGCGCTAGTGCCGTTTCGCCCAATGTAGAGATGCCCGTTGGCCTGCACGGACGCGCCCCAGGTAATGCGGAATGCGTAGCGCTGCCAGCTTGTCTGCAAGATCGGGTTAAGAATAGCCGTCGTCACTGAAGGAGCTGTAACCCAGCCCAGCTTGGCTGTAGTGAACGCTGCCCCATTCGTCCGTCGGGCCCAGAAGGACACGACGTAGGTCGTGTTAGGCTTCCAGCCACCAAGCACGCCGCTAGACGCCATAGGTGATGGGCTTGACACCACGGTCGATATGCCATGGTCCCCGGTCACTGCCGCGGTAGCCGTATTGCTGAAGGAATATCCACCAGAGCGCCCGGTTGTGTGGGAAATAGCCGCGTTACTACCCAAAGAGCCCCACCCAGCAGGATACGGGTAGGTGTCGTACTGGGTGCGCTTGAGTTCAAAACTGGAATTCTGAACTAGATTAGACCCACGGTTCTGAATCCAGCTCTGCACGGTAGCTACATTACTTGCAGCAGTGGTGGCCGTGTCTTTGGCTGTGTCAGCGGTCGTCTTCGCCGTGACGATAGAATTATAGGTGTCACCGCCCGAGTTCAGGCGTGCAGCCACAGTGTTCACGGCCGTAGCGATAGCCGTGTTCATGCCGACCGTGGTCGAATAATCGGTCAGTATCGTGGCTCGCGTAGCTGCAAGGCCTGTCGTAGCGTTGTTTACAGTGGATTCAATAGCCGTTGTCCGTGTCGCCAGCGCGGTGTTACCCTTAGTGCTGTCGTTTACTGTCAGCTTTAGGGCATCGATAGCCGTTGACTGTGCGCTAACACCTGTGGTGGCATTGTTGACCGTAGCTTCCAACGCAGTAGCGCGCGTCGCCAGCGCTGTGTTGCCTTTGACAGGATCTCCTACAGTAGTGTTGAGCGTGCTGATGGACGTCTCGTGCGCTACGACTTCAGCCGCGAGAATATCGAGGCTAACCGCGTCGATTTCCATGATGCCTGCCGAAGCGGAATAATTGGCACGGAACGAAGGAGACACGTACCTGGATTCAGCGCGGAGCGTGTATGGAGACGCCAGGGTTCCTGAACCGCTGTAGGTAGTACCCAGCTTGTAATAGAATACGTAGGTAGTCCAGGACGCAGCAGGCGCAGCATTGTTTGGCCCATAGTAGTATGAGTCCCACGAGTTCGTGCCTGCTGTGCTGATTGGCGTCACCTGATCCGAACCGAACGCCACCAGCCCGCCGTAAAACGTGCCTGTCCCGTTCAACCTGCGCACACGGTACGTAAGTTTGTACAGTCGGTCTGGATCGATAGGCAAGCGCTTGTTGGACGTTGCATTAACACGGTCGTTGCCTGTGTTGTTACCCAGCTTAAGAACCGATCCTCCGGACAGTGAGTCTACGGATGTATTGACAACGTATTCACCTGTGCCGCCGAAAGTCCAACCGGTAAGTGGGGCTGCTCCATCCCAGAATTCAGAAAAAGAGGACGCCGCGCCGATCAGGGTCGACGATGCTTCAAGCTGAGAAATTCTCTGCACCTGGCTGGTATCCGCTGTCGTGCGCGCCTGGCGTTCCTCAAACAACAAGCCTGAGGACAACGACGCTAGCGTAGCCGTAGTCGGGTCTGCCACACCTGTGACCTTGGTTGACAAGGCCTCGCGTTTGACGACTTCAGAAGACACCGCGGTGGACCGGGCTTCACGCTCTTCGTACACAAGACCTGAGGACACGCTTGCCAGCGTGGCTCCGACCGGGTTTGCTAGTCCAGTCATCTTGGTTGACAGAGCTTCGCGCTTCGCCACTTCCGCGTTGTCCTGCGCCACACGTGCCGTCGCCTCAGCGACAATCGACGCCTCAGGAGTATAGTTGGTCAGACGGAGCTCTACCTGGTAGTCAACGTCGTAGGCCGTCGTGGACGTGTACAATGCTACGGCAGGCGCCCCAGCGTTGAGCATGAGCTTAATGCCGGCACCAGTCGTGTGGCTTTCATGCAATGGCGTGAGCGCCCAGGACCACACGGACCCTGTCCAGCTCGACGTAAACATGGCGGCCGCTGATATAGCGGCAGTCGTGCCGCGTAGCCTGGCCTCGACAACGTAGCTAATTGGTGCGCCAGTAGTAATCCCGCCATATAGTGAGCTGGGACTTTGGAATAGCGTAGCACCGTCGGCCATAGCCAGTGCAACAATGTTGGTATTCGTTACGCCAGTGGCCTTTCCCGACCAGCGTCGCACGTTGGCTATAGATGCTGTCAGCGTTGACACGGACGAGGCTACCGCTGTGACCGCTGTGGCGCGGGCCTGGCGCTCTTCAAAGATCAGACCAGAAGACAGCGTAGCAAGTGTTTTACCGTTAGGATCATTTACACCGGTTAGCACGGCAGACAGCGCTTCGCGTTTAGCTACCTCTGTGCTAACCGCAGTGGACCGCGCTTGGCGTTCGTCAAAGATTAGACCCGAAGAAATCGTGCTGAGTGTAAGTGAACTCGGGTCTGCGGCGCCGGTCAACTTGGTCGATAGCGCTTCGCGCTTGGTGACTTCAGCATTGTCACCTGTGACGCGCGCTGTGCGCTCGTCAAAGATTAGACCTGAGGCCAGGGTCGCCAGGGTCAACGACGCCGGGTTATTGGCGCCAGTAAGCTTAGCCGACAAAGCCTGCCGCTGGGAGACTTCAGTGGAATCAGCAGTAACGCGGGCTTCACGTTCTTCGTACACAATCCCAGACGTGAGCGATGTGAGCGACTTTCCGGACGGATCGGTTACACCGGTCAGCGCAGCGGACAGGGTTTCGCGCTTTGCCACCTCAGCCGACAGGGCCGAGGCCTGTGCGACCGATTCCGCCGTCAACGAGGCTGTGGACGCCCCCGGACCCGGTCGGCCAACAGCCACCCAGTCAATGCGGTAACCAGTAGCGACACTTTGAAAAGTCGAAAGGTCGAAGCGCAACTGATTGATAACACCGGACCAGTCTGCGGAATCAACATACAGCGACAGATATCCTATGGAATTGCCATCCCATGTGGGCTCTGGGGCCACTGTCATGCGGGAGTCGTCCCAGCCAGCGTCACCGCTGCGTGCCCATCGGATCTGACCTGCCCATACAGGGGCGCCTACCCGCATAATCCGAGCCTGCACAAGCCTATTTACGGTAGCAGGAACTTCAACTAGCGGCGACACCACGTAGGGGTCCGTAGCGTGAGACGCCGGGACCAGGAAGCCACCAGACGCAGTAGGTGCGCCGTTGCCAATCCAGTTGTCCACAGAGGAGTCAAACTGCCAGGCCACGGTAGCGTCAATCTGCTGACCAGCCACGGCCGCCTGAATGGAGTCAATGCGCTGTGATAGCGCTGTAGTCGCCGTAGTGCGTGCCTGGCGCTCCTCGAACATTAGTCCTGTGGTAACCAGTCCGATGTCGGAGCCCACATAACTACCGCGCATCTGGCTGGCTAGCGTATTTACTGTTCCAGCAACGGCCGACACCGCGTCAACACGCGTTGAGGCCTCCGTCTCAACGGCCGCCAAAGCAATCGTATGGTTGCCTGTGACCGTGGCCGTAAGTGTGTCGATGGACTCAGCAAGTTGCGCGTCGCCGTCCGTGACGAGCGTAGTGACCTCGGTTATCGCAGTGCCTCGCGCAGTTGCTTCCGCCAACACAGCCTGGGCACGCGTCGCAGCCTCTGCGTCAATAGCTGCAGCCCGCGCGGCAGCTTCTGCGGCTACAGCTGTTGCGGACTGCGTAACCGCAGCTGCGATAGCGGCCGTTCGCGTTGTCGCTTCTGTTGTCAGCGCGGCCGTCCTAGCCGCGGCTTCTGCGGCCACAGACAGCGCACGCGCATCGGCCTCAGCCTTGACCTGTTGCGCGATCGAACCTACGGTGTTTTCATCCGCGGTTATCAGGCTGACAGCCGTGCCTAGCGTAGTGGTTAGATGACTCTCAGAAATCTGGCCTTCGATGGCATTCAGCACTGCCGACGGTGATAGGCCGCCGGTGTCTGGTGCATAAATGTTGTTCAGCGCATTGATAGCCGCCAGAATGTCAGTTCGGGCTTCCCGCGGACGGTCCGCACCGGAGTCTAGGTTTTCAGTAGACAGAGCCATTTGTATTTCCTATTTCAATCAGACTGCGTAAAAGTACGCGTGCGCGGACATAAGAACAGGGTCAGGCCCTGTCACTGTCCACCGAACTCGGGCGTAGCGCCCAGTCATAGGTTCAATCAGCGCTTGCCAGGGCGACCATGTCGCAGAGTCGTTGCTAACCGACACTTGGACAGCGGTGGATCCCTGGGAATAGTGTTCTTCCGACACCGTAAACGTAATCACGGAGTTCAGATCAATGTCCGTATGTTGGTAGGCTATGCTGCCTATAGACGGACCATCCCAGGTATTCCAATCACTCCAGGCAGACGCCGAGACGTCCCATGTCTCTGAGCCCTGGTCGCGTAGTCCGCCGTTGTACGGGTAAGCGTTTGTGGACGTGCCCGGCCAGCCTAGAGCTTCTGCTTCAAAGTACGCAAGGTATATTCCGCGCAGATTCGCGTCGCTTGACGTAAGTCCGGTGAACAACGACGCGTATGGAAGACCGATGACACTGAAGTTACCTGCAACGTCTTCACGCTCATATACTACGGCTGTGGACGCGAACGGGCTTTCAATCCTGATTAACGTCTCTACCGAGACGTGGTGGATCACGACGTTGTAGTTTGCTAGGTCATAGAAGAACCGCACAAAGCTGGACACGTCCGCGTCAAAGGAGTCTGACGTGAACTTCAGATTAACGTGCGTGGTTGGGTACCACGTGCCACCAGACCACACAGGTGTACCGTGTGTTGGTGTGAACGTGACGTAGTTCGTGGTCCAAAGTGTCTCCATCAACACGTTGCTGTTGGTGCAAAACGCAAGGAAGTCAAGAAGCGTGTCCTTGCCCTTCTCATACCAGTAAGCGCCGATGTTACGTGTAAACCGAGACAACGTGGCCGTGTCACTACCTATGACCGTGCTTAGTCTACAGCCTAGCATGTTCAGGCGCTGGCGTTCAGTCTCGATATCCAACACGTCGTACGCCGTCTCGGGAAGCGCGTCTCGGGACTGAATTTTTTCGGCGAGCGCACCAGACACGCGGTCGCCTAAGTAGCTCGACCGTATTTGTGTCAATGCAGCTCGCCACGGGGTCACGTTCCCAGAGAACAACTTTTCAATGGCGTCGCCTAAGTCTACCCATGCCGCATGTGACATGTACGGCGGGAGCAAGTCATGTAGAGTTACTTCGGCCATGGTTTAGTACGATGGGGTGCGTTTCGAGTACACGGCGTCAACAGCGACGGAAGCCAGCGTGTTGTACATGATCGGATACACAGGCGTTGTTGGCATTTTCGTTGCTGACGTTGCAACGCCGGTGTCTGAATACGCCAGCGTCGTTGCTGGAAGCGTCGCCAGCAGCACCATCGTTCCAGCGGACCGGCCGTACACATGGTAGCTGACCGCATTAGGATATGCTGACCAGCTAAGATTGACGCGTTGGTTTATTGCCGTCGTGTATGCGCTGGTCGCGCCCGCGGGTATGCGCAGTCCAAAGTTGTCGGTGACGCCTAGCGCATAGGTGTACGACGTGTTGGCCGCCAGCGAAGTGCCGGAGCCTGCGGTGACCACAGCAGTCGGAGGCGAAGGTGCAGCACCTGAGGCTAGAAAGTTAGACGTTGGCGCGTAAAGAGTCATGTATTCTATGCCTTTATTGCTTGCCAGCACGGCTCGGTGAATGTCAGACAGCGTAATATCGTACCCGATGTAGCCGGCCCGAAGTGTGAACAGCGCTTGCACGGCAGCTATGGCATCAGCCCGGCATTGTTCAATGCTAGCCCAGTTGTAGCAGGCTATCTGCAGGCTGACAGTCCTGGGAGCAGGCGTAGTGTTTTGCCAAACTAGCTGCGTAGTGTACAACGTGCGGTCCTGCATGTAGGCCAAAAACGCGTCTTTCTGTGCCTGATTCCACGCTGACGTTGTCAGAGCCGATACCTGCACAACGTTCATTTGCTTGACATCTGAGGTGTCCCGCTCGCGTTGTGCATACAACTTAGCGTCAACTACTCCTGGATAGCTCAAAGCCACTGTCAGGTATTGTTGCTTGGTCACCGCGGAGCCCATCGTGCCGAAGTTCGTGCTCGACAACAGCTTGAACGTTGACGCCGGCGTCTCATTGGCGCCGCCCGTCGGGTTTGTCAGCACGGTGAACGCCGTCCCGTTAGCTACGTTGTTGATTTGTGAAACACGTTGGTCAAGTGTAGCCACAGCGTTGCCGTCAGCACCAGACGTGACCGCGTACACCACGCGTATGGTGGCGCCTGCCGCAGGGGTAGTACCGTAGGCTGCGTTGCCAAACAAAAGCTGTAGGCGACCTTCCGCGGTAGTACGGTCGACGACACCTGGGCGTGCTTTGTAGTTCCAGAGACCTTCATTAGTAACGATAGGGACCGGAGCCCCAGCAACGTACACGGCTACGTGAGCGTTGCTGACGGAGAAGGACTTCTCTACGGATTCAAAGGCTTGGAAATCCGATCCAAGTCCTGTCGTGTTCTGATCGACCACGTACCCTTGGTGCAGAACAACGTCGGCCGTCGCGCCCGTAGCGACGGTGACGGCGTCCCACAGAAACCAGAACGTCCCGGCGGCTTGAAACTGGGTAAACGCAGGCAGGGTTAGCACTGATGGTCCGCCGCTGGCCTGTGTGTACGCGATGCGCACGGACATGCTGGCTGGGAGCTTGCGCGCCAGCCTTAGCCCCTGCATGTCTGCGATGGAATACAAGGCGCGTTCCGACACTGCAGTTTCCGAGAAAGCATCGGCCTTAGCTCGCAACACGGCCACTTGTTGGAACGCGGCGATGGACGCTATCCAGTCGATAAGCGTGGTACCCGTCTGAGTGTCAACCAGCCCCCGCCAGCTGTCCCGTGATACAAGGTCAGCAGCAAGCGCAGCCTTGAGTCCCTCAAAGTCAGGCGTGAGCGCAGATAGATTGATTTCGGCCATTTTGTTCTTACAGGTTCGGCAACAGGAATTCGCCCGTGACAGCTTGTTCACCTATAGTAAACGACAAACGCACGAGAAACCCTGGGGACAAAGCGTCCACGGCCGTAGTGCAGTCTGACGGATACAGCGTGATACGTGGCTCCCACTTCTTGAGCGACTGATAGATGCTCAGGTTCACCTGAGCCGCGGTCATTTCATCAAGCGGTTCATGCAGCAATTCGTACACGCCACTGAAAAAGTCTTCCCCGAATATACGCGTGCGGCACCCGCGGGGTGACAGTATTAAATTACGTATGCCGGTCAGCACCGCGGCGCCGTCCATGAGCAGATCGGGAGTACCCTCGTCAGGAGTAGGGTTCACGTCAACGTAAGTGGCGCTTGACTTTGTGCGGGACGGCGCCAGCAACACGTCTGGTATGGACAAGGCGTTTGATGTACCCATAGTGTCCTCACATCGGGGGTGACGTTGTGCTGCTGCCTAGCATGTGCACGTGGTTCTTGAGTGACCGACCACCGGCTACAACGTCGTCGGCGTTGTTGAACTTACCGACGTGCGTTTGTTTGCTGCACACAGTAGTGATCTTGCTGCTGACGATGTTGGACATCGAGCCTTGCACGTTGTTGCTCATGTTGCCTGACACCGTAGCGCTTTCATTACCCTGCGTCGTGCGTGTACTGTCGCCCTGCACGCTGACGGTACTTGATCCCTGCACGGTGAGCGTGTAATCTCCGGTCACCGTAGTCTGCATGTCCTTTGCGACATTCACGCGCAGCGTGCCGTCCCCCAGAATCTCCATTGAGGTACCGCTGCTGTGGCGATAGTAAAACGTCTTTTGTGTGAGATCGGTGTAGCACAGATCGCCCGATGGCGTAGAGAAGCCAACGCGATTCGGATAGTTCTCCAGCAGCTCTGGGGCTAACGCGGTTCGCGCGGTGACGGCGTCACCCGTGTAGACACCAGACGTAGGTGGGCTGTCACCGTAGCGCACGAATACTTTCGATCCAACGCGTGGAACGCGCAGCACACCAAAGTTATCGCCGACGCCGAACAAGGAACATTGCGCAGGAGCTACCCAAGGTAGGTCTTCTGCGTTGTCGGCTTCAAGCAGCCCGGGTATGGTAACCCGCACGCGCTGGAGTTTGTCTGGGTCGTTGTTGTCCGCAACAACTGCCAAATAATCAGCGCCCGGCTGCAAGCCGGACGCGCTAGCTGGTGACTGTTGTGCTAGTGATTGGAGCATGATCGTGTCCCTGTTACGCTGCGGCGTCGAATGCAGCGTCCGCTGTAGTCTTTGCCGCTGTAAGCTGGGCGGGCCAAGTATCCAGTGTGTTCTGTAGTGTATTGGCTGCCGTCGCCGTCGCCGTCTGTTTCGCTGTCGCTGTGGCGTTTGCTGTCGCGGTCGTCGTTGCCAATTCAGTCTGAGCGGCTAATGCTTCTGCGGCTCCTAGCCCACGGGTGGCTCCCAGCTGAGCGTTGACGGCTTTCAATGAACCGGACTGCGCTGCGCTGGCACCGGCCCATGGATTCGTACTGAGTACGTCGGTCGTGGCTTCGACTGCGGCGCGTGCGGCCGTTTCGTCACGCGTGAGTGGCGGCGTGGCCGCTGTGATCGCAGACTGCACTTGGCTCTTGTAAGACGCTACCATGCCGGGTCGAAGGTTGAACGGATCCGTAGGCCAGGCCAGCTTGTGCGCAGCGATTTCTGCCACGCCAGTAGCCTGTATGGAAGCAATATCAGCCTTCACAGCATCGAACCGAACCTTGAAGTCCGTGTTGTTGATCTTGTCCATCAAGATGTCAGCGGCGCCGTTCGACACAGCGGTGACAGCCACGATTGCTGCAACGGCCGTGTCCTTGAATGAAGTCAGTCCTTCAAGCGCCTTCGAGAAGTCGAACGTGGGCGACGTTCCCGTAGTGACTACGGGTGGCACTTTCTCGCTGAGCGACGATGTCACTGACGCTACGGCAGCGGTAACCGGAGCTGGCATCAAAGACGAGGCCGTGCTTGTGCCGTTGTTGATGGACGCTGTAGCTGAAGACACGGCCGACGGTGCTTCGGTGTTGAGCGTACGTCGTGCCAGACGGAGCTTTTCCACCAAGAATCCGGGCGTGATCCATACCACGCGGCGGATCACGCGATACAGACCTGAGTACGTGCGCATGGCCGTAGACTCTACCGCGTCCGGCGCGTCAGTACGCACCAGCACAGTGTCCAAGCAGCGCAGGTCAGTCAACAGCGGAACAACAGCGTCCGCACTCACAGAGAACAGCGCGCCCACTCGGCGATTCTGATACTCGGCACGTGCATATGCGTCATGCCCGTTCCCAACGCGAGGCGCACCCGCTGTCACTCGCGCTTGTGCGGGGCGCAATTGAGAATTCACTTGTAATGAGCCCTGTTCATTCACCTGCGTACCAATGTTCGTATGCAGCGTGTGCTGTGCAGCCGCGTCAGTCAAACCTTGGTCCACGTGCACGTTGCCGTACCCGCTCTGCCAGTTCGACGCACCTGAGGCCGTGTCGGGGTCGAACGCTGTAACGGGCAACACACCTTCGGTGTTAGTGTCGAGTAGCCCGAGAACAGCCACCGGGTCGCTCATGGCTGTAACATCGCGGTACACCAGTGCTTTGTCCAACGATACGTTCATCGCCATGCAAGACGTATTGGACGACCAGCCGTGCTTTGCTACAGCGGAGGCGAACACGTTCAGTGGGCGTCCCATAGGGTACCACGTTTGCGTGTCATTCGACCCGTCGCCCACGTAGGCCATGCCGCTGTCCGACGCGATCTTTGAAAGCACGCTGCTGGACGTTCCCTTGACTGGCTTGCGCGCAGCGTAGGCCATGTACTTAGGCACGTCTAACCAGCCGTCAATCGTGTACATAGTCTCACCAGTGCGTCTGTCTTCTTTGTGCGCGCCCTTGCGGAAGGTGAACACAGACTTGCGGGACTTTTCGTCAGAGCCCGCAGACACGGTCACCACGATCTTCGTACCGTCTGACAACACGTTGTTGCGCGCCAGCCAGCGGCTGTTGTCTTTAACGCACACGCTGAGCGAGGGTACGGACTGATACAGAGACTCGACCATGTGCAGGTACACGAGTTCCTGAAACTCACTGAACGGAAAAGACTTGCCGTCGAACTGAACGTCCAGTGTCAGCCGGCCTTGGAGAATCATTGCCATTGTGTTGCCTGCGTGAATAGAGACGCGTCAAAGTAGCGTTATCGCTGCGACACGCCCTGTAGACCCGGATGTGCGGTCGCTACGCCGCTGGTCCATGTATGTCATGAGTGCGTCGCGGTCTGGAACACGTAACGTGATTCCTACGCGCACGTCATTTACAGCGTCATACAATCCGTTATAGACAAGCAGCACCCACCACAGATAGCGTGAGCCCAGATAGACTGACGCCATACCTGGTAGGTTCGCGGCCCATTCAGAAGTCACCAGCACGGAGGACGCCGTTGGCACTTGTTGAATGCCCACGTAGTCTGCGTTCCAGATGTCCAGCACGTCACCTTCCGCAACGACGGGCGCAAAGTTGTCAATCGAATAGACGGACATTTAGAACTTCGCTTTCTGGTTGCGGTTGATGAGTTGCTCGAAATACGCGCGCAACCTAGGATCGAGGAAGATCGTCGCCAGATCGCGTTGCGTCAAATCGAAGAACGGCTCGAACGTGATGGACACTTCCGCGCGCTGGAAGTTACCCGTGCTGTACCCATACGATGCGCCGACAGGTTGCACTGGGAAATCGTAGCTCACGTTGGTGATGACTACGTGGTCGAACATCATGAACCGACCGATCTGCAGGCTCACATTGTTGACGATGTTATTCCGCGCAAACGTGTCCAGCGAATTGAGCGCTGACGTTACCCCGTTGATTGCGCCGTTGACTGCGGTCTTTGCGGCGGACGCATTGTTCATGTCGGCCAACGACTTTATGGTCCCTTTGACTAAACCCATGTAGTCTAGCGCTGATTGCGCGTTCTGACCAAGCGTGCGTTGCCCGGCTACGGTTATGGCGTGAGAGTTGGCTATCTGCGTAGCCGCCTTAGACATATCAAAGTGTGGGCCGGGGGCTTGGAGAACACCGCCATTCGTGTTGCCTAGCGTGCGCGGGACCGTGAGCGACATTAGCTGGGCGACCGGCTGCATCACCTCGGTTACTTCGTCAGAATGCGCCTGAAACACTAATGGGAGAGTGATAGCACCAGAGTCTGACCCGGACCAAAACTTCGCTGTCAGAGTCTGCGTTATCATGGACAGGCCGCTTGCGCTCATAGCCCCAGAAGCAAAGCGCCCGACCGTGGAATCATTGGTCATCGAAGACACAGCATCCCGAAACGGCGTGTCATAATGAGCGCTGGTTGTCCAGCTGAACGTTGGCGGCAGCGCGGCAACAACGTCAATGCCCAGGTCGGTGCATTTCACCATGCACGCGTATTCTGGCAGGACGCGCGTCATGCGAATCTTTGGTGTAGACTTCTGCGCCGTTGAGGACGTGTTGGCCCCGTCTGTGGAACTGGGGCTCGCGCCGAAGGACTTTCGCAAGTCCGTCATGATTGACGTTAGGGAGGTTGCCATAGTTATCCTGGGGCCTGCAATAACAAGCCATTTGGTGCGCGGAAGAACGTTGGTGAGGACTGATACGTGCGCTGTCCCTGCGAACCTTGAGACTGCACAGGGGCTCGTGACAGTTGATTGTCCTGGGTGTCAGCCTGCGGTGTAGCCCGCGGAGGTTGCTGTACGGGACGCGCCTGTACCGGCGTGCTTGACGTGACCGGCTGAACTCCGCGTACTGCGTAGGCTGCGTCAGGTGCAGTCAAGCGCTGCGACGTATCGTAAGACTTGCCGATCTTCTTTTTGTTCGCAGCCACGTAGTCACTAGCAGACAGGCGTCCGTAGTTCTGTTCCATCGCTTTCAGCAGAGCTGGGTCGGTAACATCGGAACCGTCTCGGTTAGCGCGTATCAGCGTGACCGCGCGTGGACCCAGCTGGTGCAGCAGGTACACGTTTTCCAGCGTCGATGCAACGCCCTTCTTTTGTAGGTACGCCGCGTTGTCTTTGTAGAGGCGCGCGGCCGCGCGCGTGTTGGCCTCGGGATCGAAACGATTCGTCAGACCGTAGCCCCGAGCTGTCCCACCCGTGAACTGGAAAAGACCCACAGCGCCGGTGGATGACACCGCGTACGGGTTGCCGCCGGACTCCATCTGCGCCATAGCGATAAGATGGTCTGCGGGCACGCGCTCTTCTGAAGCAACGCGCGTTATCATGTTCTTGGTGGACTGCGTCAAGCCAGTCCCGCCCCGCAAGTTGGCTTTCTCGGAAACAAGCACGTCAAGAATGGCTCGCTCCTCGGGCGTGTACCTACCAACGGCAACGCCGGCGTGTACGCCACGCACACGGTCAACAATGCGCGAAAGCAGCGGTGCGCGCGGTGCTTCCTGCGTGGCGGCCACTGATGTGTCTTGTACCCGAGTTTCCAAGCGCGGCAGTTCCTCGGGAACGTTCAGACTAGGTAGCGCTGCGCTTGGAGCTGACGTGGGCGCGCTGGGTACTATGCCAAGGCGCGACAGCAAGCCCTCAAGCAACGGATGCGAGTAGTCGTCAATCGACAGGTCCAGCGCGTCGTATAAAGCGGAGCTGACGTGCTTGAGGACGGAGTACACTGTGTAGGCGACAGCGCCTGCTACAGCAACAGCAACCAGCTTGAGCGGGGCAGGAAGAACCTTCCATACCGCGCCGGCCTTTGGACTGATCGCGGTGATTAGACCCGCGATAACATCATTGTCCTCAACAGCGCCTTTGCGCTTCGGCGGTGCGTACAGCTTAGCGAAGTCAGCGGGGTCTGCACGCGGGCCGAGTTTCCTAATGGCCGTAGAAACGTTCATCTATGCAAAGCCCCAAAAAGCATAGCTCCGGTGTTCGGGTCTACGCTCATGAAGTTCGGGATGCTAGACGGTGACAAGCCTGGGGAATTCGACATCGTTTTGCGGTCACCGCTGAACTGCGCCGATCGCGGGCTAGGCGCGGGTGTCTGTTGCGTCTGTTGCACTGGAGCGCGCCCCATAGACGTTGGCGGATCCTGTCGGACAGGTGAGGTACTGGCCGCGGGCGACGTGCTTGGTACTACGCTGGACTTGGGCTTTCCGTACATGGGAGCGACCTTGGCTACCTCTTCGTCGCCGTTGAGCACGTCGTACACCCAGCTGCCGACGCTTTGCCCCATTTTCTTCTCGAATAGCTGATTGCCCTTGTTGCCGAGAAAGCGCCCCAGCTTCATCGGATTGAGCACGGCGTCCAGTACGCTTACGCTATCGACTTTCTTACCCGTAGCCTCCTCCAGCGTCCCTGTGATAACGTCAAGCACCATAGCCAGGTTGCCCAGTCTCCCCAGGTTCTTCATCACGAAGGTACCAATTGGCGAATTCGCCATCCCCTGAGCCGCGCGCATCAGCGTGCTGCCCGTCGCGCCGGCGAACTTACCCACAAGACCAGCAGCACCGCTAGCCATAGTGCGCGCGGTCGATACAGCGTTGCCTACGCTTTTGACGATGCTGCTACCACGAACGGCTTCGACGCCCGATGCCAGCTTACCAACTACGGAGCTAACAGCCTGGGGCAACTTGCTCATGGCGCTAGTCTTCAAGTCGGACAGCGTATCAGCTAGACCCAATGCTTTCTTGATGATCGGCGAGTCCTTGAGCGCAGTGAGCACAGGTGCCGCGAGATCATGGAACCAATCGAGCACCTTCAGCGTGCGCGAGTTCATGTCCGTGGACCAGTCTGCCAGCTTCGTCCAGCGCGCGTCAATCAGGTCCTTGATACTCGATAACAGCTTGCCTTCACGGAAGTATTTGAGCACGTCAGCCGCTAGCTTCATCGCAGGGAACCGCGTCATTATGTCTGGAAGCAATCCTCCCAGCAGAGACGTGAGCAGTGCACCCAGCATTGCATAGTCAAGCGTCTTTGACACAGAGCCGTCTTTGTCGAACTTGCGCCAAGCGTCAGCAATAGTTTCCAGTGCCCGGATCTTGCGCCTGTCCATGTCGCGGTCGATAAGACCGTCGTAAGGGTCATCGTAGTCTTGAACAACCTTAGAGGGCTTGCGTGCTGCCTGGCTCACAGCCAGCGGCATGTTCTCCACGTCATCGTCTGTTGCACCAACGTCGGGCACGTGCGACGATACGGGCACTAGTTGGTTCGAGGCTTTCTTCACGCCGGCAGCTTGTGACGGCCGGATGCGTGTGTCCCAGTCCGCGTCAGGGTCTTCGTACCGATCTTCAACAGCACGCAGCAGCTTGGGAAGGTTTGCGACCTTCGTATCCAGCGCGTCAAGACGTTCCAGCAGTTCAGCCGGCGCAGAGCTACCGACGTGGGACACCAGCTCGGTGAACGCCTTGGCCGAGTCCTGCTGCGCAGAAATAGACTCACGCTGGTAGCCTTGCACCATGTCAGTCAACAGTGCAACCGACTTGGAGAAGACCGTTGTGCGTGCGTCGTACGCAGCGCGCCGCACGTCGTCGGTGGAACCGCCGCTAGTCTTCGCGTCCTGAATAAGGATCGCGCGCTTGCGGTCGATTTCGTCCAATGCGTCACGCACGCGGGACTTTAGGTCGTCGCGGGCTGTGGTCATCTTGAACGTCAAGTCCGTCAAGCGCTGCGTGAGCTTGAGGGCGATCTTCTCTACGGCATCCTTGCTTTCCGGATCAATGAAAGACGACAGCGTAGCCACAGCGGACTGGGCAATGTTCGTGGCTACTTTGTTGTGGCTGTCGATGACATCCGTCATGTCAGCCAACAGGCGTGCGTAGAGCTGATCCGCGTCTGGAGTTTCGTGCTGTTTTGCTGACATGATTCAAGAACGAAAAGGGGCCGATAACATATGGTTTTTCCCGGGAAAAACCTATCAAAACTCGGGGTAAAATCGAAAAGCTGTGCAAGTGACTAGACGGAGCAAAATACGCGAAAAACCCGGGTTTTTCGGTGGTGTACAGGAACCACGAAATTAGCGGGTTTTTCGGGACTCGCGGTATTCCTCCTCAACGGCACGGGATGCTCCATACATGTAGGTGATATAGAGCATCGTGTCGTTGTCAACGTCCAAGCGCAAATGCATCCAGCGTGCTACATGCGCCGCAGCCTCCAGCAGGTAGTCCTTGGAGAACAAGTCAAAAGAAGCTGTGGGCAGACACGGCCAACTCGGCTTGGTGTTCTGCGCCACACTCCTTGCAACGAACGCGAATCAGTTCACGAATGCCGTAACGGGTAACAGCGCCAGCGTAGGCGCGGATCTGACCAAGCACGTCAGGGTCGAGTTCTTCGACAACGGCCACGCGGTCCTTGAGTGACAAGCGCTGACCGTGCACCGTGTCAATGCACGAGGCATAGCTGTCCACGAGTTCGATGGCGTCAGCATCTTCCGGGTTGCGCGCATCGTATGCGTCCGCTAGCTCAAGCGTATCAGACACGAGCGGCGGCTTCAGCGTGATTCCAGCTGCCGTGACAAGATCAAGGTCCAAAGCGTCGAGTGCAGCTGGATCGAACAGGTCTTCTTCCAGCGTCGTGTTGTTGACGATGGTGACCGTCTTCAGCGATTCAGGGCGCAGCTCTTTCTTGGCTACGCGTTGCAAGTGCTTAGGATCAGTGCAGATCGAAATGTGCGTGAACTGCGATTTGGTGTAAGACAGCGTGCGCAGCCAGTACATGACGTAAAAGAAGTCCAGCACCGTAAGGTCAGCCGCGTTGAGTCCTTCCAGGCAGGAGTTCACGGCTTCAACCGTAAGTGCCAGGCTATTCTCCGCGGCAGCGCGGGTGAACTTTGCCTGCTGCTTGCCGCGCACCAAGCGTCCGAACACCTTCGTACCGGGTGGGTAGAAGTATCCGTTCGAGGGCAGCGCAAGATGGAACAGGTTCGCATCCTTATCAGCGGGCGACAATGGCGTAGCGATGCGATAGCCAGTGGTGTACGGTTCGTTCGTAGGCTTTGACACTACGGCTGCCGTGCTGGGTAGGCCGTCGGGAAGCTCAGACATGTCCACCGTAGTGGTGGGTAGTTGAGTCTGCTGTGAGGAAGAACGGGGCGGGAAAGAAAAAGACGCGGTGACCAGGACCGGCTCGGGCGAGTCAGCTGTGGTCACGCTGGTGGTGTCAGCGCTAGTCATGTTACCTCTAAGGGCGGGCTGTGGTGAAAGGGCTGCGCGTCAGCGTCAGCTTACTGTCCGAATATCTTGCCGAAGGCTTGAGAGCCAACGCTGGCCAGACCGGACGTTGTTCCCGACGGACCGAAAGCAGAACCGAACATCGATTCGATGTTCGCTTTCGCTGCGGTGAAATCGGAATCATAATTGATGAACACCTCGTCAACGGAGAGCTGAAGCGTGGTCTTCATCAAGTCGTCACCCGCTAGCGCATGTGCGTCACGGGACAAGGGGAAGCAACCGCACAAGCGAAAGTCAACGACGATCTTGCGCTTGGAGTCGAGGACAAAGACGACAATGTCTTTTTTGTACTTGGACGGAAGGCTGTAGAAGCCGTCCTGTCGGAACGTACTGCGCATCCAGTAGTCGGCGTAATTGAAGGCCGAACCGGAACGGTCAGTGTAGAAGTCAATCGAAGCACCGCCCGTGTTCAAGTGCCCGGCGAACTTGCGGTTGGTGCCGTTGAAGAACTGGTCTTTCGGCTCGACGGACAGGTCTGGTATTGTGATAGCGTCAATGTATTCCCAAGGCATCTGTGACGCAGTTGAGAGTGACGAATCGAGAATGACCGCTATCCAGTCGTAGGACGGGATCGGATCGAGGCGAGCGTTCAGCTTCTGCAAAACGTTCTGGCGAGCGTAGGGGTTGCCCAGTAGGTTACGCGTAGGAGACAGCGCGCCGCTCACCTTATTCATGAAGGTATTGTAGCTCTTGATAGGCGAGGCGAGCTTACCCTGGGACGCAGCGGTGAGCACGCCTCCGGCCGCGGAGCCAAAGTCGAAAGAGCCAAAGTCCATAAGCTACAAAGCAAAAAAGCGCGGGCGAATATGAAACGCGCCCGCGCTGGTTCCACTGGAGTGGGCGTTACGCCGAAGGCGTTTCGTTGTCCGTCCAGTCATAGCTGAACGTGCACTGGATCGTCATCACTGTGGACGACTGGTCAAGGCTCACGTCGGCTACATTGGTCGGGAAGCAACCGCGCAACTTGAGCGTGCGCGCTGGGCGATCGGCCGCGTCATACAGAATCAGCTCGACGGACGTGGCGTATTCTTCCTTGTACGCGCCCGGATTGCTAGTCCAAGGACGCGTAATGTCCGCCCACGCAGACAACAGCGCGAACGTGGACGCGTCGCGCGCTTCAACGAACGTGCAGTCCCAAGTGCCGGTGTAAGTACGGCGGCCCGCGAAGTTGAGCTTCTTGCCGTGTCCTTCCCAGGGCGCTTGCTCAATCTGAAAGCCTGGGGCGCTTGTGGACGTAGCGCGCACTGTGAGAGGTCTGGCGTCGGACGAACCGGGCACGCGAGGGAAGACGACTTCCCAGTTCCATGTCTGCAGCGGGTCCTTGGTCGCAGCCATGTTTTGAATAGACACACGCGCCATCAAGTGCTCCTGTGTAGGTCAATCTTGTGTTCAAACTGCGCAGCCAGGTCCAGCAATTCCCGGAGTACAGGAGACGCTTCGCGCGGCGTGCGCTTTTTGCTGCTGGTC
>Ga0073900_10000778_pt1 | contig 19101 bp, 13 predicted proteins | sample KloWWTmetKNB5Kit_FD_66666 | JGI IMG/M metagenome (GOLD analysis project Ga0073900, IMG submission 66666) | Active sludge microbial communities from Klosterneuburg, Austria, studying microevolution and ecology of nitrifiers - Klosterneuburg... | ecosystem: Engineered > WWTP > Aerobic digester >...
TCATTTACCGGAATGCCATCCAGCAATATCAATACGTTTCCGGCCGAAGCACCGCGGATACTGACCGTTTGATTGGTGCCCAGGGCATTATTGGCGCCAATAATAACAGTTCCTGTTGCACTATTCAAAATTTCAGGAAGTGTTTTGCCGCCACTCCTTTCTAATTGTTCCCGGGTAATAGTGGTGACAACCTTCCCTGTTTCACTTTGTTTTTTTGGATACTTGTTGGTGGTAATTACCACTTCGTTTAGCAATGTTGTGTCCTGTTGTGCTTTTAGCTGATTGCTGAAAATAACAGCAGCCAGCACAAAAAAATGTCTTTTCATATAAAATGAAATTTTGTGTGACTGCTTCCGGAAATAAAAAAGTGATAGAAATATAAACGTCCTGCGACTTTTACATCTCATGCCTTTCACCCGAAAGCTGAATGTTGTTTGCTCGACGTGGCAGGTCTTCTGGCTTACTCCGTTGTTTAATGCCTTCCCGTCCGCCAACCGGACAGTGGCTTGAAGATTAAACAATCAATAAAGGAGCTTACAGCTACGGGGATAGCACCGGACTCTTTGCCTTCGGCAGGCAAGTACACCGGGTTTCCCTTTTAATCCCGATTGTTAGGTCGGGAACCAAATCGATACAAAAGTAGGAGGAAGAAGTTTTGTACTGAAAAGAGTTATCAACATCCTTACTTGTCCATATCTATTACCGGGCATCAGAGAGTTTGGAAGATTGATTTTCTATGATTTCTTATGGGGTAAAGGCTGAATGTGCAGCTCTGTTTATTACTTATTTAACCTGGATTTACTTTTGCTGAAATTTCATATGAAGCGCATTATTTTTTTTCAAAGCTTTGATCCATTGAAAAGATACCCCGGCATAATAATTACGGCGGGGGGCTGCATTGTAAAAACGGTTAGCTGTTGCATTAATGTCATTCCCAAGGCTATAAACTTTATCCAGTAAATTATCTGCTCCGGCATAAAGATTCAGCTTGTATTTGTTCTGTAACCGTTTGCTCCAGCCTATCCTGGCACCCATCAGTTGGTAAGGTTCTGCTGTAGCTGAATTGGCATCATTTAAGAATATTCCAGATGCTGCATAAAAAGTGATATTTGTATAGATGCCGTTTTTCAATTGCAGATCACCAGTAAATGAGAGTGTATTGGCCGGAACAGAAGGAACGATTTTGCCTGAGTAGTCATCAATGCCCTGGATAAAACTGCCATAACGGAAATGACTGTATGTATAATCTGCCCTCAGGTTCAGGTAATCCACCAGGCTTTTATTTTTTGCCAGGAGCAGGTAACTGCTATGCACTTCAAGACCTTTTTGTTTTATGTCTCCGGCATTGATAAAATAATCTGCGCCGGAGATATCTCTTCTCTGTACAAGTGCATTGTTCAGGCGAAAATAAAAACCGGTCAGTTCCAGTTGAAGTTTTTTGCGGAGGAAGGGCTTAGAAACAGTTATTTCATAATTCCAGCCATTTTCTGCTTCCAGGTTCGTACTGATCACTCCTGTAGAGGGAAGTAACTCGGAGATCGTAGGAGGTGAGAAGCCTTTAGATATAGTCCCTTTCAATGTCAACTCCCGCCGGAAATCTTTTTTCAGGGAAATTCGTGGGGCTATTTCATTCTGATAACTTTTCTTTTGTTCTGTGACGGGATATGTACTTAGCCGGATGAAATTTACTTTTGTTTTATTAGTGCTTAGACCGCCATTTATTGACCAGGTATTATTAATAAGGACATCAGCCTGCAGAAAGAGGGTGTATGTTGTGTACCTGATATCATCATTTGTTTGCAATGTATCAGGATTGCCATTCCTGTTTTTAGCAACCTGTGTATTGAAAAACCCTGACTGGTATTCAGTACCGGCTGTCAATTGCCAGGTAGTTTCTTCATTTTTTATGGTATAATTAAAAACAGAGCGGCCGCCAATATGAGGTTCATTTCGCCTCTCAAAATTCCGTATTGCAGAGTTCTTCACCTGGTTAAAAGTGCCATAAAAGGTGGTTGTATTGGTGAAATGGGTATTAAACTGGTAGTGATTGGTAAACCCTGCTGTAATGTTTTTCTGCCAGATTGCTGCATTTACATTTACTGCGGAAGGAAATCCACCTGCTGCCGGCCTTGCCGATGCAGGATCAGTATTATACTCTGCCAATGTCAATGCCCCGGGTGTTTGATAATACATATCCGAAAAAAGGACGGATGCTGTTAGTTGTTGTTTAGCCGATAATTTCAGTTGTGATATCCACGAGAAATTGTCCCGTCTCATTTTCGATTGTACCCGGTAACCATCGGACTGGTTATGAGCAAAAGTGAATTGGTTTTTATTTTCTTTTTGTCCGAAACGGGCAGAGGCAAAAACATTCTGGAGTTTATAGCTGCCGGTTATATATTCCAGGCTGGCACCCGGTTGCCACCTGTCGAGATTGTTTATCAAAATCAATCCACCTGTGCCGGCGCCGTACATACTACCGGCAGGCCCCTTAAAAATTTCTATGATAGAAAAATTGTTTTGTGCCAGTTGGTTGAAATAGGTATTACCACCGGGGTCTGTAAGGGGAATATCATTCCAGTAAACTTTTACATTTCTTACGCCAAAAGGCGAACGAAGCGAACTGCCCCGGATATTGATACGATAGCTGCCCGGGGACCTTTCTTCCATTCGTACTCCGGCAATAGTATTGAATGCATTAACGAAAGATGATTTATTATTCATTTCAGTAGCATTTCGATCAATGATCTTTACGGTTGCTGTAGTAAGCGATGCATGCCGGTTTTGTTCAAAAGCCCTGATCGTTACTTCCTCTAAAAGAGTTGAGCTGTCTGTTGTTTCTTCCTGGCCGAAAGCGGGCAATAAAGAATAGATGAATACTAAAAAAATGAAAAATCTCCTCAAGGTTACTGAATTGTAAGAGGATAAAGTTAGATTGTTTTCTTTGTATCTTCAATCCATGACTGCTAAGAATAAACTCGGACTGTTTTCACTGACAATGATAGTGATCGGCCTCGTTATCGGCACTGGAATTTTCCGTACATCTAAAGATGCGGCAGAGGCTGCCACAACTCCAACTATTTTTTTTGCAGCCTGGATAGTTGCAGGGCTGGTAGCTATTTGCGGAGCCTTAACATATGCTGAAATAGGAAGCCGGTATCCGGTTACCGGTGGTTACTATAAGATATTTTCTTATGCGTATCACCCTTCACTGGCATTTGGAATTAATGCGATTATACTTATTTCCAATGCCGCTTCTTTATCAGGGGTGGCATTAATAGGCAGTGAATACATTACTCCGCTTTTGATAGAGGCTGGCAGTGTGGAAAAATGGAAGCCATTTGTGGCAATGGCAGCGATCATACTTTTTTATGGCGTTAACCTGATGGGATTAAGGATGAGTTCGCAAACACAGAATGTGCTGATGCTTATTAAGATCGGTATGTTGCTTGTATTAATCGCAGCATTATTCTTTCCGGCTATTCATAGTACGGCCCCCGTTATTATTGATGAATCAAAAACTTCAGCCGCCGCATTATTGCTTTCATTTGGTGTGGCTTTAAAAGCTACCTCATTTACATATGGGGGGTACCAGCAAACTATCAATTTTGGTGAGGAAGTTGAAAATCCTCAAAAAAATATCCCAAAGGGTATTTTTATCGGAATCGTCGTGATTATTTGTTTGTACCTGCTGGTCAGTTACGCTTATGTGAAAGTAATTGGTTTCAATAATTTAAAGGAGACAAGTGGCATAGCTTCGGTGGTGGCTGAGAAATTGTTTGGAGAGGCAGGTAAGTACGGATCTTCTATTTTATTATTCCTCGCAGTACTGGCTTATGTAAATGTATTACTGCTTAGTAATCCGCGGGTAATGTATGCCATGAGTACTGATGGTATTTTGCCAAAGATATTTCAGAAAAAAGATGAGAAAAGGGATGTGCTTACGGTCAGCCTGACGGTGTTTGCGGCAATTTGTATTGTCGTTTTATTCTTTGCAGACAAATTCGAGAAGATTTTAAGTTTCACTATCTTTTTGGACTCGATTGGTATGGCTACCTCAGCAGCAACAATTTTTATTTTGCGGAGAAAAACCCGGCATCTCGATGGAACAGGCATCTATGCTATGAAATTATATCCACTTCTTCCGGTACTGTTTATACTTGCCTATACATTTGTAGGAACGATGATCGCCGTAAAAGAACCTGAACTGGCATTGACAGGTATAAGTGTTTTAGCTGCATTTATACTATTGTTTTTTATTGTGAAGCAATTACAAAAGGACAAAACTCAATAAATGGATATTTCACAAATTATCAATGAGCTGGGTGAAGACCGGGAGTACTATTTCAATGCTGTGGCACCACCAATCATGCAGACAAGCAATTTTGCTTTTAATAAAGTGGCTGATTTGAGTAAAGCGTTTGAAAATGAGATGGGCGGTTACCTTTACAGTCGTGGGTTAAATCCAACGGTCGATATTCTCAGGAAGAAACTGGCTGCATTAGATGGTGCAGAAGATTGCCTGGTATTTAATAATGGGGCAGCCGCTATTTTCGCAGGTATTTTTGCTAATTTAAAATACGGTGATCATATTGTATCTGTCAAAGCTCCTTATACATGGGTGCAAAGAATGTTTGATGTGATATTACCCCGCTTCGGAGTTACTGCTACTTATATCAATGGAGGAAAAATTGAAAACTGGGAAAAAGCGACTCAGCCCAATACCACATTTTATTACCTGGAATCTCCTAATAGCTGGGATTTCGCCATTCAGCCAATCAAAGAAGTAGCAGCACTGGCAAAGTCAAGGGGAATTATTACACTAATAGATAATAGTTATTGTACGCCGCTGTATCAAAAACCTGTCGAAATGGGAATTGATATTGCGATGCAAACCGCTACCAAATATATAGGCGGGCATAGTGATACACTTGGTGGTGTACTCTGTGGCAGTCACGCAATGATGAAAAAGATATTTGACAGCGAATACCTGAATATCGGCAGCGGTATTCAGCCTTTCAATGCATGGCTGATGATCCGGGGGCTCCGCACATTACCTGCAAGAATTGAGAGAATTACAAAATCAACGGCAGAAGTGGTGCAATACATCAAGCAGCATCACAAAGTGGAATTTATACTTTTCCCGTTTGATGAGACCTTTCCACAATACGAATTGGCTAAAAAGCAAATGAATGGAGCCTGTGGCTTATTCACTTTTGCATTAAAAACAGATAAAAGAGAGTCCATTGTAAGGTTCTGCGAGTCTTTGCAACATATTATGATGGCCGTTAGCTGGGGCGGGCATGAAAGCCTGGTCATTCCTAAGTGTGCCGGTATTCAGCCGGGCGATTTTGACGGATCCAACCGGGAACATCGGTATATCCGTATGTATGTGGGATTAGAGGAATCGAAATACCTGATAGCAGACCTTGAACAAGCTCTTGCGGGAATTTAATCCCCGCTTGTCAAAAATCATAACACTGCGGCGGCTTTTCATATATTTTTGCAGTCTATGAAACGGAGCATCCAGCTGGCATTTGCATTGTTGATCTTTTCTACTTCATTTGGCCAGGATAAATGGGACATCAGAAGATGTGTTGATCATGCGTTGACAAATAATATTTCAGTACGTCAAACAGATTTGCAGTCGCGGTTTTCTGAATTAAGCTACAAACAAAACAAGGGCGGGCAGTTGCCTTCTTTAAATTTTGGAAGCAGCGTTGGCTACCGGCTTGGCCGGTCAGATAACCCAACTACCGGCGTTCTGGAAGACAATAATTTCCTGAATGTGGGTATGCAATTACAATCCAGTGTCAGTCTTTTCAACTGGTTTTCACAGAAAAACACTATAGAAGCCAGCCGTCTTTCATGGGAAGCTGATAAAGAGCAGACAAAAAAAATTCAGAACGATATTGCTTTAAATGTAGCCGTTGCTTACTTACAGATATTACTGGCAAGAGAGCAGGCAAACTTATCAAATGTGCAGGTGGACCAAACAAAAGCACAATTAGAAAATACAAGAAAGAGGGTAGATGCGGGAGTGTTGCCCGAGTTAAATGCAGCAGAGCTGGAAGCACAATTGGCAAGAGACAGTTCAAGTCTTGTAACAGCAGAAGCATCTGTACAACAGTTTTTACTGCAAATGAAAGCATTGCTGAATCTTGATGCGGGTGCTTCATTTGATATAGTGACACCTCCGGTTAGTCTGATCCCGCTTGAAGCACTGGCTGATTTACAGCCTGACGCAGTCTATGGCATTGCAATAAGTACATTGCCACAGCAAAAAGTTAACGAGTTAAGAATTCAGTCTGCCAAAAAAACGGTGGCGGCAGCAAAAGCTGGTTTATATCCTACGATTAGTGCATTTGGAAGTCTTAGTACCAATGCTATTTCATTCAAAAAAGCAATTTACGACCAGGTGTTAAATGGCTATTCCCCATCTGGCGCAAGAGCCAATGCCGGTGGCGGCACTTTTTACCCTATTGAAATTCCTAATTATGTAGATGGCAGTAATGTTGTTGGTTATTATAAACCGGGAAGCATCACCAGGCAATTTAATAGCAATTTCGGTCAAAGCATTGGTATAGGTCTTAATGTCCCCATTTTCAATGGCAGGATTGCCCGGACAGCATGGGATCGTTCAAAACTTACGGTGCAGCAGTTTGAATTACAGAAAGAACAGGGTGATATGCAGTTAAAACAGGATATCTACAAAGCATATACCGATGCAACAGCTGCATTGCAGAAGTTCAACGCTGATAAAAAGAGTGTGCAGGCAGCAGAGAAAGCTTATGATTTTGCCAGTAAAAGGTATGAATTAAACCTGTTGTCTACGTATGATCTCATTATTAGCCAGAATAATGTGCAGCGGACGAGGATACAGGCATTGTATTCACAGTATGATTATGTATTCAAGATGAAATTGCTCGAGTTTTATAAAGGCCAGGGAATAAAATTGTAAACTTTCAGATCAAATTTTAATAAAAATATACGATGAATAAGAAATTGAAATGGGGATTGATTGTAGTAGCAGTGTTGGGGGCTGGATTCTTTCTTGTAAAGAAATTCGGGAGTAAGGATAAAACGGAGAAGGTCGCCATTGAAAAAGCGATCAAACGTACAATTATCGAAACGGTCAATGCCAGCGGAAAGGTTTACCCGGAAGTGGAAGTAAAAATAAGCCCGGATATTTCCGGCGAGATTACCGAATTGAATGTAGAAGAAGGCGATAGTGTAAGAAAAGGACAGGTGCTTGCCCGTATTTATGCTGATATTTATGCATTGCAAAGAGACGAAGCTGCATCAAGGGTAAACCAGTCTTCTGCTACTGTCGATAACAGCAAAGCAGCTTTAGAGGCTTTAAAAGCTAATCTTGAACTGGCACAACAGACCTATAACCGGAACAAAAAATTGTTTGATGACAAAGTAATTTCCAAATCCGAACTGGAACAGTATGAAACTACTTTGAAGTCGGCAAAGTCTAATCTTAATGCTGCTGAACAAAATATAAAAGGGCTTCGGGCCAGTGTACAGGGAACCCAGGTTGGTTTAAGCAAGGCAAACAAGGATTTAAGCCGAGCCACACTTACGGCTCCGATGGATGGAGTGATATCGTCATTGAAAATAAAGAAAGGAGAAAGAGTGGCCGGTAATAGTTTTAACGTAGGTACAGAAATGATGACAGTGGCAGATATGTCTGTACTGGAAGTTAGAGTGGATGTGGGAGAAAACGATATTGTAAAAATCAATATTGGCGATTCAGCAGATGTGGAAGTGGACGCATATAATAATCGCAAGTTTAAAGGGATTGTTACAAAAATAGCAAGCAGTACAAAAAGTACATCACTGGCTTCCACCAATGATGTTACGAATTACGAAGTGAGGATAAGATTAGATAAGGAGTCATATAAAGATATTGGTAACCGTACTTTTCCTTTTCGTCCGGGTATGAATGCCAGTGCGGACATTAAAACAAGAAGGGTGGATAATGTATTAGCCGTGCCCATTTCAGCTGTAAATGCAAGGGTAAAAGGAAGTGACCAGAGTATGGCAGATAAAAAGAAGGAAAAAGAGGATAGCAAAGGGGAAGAAGGGAATGATGTTTCAGCTACTGTTGAAGGGGATGAACTGGAAGAAGTGGCTTTTGTATTGCAAAAAGATGGAACTGTTAAAAAAATAGTAGTAAAATCCGGAATACAGGATATCAATTATATTGAAATACTCAGTGGATTAAAAGAAGGAGACGAAGTGGTGGTTGCGCCATATGCAGCAGTTAGCAAAAATCTGAAAGATGGTATGAAGGTAAAAGTAGTGACGAAGGATAAATTGTTTGAAAAATAACTGTATCGGAAACAATAAAATGAATTAGTGGTAAAACCCGGTTTATTCCGGGTTTTCTTTTTTACGGAGTATTTTATTCCTTTATTACCTTTATTGTTTACAATTATTTTTTCAACGAAATCAGGGTTCATGACTTTTGGAATTATCGGTAGTGGCAGTTGGGCTACAGCATTGGCCAAAATGCTGACAGATAGCAAGCACCCCATTAACTGGTGGATCAGAAATGCAGATACAATCAGCTACATCAAAAAGAGAAGCCACAATCCTCAATATTTAAGTTCAGCCAAGTTTGATGTGTCATTGCTTACAATGTCAACAGATGTAAAGGAAGTAGTGAAGCAGTCAGATGTGTTGGTTATAGCTGTTCCGTCCGCCTATGCAGAAGGAAGCCTTTCTGGTCTGCAACCCGAAGACTGGAAGAATAAAAAAATTGTTTCAGCAATAAAAGGATTATTGCCTGATAAGAATATGCTTCTTAATGAGTATTTAAAGCTGGAATTCAATATACCGCTGGAAAATTACTTTGCCGTACTCGGTCCCTGCCATGCAGAAGAGGTGGCAGAAGAAAAATTGTCCTATCTCACTTTCTCAGGAATTGATATAGTGACCGCCTCAGAAATTGCTTCTCATTTTACTACTGATTTCATCAGTACAGTTGTAAATCATGATATTTTAGGCGTGCAATATGCTGCAGTTTTAAAAAATATATATGCACTGGGTGCCGGTATTGCCCATGGGCTTGACTACGGGGATAATTTCCTGAGTGTTTATATTGCCAATGCCGCCGATGAAATGGCGGGGTTTTTAAGAAAATTCGGTGCGGAGCATATTACCGTAGGTGAACATGATGGCGAAGATCCCGTCACCCACAGGAAAACACCCAACTATGCTGCTTCTGTGTACCTGGGTGACTTACTGGTAACCTGTTATTCACTCCATAGCCGTAATCGTCGATTTGGAAATATGATCGGCCGGGGTTATTCTGTGAAGGCTGCCGAGTTGGAAATGAACATGGTGGCGGAAGGGTATAATGCAGCAAAATGTATTTTTATTATCAATAAATCACTTGATGCTGGTATTCCTATTGCGGAGACAATTTATAAAATATTGTGGGAAGATGTTAAAGCTTCAGAGGGCTTTAAACGGATAGAACAGGTGCTGGTCTGACCAGTAAATGTTGCCCTATGCCACTGTTTTATCACGGATTTGTACCTGCTGCTATATTGATAATGATAGCTTGCCTGGTAGTCAGTCAGATCTATAAATATTTCCGCCGTCAGTATTATAAGGAATAAATTTATTGCTTTGAAAATTTTAACTTCACAGCTGTTAAAATAATTAGTTCATGGTAAATTTTTTCCAGGTTTTGTTTTTAATCGCTGCTATTATTTTACTTGTTGTTAATGTTCAGGCCTTTAATTTATGGCAGGAAAGCCGGAAAGAAAGTGCAACTAAACCATACCCCATCAAATGGTTCAATTTTATTCTAACGTCCCTGGTAGCCCTTGGCTGTTTGCTGAATATTATCGTAGCCTGGATCAAAAAAGGTTAACAGAACAGATCGGCTGCAATCCCATCCGCCAGCAGTTTGCCTTCTCTTGTTAGGACCAGATGATTATTTCCCTGCTTCAGTAAAAGGGTATCGATATATCTTTTACTTTTCTTCAAAATATTTGCCACTTCATCATTTGTTAAACTTCCCAGGTCGATGCCTTCACTGGTACGCAGCGCAATCATGATATATTCGTTTAGTTGTTGTTCTCTTGTCAGCACTTCCTTTTCAAAAGGGATTTCTCCTTTATTAATGGATTCTATGTAAATATTATTATTGGCAATATTCCATTGCCTGGTTGTTTTGTTAAAAGAATGGGCTGAAGGACCGATGCCGAGATATTTTTTACCACTCCAATACGATGAGTTATGACGGCTTCGCCAGCCTGGTTTGGCAAAATTGGATATTTCATAGTGTTCATAGCCGGCTTCTTCCAGCCATTGCATCAGTAACAAAAATTGTTCTGATTGTTTATCGGGATTTACACCTGCTGATTTTTGGTGCTTTATCAATTTGTCAAGGGGTGTTTTTGGTTCCACTGTTAAGGCGTAGCAGGATAGGTGGGGAATTTTGAGCGAAATGGCTGTTTCGATATTTTTTTTCCACCTTTCGTTTGTTAAGGCTGGCGTACCATAGATCAGATCAATAGTGATGTTGTCAAAATATTTTTTGGCCAATTCTAAGTTATCAATGGCCTGTTTAGCATTGTGAGCCCGGTTCATCCACAAAAGGTCTTCTTCAAAAAAACTTTGAATACCGATGCTTAACCTATTGATGCCTGCTTCTTTCCAGCCAGCCAGTTTATCTTCCGTAATATCATCAGGATTTGCTTCAAGGGTTATTTCAGCATTTTGAGAAACGATAAAACAGGATTGTGTCTTTAAAATGATACTTTGTATTTCATCAATTGTTCCTAAACTTGGTGTGCCTCCGCCGAAATAGATGGTTTCAACAGGTTCTGGCTGAAGGTAATCTTGTTGTAACCCAATTTCCTTCAATAAAGATGTAAATAATTCGTTTTTGTACCGTAAGGATGTTGTAAAATGGAAATTGCAATAATGACAGGCCTGCCTGCAAAACGGAATATGTATATAGATGCCAGCCAAAGTGTTTAATATTTAATGAATAATTTAGCGACATCCCGCCGGCTATCGGGACAGGTGAAAAACCACATGAGAAAATTCAGACTGCAAATATCGGTTCTTGTTCTGTTGTTGATGAGCATTTATACATCAGCGCAGGGTAAATATAATTTACATATCCGTGGGGCTGAAAAAGATACTGCATTACTGATCTCCCGGCTAGGCCTGCAAACTAGTTTTACATCCCAGATTTCCTGTTCAGAATATATCAGCAAGTTAACTGGTATTTTGCAATCTAAGGGCTATGCTACTGCATCCATCGACAGCATCAGGTATGACTCCTCGGATGCTTATATGGTTTTATTTGCGGGAGAAAGATATCTGTGGGCCCGGATAGATGCGAAAAACATCGATCCTTCTATTTTAGATGGTGTAGGATGGCGGGAGAAAGTATTTATGAATAAGCCAATGGATTTTGCACAGCTTCAGGCCTGGCAGGAAAAGCTGTTGAAGTACCTGGAGAATAACGGTTACCCCTTTTCGAAAATTTATCTTGATAGCCTGCAACTGGAGAATGAAATGGTATCGGCTCAAATAAAAGCAGACAAAGGGCCATTATACAAGATTGACAGCATTCGTATTTTTGGTGATGCCAAAATCGCTAACAGTTATCTCCAGCGATATCTTGATATTCCCAATGGTAGTATATACAATAAAGAAAAATTGTTGCGTATCAATCAGAAAATGCGGGAGCTCACGTATGTAGAAGAAGAAAGGCCCTTTGATATTACTATGCTGGGTACAGGATCTGTATTAAACATGTATCTAAAGCAGAAGAAAAGCAGCCAGATAAATGCCCTGGTTGGATTTTTACCTAACAATGATCAGCTGGCATCTAAAAAAATATTAATAACCGGCGAGGCGAATATTTTGTTGAGAAATTCATTAGGAGCTGGTGAAACAATTGGTTTGAACTGGCAACAGCTGCAGGTGAAGTCGCCCCGGCTGAACCTCTTGTACCAGCACCCTTATCTTTTCCAATCGCCTTATGGGCTTGATTTTTCATTTGAAATGTTTCGTAAGGACAGCAATTTTGTCAACGTTAATTTTCAACTGGGGGCACAATATGTTGTAAATAAAAGCCAGGCAGGCAAGCTATTTATTCAGCGGTTTCAGACTATAGTTAGCCAGGGCGGAGTCGATTCTGCATTCATTGTGAATAACCGGAAGTTGCCCGATGTAGGAGATGTAAGTTCTTTCAATGTAGGTGTGGATTATGAATTGAATACTACTGACTACCGGCTAAATCCCCGAAAAGGAAATGAGTTTCGTATTATCACATCGGTGGGAACAAAAAAATTGAGAAAAAATAATGAGATACTGGAATTAAAAGACCCCTCTGATCCATCGTTTGATTTTGACAGGCTTTATGATACGGTTAAATTGAAAACTTACCAGCTTCGGGTAAAGCTGGTGGCTGCAAAATATTTTCCCTTTGCCAATAAGCGGAGTACTGTAAAGGCAGCCATCAATGCCGGAATGTTTCAAAGTGGTAATATTTTTCGTAATGAACTTTTCCAGCTGGGCGGATATAGATTACTCAGAGGTTTTGATGAAGAAAGTCAGTATTTATCGCAATTTGCTATTGCAACCATGGAATACCGTTACCTGGTTGGGCAAAATTCTTTTTTCTATGTGCTGGCGGATGGGGGATGGGGAAGAAACAACAGCCTTAACACCAATGTTAATTATACCTACTTTGGAACAGGCCTTGGTCTTGCATTTGAAACAAAAGCCGGTATTTTCAATCTGGCCTGGGCAGTTGGGAAAAGAAATGATACCGAATTGAACCTTCGTCAATCAAAGATTCACTTTGGTTTTGTGAATTATTTTTAAATCGTTGCATAGAGTCGGACTCCACTTTAATACTTTTGCATCACAACATTCTTACTTGAAGCGGTTTATATATCTTTTCATACTCTTGTTATTACTGGCGGAAATTTCCTCTGCTCAAATTCTGGTTGATTCAGCCAATTCAATTGTAATTGATACTACAGCCAGGCCGGATACGATAGTGCACCGTGATTCGTTACCTGTAGCACAAACAAATTTGGAGGTTTCAAAACGTCCGCAGCAGGATTCCGGCTGGATATTAGAACCTGCTGATCCGGTTTTTGACCAGGCCATTATGTGGCAAATACTTGATCATCATCCATACTTTGGTTTTAAAAACAGGGTTTCTACTGTTTCTGTTGAAGAGGAAAATATCAGGCAGGTAAGGGGAAAAGAAGTACTTTTTTATAGCCTGGTCTTACTCATTATTATTTTTGCATTACTCCGCCAGGCTTTCCCTAAATATTTTAATGACTTGTTCAGACTTTTTTTCAGAACTACCCTTAAGCAAAGACAGATAAGTGAGCAGTTGATACAAACGCCACTACCTTCTATATTATTGAATGGATTTTTTGTAATAAGCGGTGGGTTTTATCTCAGCTTTATATTGGAGTATTTAAAACTCAATCCGGTTGATCATTTCTGGCTTTTATTTATTTACTGCATGGCAGGCCTTTCAGTGGCATATTTTGTCAAGTTTGTGGGTTTGAAAATATCTGGCTGGTTATTCAACACGGAAGAAGCTGCTAATTCCTACATTTTCATTGTGTTTATCATTAATAAAATGATTGGCATTTTGTTGCTGCCATTTCTTGTTTTGCTGGCCTTTTCAACGGAGAATTTATTCTCGGTAGGGCTTACTCTTTCGTGGTGCCTTATTGGGGCTATGCTGATTTACAGGGTCATTTTAACCTACTCAGTAGTACGTAATCAGGTCAAAGTCAGTCCATTTCACTTCTTTTTATATTTTTTAGCCTTTGAAATTGCACCCCTTTTATTGGTTTACAAGGCTTTGTTGGTGTATTTCGGTCAAACTGCTTAACTTTGCAGCCAACTTTAGCCGAACCGAACATGAGTACAAATGGGGTTAAAAAGGCCGGTGCACGGGCCAAAGCAATACAGAAAATCCTGATTACCCAGCCAAGGCCCGAAAGCGAGAAATCGCCATATTTCGAGCTTGCCAGGAAATACAGTGTAGAATTGGATTTTCATCCGTTTATCCGACTGGAAGGTATTCCGGCAAAGGATTTCCGAAAGCAAAAGATTGATATTCAAAACTATACTGGTATTATTTTTACCAGCAGAAATGCAATTGACCATTTTTTTCGTATGTGCGAAGAAATGAAGGTTATCGTTTCACAGGATACCAAGTACTTCTGCATTACTGAAGCCGTAGCCCTTTATCTTCAGAAATTTATTCTTTACAGGAAGAGAAAAGTGTTTTATGGTGCTGATGGCACTAATAAAAGTATGTTTGAAGTTATCAACAAGCATAAGGCTAATGAGAAATTCATGTATGTATGTTCAGAAAACCAGCAGGATAATGAAATTGTAAACTGGTTGAAGACTAACAACTGCGAGTTCGTTCTTGCTTTTATGTACCGCAGTGTAAGCAGTGATGTCAAAGAAATTCTTATGAAAACGGAATATGATGTTATCTGCTTCTTTACCCCAAGCGGAGTAAAGAGCCTCTTTGATAATCTGCCGAAATTTAAACAAAACGGAACTGTGATCGGAGCCTTTGGAAATAACACTTTCAGGGCAATAGAAGAAAAGGGATTGAAGCTGGAAATAAAAGCTCCGCAACCACAAACACCGAGTATGGTGGCTGCATTGGATCAATTTCTTGCAAATGCTTTTAAGAAGAAATAATTCTACAAAAAGATTCATTTGTTAAGGACACTTTTGCAAGTGTCCTTTTTATTTTTCCTGAAACCATATTCTGCGAACTTCGTTGTTATTATTCATTTATGACAAAACAGCATACGAACCAACTTGTCAATGAAACAAGTCCCTACCTTTTGCAACATGCACATAACCCTGTCAACTGGTTTCCCTGGGGAAATGAGGCTTTGGAAAAGGCAAAGGAAGAAAACAAACCTATACTGGTAAGCATCGGGTATGCAGCTTGTCATTGGTGCCATGTGATGGAAAGGGAGAGCTTTGAAGATGAAACTACAGCCAAACTGATGAATGAAAACTTCATCAATATTAAAATTGACAGGGAAGAACGGCCCGATCTTGATCATATCTACATGGATGCTGTGCAAGCTATGACGGGTAGCGGAGGATGGCCATTGAATGTTTTTTTAACACCGGAAGGAAAACCATTTTACGGAGGTACTTATTTCCCACCGCAAAAAGCATATAACAGGCCTTCATGGCAGGAAACACTCTATGGTGTTGCACAAGCTTTCAGGGAGAGGAGACATGAAATAAATGCCCAGGCCGAAAATTTGACTGAACATCTGCTTAAATCAAACACTTTTGGTCAACAACAGCCTTCAGGCGTAGATGAAATATTTGCTGCAGACAAATCAAAAGAAGTTTTTCAGAATATTATGAAATCAGCCGACAGGCAATGGGGTGGTTTTGGTAAGGCGCCAAAGTTTCCGCAGACTTTTTCCATTCAATACCTGCTTCGTTATTCTCATCTCTCAAAAAATGAGGATGCCTTGTCGCAAGCTCTCCTTTCCCTCGATAAGATGATAGAAGGAGGAATATATGATCAGGTTGGAGGTGGTTTTGCCCGTTATTCCACTGACACTGAATGGCTGGCGCCGCACTTCGAAAAAATGTTGTATGATAATGCATTGCTGGTATCAGTATTAAGCGAGGCCTACCAACTAAGCCGGAAAGATGAGTATAAGGTTGTAATTGAGGAAACTATAGGTTTTTTAAAACGGGAATTGCTTCATCAAAGTGCTGGGTTTTACGCAGCTTTGGATGCCGATAGTGAAGGGGTGGAAGGAAAATTTTACGTATGGAATTTGATAGAGATACAGGAAATACTTGGGCATGATGCAATGATTTTCTGTGAATTTTATGATGTTACCTCTACTGGTAATTGGGAACATACCAATATTCTGTGGGTAAGGAAACCATTAGAAAAATTTGCAGCAGAAAAAAACATTGAACTGGCTACGTTAAAAGCAATATTAGAAAATGGGAGAGCGAAATTATTGGAAGCCAGGGGAAAAAGAGTCAGGCCGTTACTTGATGATAAAATTATTCTTGGGTGGAACGCATTAATGAATACCGCTTGCAGCAAAGCTTTTGGTGCAACAGGCAATGAGATATACCGTCAGTTGGCATCTGACAATATGCAATTCATCTTATCAAACTTTGCTGACAAGATTTCTCCGGGTTTTCATCACACCTGGAAAAATGGTATCGCAAAATTTCCTGCCTTTCTGGATGATTATGCTTTTCTTATTCAGGCATTATTGCATTTGCAGGAAATAACAGGTGAAACAAAATGGATTATAATAGCTAAAGAGATTACTGAATTTGTGATTGAGAATTTTAGTGATGAGGAAACTCCTTTCTTTTTTTACACTCCTGCTGGTCAGCAGGATGTTATTATCAGGAAAAAAGAGGTTTATGATGGCGCTGTCCCATCAGGTAATTCAGTAATGGCCTATAATCTTTACCATCTATCTGTTTTGTTCGGTAAAAGGGAATGGGGCAAGAGAAGTCTGGATATGATCTTATCCCTCAATACTGCCATTATCCGGTATCCAACTTCCTTTGGTAACTGGGCATGCCTGTTGCAGGAAATAATTGCCGGGACCAGTGAGATAGCGGTAGTAGGTAAAAATTTGTATAACCTGCATACAGAAATCCTTCAACAATATATTCCTCACCGGGTTTTAATGACCGCTGAAAAGGGGGATAATAGCTTCCCATTATTAGCTGGCAAAATGACTGCTGATAAACCTACGATATACCTGTGCCGTAGTTACACTTGCCTTAATCCCGTATTTTCTGCAAAGGAGCTTATATCGCTGATAGACAAGGGCCAAAAGCAATAATTAATTTTAAGTTAATACAATAAAATGAAACCGGTCACCGTTAGAAAATTTACCTCGAAAAATACGTTTTGATTTAAAAAAATAAATTATAACCTTGTGCCAGAGAATAGTTCTAAATATTATATTTGCCCAATACCCTTTAAGTGTATGAAAATGAGAAACCTTTATTACACCCTTTTAGCAGCTTCCTGCATGACAATGTTTGCAAGTTGCGGCATACTGGGTGGAAAGAAAAACAAAGGCGGTAGCCTTCCTAATGATGGTCAGGTGCATGGAGTTGCTCCTGGAAGTAAGTATTCACTTCCGAAGCCTCCGGGCATGGTGTATGTGCCACAGGGTACATTCCATATGGGTCCCAGTGATGAGGATCCGGCTTATGCATTCAGTGCCCGAAACCGTTCTGTATCAATCAGTGGCTTTTGGATGGATGCAACTGAAATTACCAATAATGAGTATCGTCAGTTTGTGTACTGGGTCCGTGATTCTGTCGTAGCCCGTAAAATGGGTTATGTAAAAGCCGGCCAGGATGGTAATGAATATGTTGACTGGGCTAAAATGAAAACTATGAAATGGGGCGATCCTAAAGTAATGGAGCAGCTCAGCAGTACAGATATTATTTTGCCTCCGGATGACCGGGTTTTCGGTAAAAAAGAAATTGATCCATCAAAAATTGTATTTCATTCTGAAACCTTCGATCTGAAGGAAGCTGCCAAAAGGGAAAATGCAGGCAAGCCTCGTTCTACATTTATTGTAAAAAAGGATGTGGGTATCTATCCGGATACTTTAGCCTGGATCCGCGATTTCTCTTATTCATACAATGAGCCGATGACCAAAAGATATTTTTCTCACCCGGCTTTTGGAAACTATCCGGTAGTTGGTGTAAACTGGAAACAAGCAACTGCTTTCTGTGAGTGGAGAACCCATTTCCTGAATGCCTATCTTGATTCTAAGAAAAGGACCCAGGAGTCTGATTTCCGTTTGCCCACAGAAGCGCAGTGGGAATATGCAGCCCGTGGCGGTCGTTCTCAATCAATGTTTCCCTGGGGTAACTATTACCTGCGTAATAAAAAAGGTTGTTTGATGGCCAACTTCAAACCTGGTCGTGGTAACTATCCAGAAGATGGCGGATTCTATACTGTCCGTGCAGATGCCTACTGGCCAAATGATTATGGTCTGTATTGTATGTCTGGCAATGTAGCAGAGTGGACTTCTTCTATCTATTACGAGGGTCGAAATAATTTTCAGCATGATATGAACCCCGATGTTCGTTGGAATGCGAAAGATGATGATCCTCCCCTGATGAAGCGTAAGATTATTCGTGGTGGTAGCTGGAAAGATGTTGGATATTACCTGCAAACTGGTACCAGCACTTATGAATACCAGGATTCTACCAAATCTTATATCGGCTTCCGTTGTGTGATTGACTTACCCGCAGCACCGCAAAAAGGACGTCGCAAATAAAATGTCGAACTACAATTAAAATACTGAGAGGGCAGTAAAATTAGAACCTGTCCTCTCTTTTTTCTCTCCTAATTAATATCAACAAAACCACTTTAAAAAATCCAATTATGGCAGCAGCTATTCCATCTAAAGTAAGCAAATGGGTTGACGTAGGCGTATCATTTGGCGCCGCATTAGTAATCTGGGGTGCACTCAGAAAAATTACCCACCAACCCGATGCAGATACGTGGTTGTGGATTGGTCTTACTACAGAGGCATTAATTTTTACATTGTATGGTATTCTATATGCAGTTTATCCTCCTATAAAAGATGCCTCTCATGATGAGGAGCAATTCTCTGTGGCTGGTGCGAAGAGCAGGGCTGCTTTCGGAGCGATGGATAAAATGCTGGAGCAGGCAGATATTACACCTGATACAATGAAACGTCTCGGTGATGGCTTCAAACAATTGAACACTACTATTTCCGGGATGAATGGTATTGGTGATACCATTAATGCTACTGCTGACTTCACTACTAAAACAAGAGAAGTTACCGGCCAATTAGAGAAAGTTAAGGATGCGTATACCACAGCTGCTTCCTCCGTTGGAGCATTTAATACAGCAACTGAAGGTGCTAAAGTATTTCATGAGCAAATTCAGGTTCTGACCAAAAATTTATCTTCTCTTAATACGATCTATGTACTGGAGTTGCAGGAAAGTAATAACCATTTGAAAGCATTGAACGCTTTCTATGGTAAACT
>Ga0073900_10000785_pt1 | contig 18982 bp, 18 predicted proteins | sample KloWWTmetKNB5Kit_FD_66666 | JGI IMG/M metagenome (GOLD analysis project Ga0073900, IMG submission 66666) | Active sludge microbial communities from Klosterneuburg, Austria, studying microevolution and ecology of nitrifiers - Klosterneuburg... | ecosystem: Engineered > WWTP > Aerobic digester >...
GGCATTGGGCACGCCCCCGAAGCTGGCCGAGCCCGTCAGCTGAGTGATGACGATGGCGTTGACGGTCGAAGCCGCGAGGAAGGCAGTCGAGGCCACGCTCTGGGTTAGAAACAGGCCAAGGGTACCCCGAAGCACGGCGGAGCGGTCAGATAGAGTCATCAGGATATATGGAACGCATTCCCGGAATGGATATCCCCCGCCCCGTCCCGGCGTACGCCGGGACGGGGCGGGGGATATCCTTTAGCGTCTGCTATCGCGAATGCGGCAGGCGCTATTTGAGCGAACCGAGATAGTCGATCAGGGCGTTCAGATCGTCGGGTTGAAGCGAAGTGCCGAAAGTCGCGGGCATGACGTTGGCGATGCAGGCGCCGGTCGGGCACTCGGCGACCACGAAGACGTTCGGATTGACGATGGACTCGCGGATGTATTCCAGGGCATTCTTGGCCGTGCCCTTGTAGGCGGCGTCCTTGATTCGCGCTTCAGCCGTGGTCGCCAGCTTATTCATGGTTGGACCAACAGCGCCAGCGGCAACGCCCCTGATCGCATGGCAGGCCTGACAACCGGCGGCGCCCAGGAACACTTGCTTGCCCTTTTCCTGCTGGGCAGTCAGCGGCGCGGCCGTCGGCTGCGGACCTGCTCCGCCTTCCGGCTGGGTGGCGACCGGCGCCACCTGCCCGGGTCCCCAGTTCACGACGAACGTGGCGATATTCTTGATCTGGTCGTCGCGCAGCGGGCCGCCGTAAGCAAGCGCGAAGGGCGGGTGCGGATTCTCCCAAATCGGGCTCGACTTGATTGGCATTCCGGCGGCCGTAACGGCCTCGATGTAGCCCTTCAGGCTGCTCGTCCAGCCGATCGCCTTCAATCGAGCGCTCTGTCCGAGCGTGTTTTTTGCCGGGTCCCACTTGCCCAGGAAGCCGTCGTAAGAGAGGGCCGGGCCGAGGCCGTCCACGCCTTCGCCCTTGCCACCGTGGCAACGGGCGCATTGATCGAAGTAGTATTTCGCGCCCGCCTCGATATTGCGGCCGGTAAACTCGTGATCGCGCTCGGCCATCGCACCGCTGATGTCGAGCACGCCCGTGATCAGGCACATGCTGATGAAGGCGACCACCGACACCATTCCGGTGATGATGCGAAGCGTCCAGCTGGGCTGGAAGGTGATGATTCGTTTGATGAAGTTCATGCTGCGTCCTTCGCCGGCTATTCCTTTTCGTAGCCCGAATTGCGATGCAGGTAATTCGTCTTCGAATACTGCTGCGGCTGACCCTTGTCATCCGTGAAGCTAATGGTGAGGGTGAACTCCTTCACATCCGGCTGGATGAGCTTGACCCGAACATTCGCCGTGCCGCCACTCAGTTTCTTGCCGTTTGGATCAGCCTCGCGGGTGCGGTGATCCATATCCTGCTGCAGTTCGCGCAGGAGGTGGTTGAACTCGGGCGCATTTGGGGCCTCGTCCGGCGGCACGATCTGCCACGTCCCAACGGCTAACTGGTCCCAGGGCACGCGCTTGACCTTGCCGACGCCCTCGTCTGGCATGAACTCCTGCGCGATTTCAGAGGCCGGATCACCGCCGACAAACCCGAAGCGGGTGACTGGAACGCCGGTGGGGATGCCTGCCAGCGACAGATACAGGATCGCCACTTCGAAGATGACGCCGAGGGTGATCATGACCTTGCGGTCAGAGTAGCGCCGGCTCGGGTTCGGATCGATGTAGGGGACCACCATCAACAGAAGCGGGATCACCGGCCCGATGATGATGCCCCACAGAATCTTGGGGGTGATGCCCAACACGTTGAACATGATCGAATCGAACTGGGTCGACAGTGCTTCAGGCAACACGGGCAGGATATGCGGAATCTTGATCAGGCCCTGCAGCCAGTAGAAGTACCATGGCGCCACCGTGTGATTCGGGGTGACCAGCGGATTGCTGTGCGTTTCCAGGGCCGCGTTGTAGAACGTGCCGGAGGCAATGGTCAGCAACGCAATTGCGATCGCGGCGTAGACCAGCTCATTGGTCAGGATGTCGGGCATGAAATTGACCCGTTTGTCGGGGCCGACTTTGCGAGCCGAATCCTCGCCGACGCCTTCCATCTCGGGCGGCAGGCTGATGCCGTAGCGAACCACCTTGTAGTAGTGGACGGCCACGAAAATCACCCCGATGAGCGGGAAGAGCACGACGTGGAAGAGGTAGAAGCGGAGCAGACCGCCCGCGCCGATATCCGGCGCGCCGCGGAGCAGCAGGTTGACCTGCGGTCCGACGAGCGGGGCCGCATCAGCCATTGATGTGCCGATGGTCACCGCCCACAGCGCGAGCTGATCCCATGGGAGCAGGTAGCCGCTGAAGGACAGAAACATCGTCACGATCAGGAGGATGACGCCCGTGAACCAGGTGAATTGCCGCGGTTTTTTGTAGGAGGCCGTCAGGAACGTCCGCCACATATGAATCGTGACGACGACGACCATGACTTCGGCGCCCAGGCGGTGCATGTCGCGCATGAGCTGCCCGAACGGCACGTTGGTCAAAATATCCAGCATGTTCTGATACGCCCGCTCGGGGGACGGCGTATAGAAGATCATGAGGAAGATCCCGGTGATGATCTCGATCGCGAAGAAGAGCGCCGACATGTATCCCAGCCGGAAGGTGGGATACAGGGTCGTGACGGCCTCGTGATAGAAGGTCGGCCGAATGTGAAACCAGAAGGCCTCGGTATGAGGCTTGACGCGGTTGTTGGGCTTGCCCGGCGGATCGCCGCGCAGCACTCCGCGCACATCATTCCAGCTCAAGCCGGAGGTCAGCCGGGTGAATCCGTCGTCCAGGCGTTGAGCGACGGTGGCCTTCAGGCCGGTTGATCGGACTTGATCAACGAGTCGCTTTCCGATGATTGCCATATGCGTGTTGCCATGAGCGCAGTGCGTGTCCTTTCGCAGGCGAAAGGCCAACGCGGTGCGCGCTAGAAGTGGGCCTTCCCCGAGATCTTCGCTCCAGTGTCGACGATGATGCGGTCCGCGTTGGCCGGCAGTTTCAGCATTTCGCCGGCCTCGTTCGAAGTGGCGATGACGTTGCCTGAAGCGTCAAGAACCTGCATCTTGAAGGCGTCCAGGTTGCGTGGCGCCGGGCCGGCGATCCACTTGCCATCGACTGCGAACTGCGAACCATGGCAGGGGCACGCAAAGATCTTGCCGGTGCTGTTCCAGCCATACAGGCAGCCCAGGTGGGTGCAGACCTTGTAGATCGCGTTGATCGTGTCGTCGACCTTGACCATCCAGAACTTGCCGACGTTGTTGGCGTTCGGCAAACCGTTCGCGTCGTAGCCGAAGTCGGCCACCGATTGGCTGAACCGTCCGCCGACCTCGCCTTCGCGGAAACGGGGCATCGCAAACAGGAACGAGATGCCGCCGAACTGAGCCAGGAAGAGCGCCATCGACGCGCCCCACACGTAGTTAAGAAACTCGCGCCGTGAAACGGATTTTGGCGCGACCGGAGCCGCCGCAACCGCGGGCGCGGCCGCAACTTTGGCCGGGTCGGGTTTTGGCGCAGCGGGCTTTACCGCGATCGCCACCGGCGCCACAGCCACAGCGGCAACGGGCGCGGCCACTGGGGCGGGTTTCGGAGCGGCGGGCTTCGGCGCTGTGGCGCCTGGCGGGGCCTTGGCCCCGGGCGGGGGCTTGGCGCCAGGCGGTGCCGCAGCGGCCTTGGGCGCATCCACGCCGGGTTCCATCTGCGGTGCGGGGGCATCGATTGGGTTTGGCGCAGGGGCCGCACCTGTGGGAGCTTTGAATCCCGGCGGTGCCTTGGCTCCGGGAGGAGCGGCTCCGCGCGGCGACGTTGGCGTCTCTGACATCCTTCTCTACTCCTATAAAAAAAATAACACCGTCTTTTGACGGAATTAAGCCCGCAGACTATAACACGCTGACATGGTTCGTCAATGGCGCATTTTCGGTCGGACATGTGACGTTTGTCACTCCCTTTGACGCCGGAATTCAGGTCTCAGCGTCCGAGAAGCACTATGCTAAACCGGGCCTGATCCGTGTCTGCACGGGTTGCAGTCCGCGGCGCCCGCCCAGGTCAAGCCACGCCTCTTGATGCAGAAAGTTGTCGGCAGGTTGTGGCTCGCCAAGGCGAATGTTCTTGCCGGGCTGATACATCCGCATGCCGAATGCGATCCGGCGCGCCAGCAGGCCCAGAATGCAGGCCTGCGACTCGGTGGCTGAAATGTGAGCGATCCAATGGCGCGCGCGTGGCCGCCGGGGCCAGGGTATTGCCACTCACCGGATTCCAGGAAGCGGCACAACGATCGCAAGCAGCAAAAGACCCACAACGATGCGATACCAGGCAAATGGAACCAGATCGTGCCGGGCGACATAGCGCAGGAAGAAGCGAATAACCACCAGGGCGACCCCGAACGACACCAACAGTCCAACCCCGAAGGCGGGGATTTGCGCGCCGGGGATGTCCTTCAGGCTGCTGGCAAGTTCGTACAGGCTGGCGATGGCGAGCGTTGGAATCGAGAGGTAGAAAGAGAATCGCAGCGCGGTCGGCCGATCGAGCCCGGCCACCATCCCTCCGACAATCGTCGTCATGGAACGCGACATGCCCGGCCAGAGCGCGCCGATCTGGGCGAAGCCAATCGCCGCTGCTTGCCGGAGCGTGACGTTTTCGATGGACCGGACTGTGGCTGTGCGGGTCTTGAACCAGCGTTCGGCAACGAGCATGAGCACGCCGCCGATGACCATCGCCAGCGCGACGGGGAACGGCCCGAACAGGACGGCCTTGATTTGCCTGCGGAAGACGAAACCAATCAGCGCGGCCGGGACAAAGGCGATGGCGATGCCGATGAGGAGCTGCCGCGCGCCCGGGTCCGTTGTTGCTCGCTTGATGAGGCTGAGCAGGTCCCTGAAGAAATAAACCGCCACTGCGACGATGGCCCCGAGCTGGATAAAGATCTCGAAGGTGGCGGCGGTGGCCTCGGGGATCCCGAGCAATTGGCCGGCGATGATGAGATGACCGGTGGAAGAGACAGGCAGGAATTCGGTCAGGCCCTCAATGACGCCCATGATGATGGCTTTGAAGATCAGGTCCATAGAGGCGCATTGTAAGGTCATGCGTCATACGTCATACGTCATGCGTCACTGGTCGGCGGGCTACGGCTCATTCGACAGAAGAAGGGAAGAAGGGAAGGCGAAAAATGACGCATGACGCATGACGCATGACGGACAATACTGTCATGAACTGCCTCGTCACCGGCGCTAGCGGGTTCGTTGGCGCAAACCTGATTGACGCCCTGAACGCGCGGGGCTGGCCGGCGCGGGCGTTGATGCGCAGGACGTCCTCGCGCAAGGCGCTCGATGGCCTAAGCTACGAGCCGGCGCCAGGTGACATTTTGGAGCCAGCCTCACTTGCCGAGGCGATGCGTGGCATTGATTGCGTCTTTCACGTGGCTGCCGCCGTCGACTACTGGCGGGTCGGCATCGACGCGCTCTATCGGATCAATATTGAAGGGACCTCGAACGTGCTGCGCGCGGCGCTCCTGGCAGGCGTCAAACGGGTGGTCTTCACAAGCAGTGTGGCGGCCCTGGGATCTCCAAGCTGGATGACGCTCGCTGACGAGACCCACGTCTTTAATCTTCGTCCGCAGCAATACCATTACGGCTATAGCAAGGTCCTGGCCGAACAGCTCGTTCAGCAGTATGTCAAGAAGGGTCTGGACATTGTGATCGTTAACCCGGCCGTCATCATGGGTCCGCGGGATGTCAACTTCGGCTCGGGCAGTATATTGACCGAGCTCAAGAAGCACGCCATCCTGGTCTATCCGCCGGGCGGGGTGAGCGTCATCGATGTCGGCGACGTGGCCCTCGGCCACATCGCCGCCGCCGAGCGCGGGCGGACCGGGGCGCGCTATATCCTGTCGGGCGAGAACCTGTGGCACAAAGAGGTTATGGGTATCGCCGCTGATGTGGTTGGCCGGCCGCGGCCATGGATTCGGCTGCCGCGACTGGCCCGTTATCTGGAGACGCCGCTCGATTTCGCGCGCCGGCGGTTTGGGCTTGCGCTCCCCATCAGCGGTGATCAGGTCCGCATTTCAACCGAGACCTGGTGGTATGACAACACGCGGGCCCGGACGGAGCTCGGGCTCAATCCACGGCCCTGGCGCGAGGCGTGCGAAAGAGCGTACGCCTGGTACGTTGGGCAGGGTCTTCTATAGGTTTCTGTCGGAAGAGAGAGTCCCCGGCGAAGCCGGGGACTCTCTCTTCCGACCCATCATCGACCCACCGCGGGGTTGCGCTCGGCGCTTCGGCGTCCGCCGACAGCCCGTATCACCTGGACACCCGCCACCCCCCAGGTCATGACGAGCGCATGGAACTGCATGGCGGGGACGAGGCCGAAGTAGTTGCCGTTGACCGGGGGCAGGGGCGGGTAATAGCCGTAACCGCCGAAGCGCTGGGGGGCGATCGACGCGTAGTCGACAAAGTCACTGAGCGCAAAGAACGCCAGGACGAGCAGCGCCTCGCCCAGCCTGGGGCGGCCGACGTAGAGCAGCAGGACCAGCCCCAGCACGGTCAGCCCGAGGTGGGTGAGAAACATGACCGGCCCGCTGAAAAGGCTGGTCATTTCGATCGGGCCGTTGCCGGCCCAGTAGAGCGCCCAGAATGTCATCGTCCAGGTGCCATATTTGATGCAGAAGACCGCCGCGAGTTGGTCGACGATGCGGCTGGGGCGTTTGAGATGGCGCAGGATGAGGGCCACACCGGCGACCCCCGCCGCGAGCGGGCAATCTGGGACGAAGGGGTAAGCCCAGAGCGGGATACTGAGCTGCGCGAAGAAATCGCCATACCAGCCGACCGTGCCGACGATGAAGGCGGCTATCAGGGCGACGAAGCCCGCCCACATCAGGAGCGGGTTGGCGATGACGCTATCAGTGAGGCGGCGGAGGCGGGACAACATGTCCAGCATGATACGTGGGATCGAATTGCGCGCGCCGAGCGGAGTCCTTTTTCACCACAAAGGCACAAAGACACAAAGGAAAAGGGTATTCCTTGGTGTCTTTGTGCCTTTGTGGTGAAAACCTATTCACCTTGCGGTTCGGCCCCCGCTGCAAGCATCCGGATCGGCACGCCACCCACGAACGCGCCGGCTGGGACATCCCGGTTGACCAGGCTCATCGCCGAGACCGTCGCGCCGTCGCCAATGACCACCCCGGGCAGAATCGTGCAATTTGCCCCGATCGTCGCGCCAGCGCCGATCACGACCGGCCCGCGCCGCCATTCGTAGCGCATGAACTCGTGGGCGAGGATGGTCGTGTTGTAGCCCACCGTCGCGTCGTCGCCGATGCTGATGTCTTGAGGGAAGAAGATGTCCAGGGTCACCCCAAGGCCGACCGCGGCGTACGGCGCGACCCCGGCCCCGACCAGGCGCAACAACAAGCGCTTCATTCTGAACCCGGGCGCGAATCGGGAGGCGTATATGCACAGGGCATTGAAGGCGACTCGCAGCGTCCCGCCGGTCACCTGCGGGAAGTACCACAGGGCCGCATGCGGGCCAGCCGACGGGTAGGTGACGCAGCGCGCCTTGCGGGTCGAGGTGGGAGGGAGTTCCATACGGTGGCTGCAACGATGATACAGTGATTTCCATGCGCGCTCTCACCCCTGTGCCCCACACCCAGGTGTCGCTGACCGACTCATTCTGGGCGCCCCGCGTTCAACTCAACCGCGACGTATCCCTCCCCCATGTGAGGAAGATGTTGGGGGAAACCGGCCGGCTCGATGCGCTGGACCTGAACTGGCGGCTCGGCATGCCCAATCGCCCGCATCATTTTTGGGACTCCGACAATGCCAAATGGATTGAGGCGGCCAGTCTGTCTCTGGCAACCCATCCGGATCCGGCCCTCAATGCTGACCTGGACGCCATCATTGCCCAGTACGCCCGGCTGCAGCACCCGAGCGGGTATGTCAACAGCTACTTCCAGGGCATTGACCCGAGCAAGCGCTGGACAAACCTGCGGGATGCGCACGAGCTGTATTGCGCCGGGCACTTGATCGAGGCCGCGGTCGCCCACTTTGAGGCGACCGGCAAACGCAGTTTGCTGGATATTGTGACCCGCCTGGCGGATCACATTGCGTCGATGTTTGGCTGGGGGGCGAGCCAGCGCCGAGGCTACCCCGGGCATGAGGAGATCGAACTGGCCCTGGTCAAGCTCGCCCGCGCCACGGGCGAGCCGAGGCATTTCGCCCTGGCCAAGTATTTCATCGACGCGCGCGGAGGGCAGCCCCATTACTACGAGATGGAGGCCAGGGCCCGCGGTGATGATCCGCGGGCGTATTGGGCCAAGACCTACGAGTATCTGCAGGCCCACAAGCCGCTGCGCGAACAGACCGAGGTCGTCGGGCATGCGGTCCGGGCGATGTATCTCTACGCCGGCGCGACGGATGTCGCGACCGAGAGCGGTGACGCCGGGCTGTTCGCGACCCTTGAGGGGTTGTGGCAACACCTCGTGTCGACCCGCCTGTTTGTCACGGGCGGGCTGGGCACCTCAGGCAGCAACGAAGGCTTTACCAAAGATTACGATTTGCCTGACGAGGAGGCCTACGCCGAGACCTGCGCGGCGATTGGCCTGGTGTTGTGGTGCCATCGCATGCTTCAGGTGGCGGGTGACTCCAAGTACGCCGACCTGATGGAGCGCGCCCTGTACAACGGTTTTCTGTCGGGAATCTCGCTGGACGGGGCGGGTTTCTTCTACGAGAATCCGCTCGCCAGCCGCGGTCAGCATGCCCGCCAGCCGTGGTACGACTGCGCGTGCTGCCCGCCCAACGTCGCCCGGATGCTGTCTGGGTTGAGTGGCTATACCCATTCAGTCAGCGACGACGGGATCTGGGTGAACCTGTATGCGGCCGGCACGACCCGGGCCCGGGTGGCCGGCGGCCCGGTCCACCTAAAGACGACGACCTGCTATCCATGGGATGGCGAGATTGACATCACTGTGGAGGGGCAGGGCGAGTTCGCCCTGCGCCTGCGCCAGCCGGGCTGGTGCCAGCATTGGCGGCTGAGCGTCAATGACGCGCCGCTAACCCTCGGGGCCGGGGTTGAAGTTCAGAACGGCTATCTCAGCCTGCGCCGGGATTGGCGCCCAGGCGATCGGGTGGCCCTGCGGCTGGGGATGCCGGTACGATTCACCCATCCCCATCCCGATATTCGGCCGTTGGCAGGGCGGGCGGCGGTCGAGCGCGGGCCGCTGGTGTATTGCCTCGAGTCGGTCGATCATGCGGGCGAGGAAGTCGAGCGCCTGGCGGTCGATGTCGCGCGGGGCGCCGCGGCGCTGGAGGCGAGGCATGAGCATGACACGTTGGGCGGGGTGACCGTGCTGCGCGGCGAGGGCGTGCGCCTGGCGCCGCCGGCCGGGTTGTATGCCGGCTCCATTGCGCGCGAGCCCGCGCCGCTGACGTTCATCCCGTACTACGCCTGGGCCAACCGCGGCAAGGGCGCGATGCGGGTGTGGGTGCGGGCGGGGTAGCCCCTCTCGCGTGTCATCCTGAGTTCCGGACCGCTTCCAGCGGAAAGGGCGGACAGAAACGGCGTGTGCGCGACAGCGCATACATAGAGCCCAGGCATCAGGATGCTTCCGCAGGTGGAAGAAGGGCCTGGTTTCCGAGCAGCGCGGCATATCGCAATGTTGCCCGACGGTGTGAATTTGCCGATGACCTTCTCCCAGCGGGAGAAGGTCATCGGCTCGCACCCCAAACGTGCCAAGTCCCACCGACGATAATCAACCGCATGAACGCGCAGATCAAGCGAACGCTGGAAAGCATCCTCTCGCCCTTGCTGCGGATTCGCCTGATCTACAAGATTCTGCTGGCCAACTCCGCCCTTGTCGCGATCGGCGCCATCGGCGGCACGGTGGCGACCGTGTGGCATGTGCTTGCCTTCCCGAATGACCTGCATTATGAGCTGATCCCGATCTTTGGCGCAGTCGGCCTGACTCTCAGCTTCCTTATCAACTATGGCGTGCTGCGCGTCGCGTTGCGCCCGCTGGACCGCCTGCAAGCCACCGTCAACCGCGTGCGCGACGGCGACCTGACGGCCCGGCTCGTTCCGGGCCGGCAGGACGATGACCGCTTTACGCTGCTGACCGAAACCTTCAACCAGATGCTGACCGCCCAGACCGAGGCCAACCAGGAACTGCGCACGTTCTCTCAGCGCATCCTCGAGGCCCAGGAAGACGAGCGCCAGCGGGTTGCCCGCGAGCTGCACGATCAGAGCGCCCAGACCTTGACCATGATGCTGGTTCGTCTGCATCTGCTCGAGAAGTCGAGCGAGCCCGAGCAGGTCCGTTTGCACTCCAAGGAACTGCGCAAGTTGACCGCTCAGGCGCTCGAGGATGTGCGCCGGATCGCCCTCGAACTGCGGCCCAAGATTCTGGAGGATCTGGGTCTGAGCGAAGCCCTGGCCTGGCAAGTGGACGAGATCAACGCCAGCGGCGCGCTGCAAGCCACGATCAAGACCATCGGTATTGATCGGCGCTTGCCCAAAGACATCGAACTCGCGTTCTATCGGGTTGGGCAAGAGGCGTTGACCAACATCACCCGGCATGCGGGCGCCGCGACCGCGCGGGTCACCCTGCACCGACACGCCGCAACCGTGTCACTCGTCATCGAGGACGATGGCAGGGGCTTCGATCCGGCGCGTCTGCAAACCGAACATCGCGGACTGGGGCTGTCAGGAATGCGTGAGCGCCTGGCGCTGGTCGGCGGAACGCTCAAGATCGACTCACGGCCCCAGCAGGGCACCCGGGTGACGGCAACCGCGCCGGTTGGGGGATGACCGCATGGACAAGATCCGAATTCTGATCGTCGACGACCATTTCGTTGTGCGCCTGGGCCTGCGCACGCTGCTCGAGACCGAGCCCGATATGACCGTCGTGGGCGAAGGCGCAAACGGCGTCGAAGGCGTCGCCCAGGCCGAACTGCTCAAGCCCGATGTTGTCGTGATGGATATCTCGATGCCCGAAATGGATGGCCTCGAGGCCACCCGGCGCATCCGCGCTTTGGGCCAGTCCGCGCACGTGCTCATCCTGACAGTGCATGCCCAGGAGCGTTACCTCTTTTCTGTGCTCCGGGCCGGCGCATCCGGCTACGTTCTCAAGTCGACGATTGACACCGAACTGGTCGAGGCGATTCGGGTCGTGGCCCGGGGCGAGGCGTTTCTGTATCCGTCGGCGACGCGAATGGTGCTCGAGGACTACCTCACCCGGGTCCAGTCCGGGAATGAACAGGATGCCTACGAACGCCTGAGCGAGCGCGAGCGCGAGGTGCTGCGCCTGCTGGCCCTGGGCCACACCGCCGGCGATATTGCCGAGCGCCTGTATCTCAGCCCCAAAAGCGTGGAAACCTACCGCTCCCGGATCATGGAAAAGCTCGGACTTGACAGCCGGCCCGCCCTGGTTCGCTATGCGCTTGCCCGTGGATTGCTCGCCGATTCCTCGTGAGGGGGAAAATCCCCCGGTTTTGTCACACTTTCCCTGATAGCGCGCGATGACCCCGGTCATTAGGATCGGGGCGCGATGAACGTTCGGCTATTGATCGCGGCGCCTGACGCCGAATCCGTGGACCTCTACCAGACCCTGGTTCGGTCCGCGCTCAGACTTCTTCCGCTCGACATCAATGCCGCGTATGCCGCCTCGCGTGACGAACTCATCGAGCGCGTCGGCGCGCATCAGTGCGACGTCGTTTTGCTCGATTGGGAAATCGCCGGTCCTGCCACGCCCGATTTCCTGCATACGCTGGCCCAAGCGCACCCCGGTCTGCGCACCATCGTCGTCATGCCTCTCCAACTCCGCCAATACCGGCAGTGCCTGTGGGAAGCCGGCGTGTGCGTCGGGTTGCCGAAAGAACACCTGGATCAGGAATGGCTGCTGAGCATGCTCTGCCTGATCACACGGGCGATGGAACGCGAAGCCGCCGCGCATGCATAGAGGACTAATAACGTGACCCAACCCCAACCGATCACACGCCGCCGGTTCCTGCAGGGCGCATCCGCCGCAATGGCGAGCGCCGCGGCGCTGCCCGTTGTTCAACAGATTGCGCCCGCCATGCGCCGACTGGGCGCGCGACTGCCCTGGTACCGCCAGGCGCAGAAGCAGACCTACAACGTCTGTGACATGTGCCCGTGGCGCTGCGGCGTCGTCGCCACCACCGTCAATGGCCGGGTCGTCAAGGTCGATGGCAATCCCAAGGATCCCAAGAGCCGCGGCCTGTTGTGCGCGCGCGGCCAGGCTGGCCCGTCATTTGTCTACGACTCGGACCGGCTCAAGCAACCCATGATCCGGGTCGGCGCGCGCGGCGAGGGCAAGTTCAAGAACGCCACCTGGAAGGAAGCGCTGGACTACACCGCGGAAAAGATGGCCAAGGTCCGCGATCAGTACGGCCCGGAGGGGATGGCCTTTCTCGGCCATACCAACGGGGATTTCTGGTTCATCGATCACTTCCCGCAAGCCTTTGGATCACCCAACGCCGCCAAGGCCTCTTCGGCGATGTGCACCAGCCCGCGCGAGGAAGCGGCCCTGATCACCTTTGGGCGCTCGATCGGCAACCATGAGCCGGTCGACTGGGATGCCGCGCGCTGTCTGACCCTGATCGGCACCCATATTGGCGAGGATGCTCGAAACACCCCGATGCAGGATTTGGCCAACGCCCGCGCGCGAGGGGCCAAGCTGATCGTCGTCGATCCGCGCTTCTCATCGGTGGCGATGAAGGCTGACTATTGGCTGCAGATCAAGCCCGGCACTGACACTGCCTTGTTGCTGGCCTGGGCCAACGTCTTGATCGCTGAGAATCTGTTTGACAAGGCCTATCTTGACAAGTGGGCCAATGGATTCGACGAACTTGCGAAGCATGTCGCTGGCCTCACCCCGGAGTGGGCGGCCGCGATTACTGACCTGCCAGCCGAACTCATTCGCACGACCGCCCGGGTCATGGGCAACGCCCGCCCGCAGTCGGTCATCGTGCCCGGCCGGCATGTGATCTGGTATGGCAACGACACCCAGCGCATGCGGGCGGTTTACATCATCAATGCGCTGCTCGGCGCATATGGCCGGGAGGGCGGGATCTACTTGAGCAAGACCCCCTACCTCGAGGAGTACCCGCATCCGCCCTATGCCGTCGTTGGCGGCGCGGGTGGGTGAGCGGCTGTCCCAGGAGAGGAGGCCGTGTTGCCTCCCGGACCCACTGGCAAGACGCGCGCGGATGGCGCCCGCGAGACCTTCCTGCGCGGACCCACCGCGATCCAGGAACTGATCGAGCCCATGGTCAGCGGCAAACCCTATCCGATCAAGGGCCTGCTGATCTATGGGATGAACATCTTTCATACCCTGCCAAAACAAGAGCGCACCCGTCAGGCGCTGCGGAATCTCGATCTGGTTGTCAGCATTGATGTGCTGCCCCAGGACCACATCGCCTGGTCGGACGTGGTGCTGCCCGAGGCGACCTACCTCGAGCGCTACGACGATGTTTGGGCGTGCGCGCACAAGACACCCTATATCGCCCTCCGCGAGCCGGCGATCGAGCCGTTGTATGACACGAAGCCGGGTTGGTGGATGGCTCGCGAGCTGGGCAACCGCCTGGGCCTGGAGGAATTCTTCCCCTGGGAGGGGATTGGGCAATTTCTAAACCGGCGATTGAGTTCAGCCGGACTGAGTGTTGAGACGCTGCGGGCCCAGGGCGGAATTGCCATCCAGCCTGGCAAACCCTACCTGGCCGACTTTGTCGCGGATAACACATCGCCGTTTGGCACTCCCAGCCAGAAGATCGAGCTCTACTCGGACGCGCTGGCGAAGGCCAATCTCGCTCCGATGCCGAACTTCGAGTCCACGCCAGAGCCGCCGGCGGGTTTCTATCGCCTGATCTACGGCCGAAGCCCGGTTCATACTTTTGGTCGGACGCAGAACACGCCGGTGTTGCACGCGCACACGCCCGAGAACGCGGTCTGGATCAACGACGAGGAAGCCGCCCGGCTCGGCCTCAAGGATGGCGAAAAAGTGTGGCTGGAGAACCAGGATGGCGCGCGCAGCGGGCCGGTCGCGGTCAAGGCGACCCCCCGCATTCGCAAGGATTGCGCTTACATGATTCACGGCTTCGGCCACAACGCGCCCGGGTTGACCCGCGCCCATGGCCGCGGCGCGAGCGATACGGCGCTGCAAACCCGCTACGTGCTCGACCCGATCAGCGGCGGGGCAGGCCTGCGGGTGAACTTCGTCAAACCGGTGCGGGGAAACTGACATGCCAACCCGATATGCATTCTCAATCGATCTCGATCGCTGCATTGGTTGCCAGGCCTGTGTGATCTCGTGCCAGGCCGGCAACGAGCTCAAGGACGACGAGACCTACATTCACGTCGGCGAGCAGATTCGCGGCTCGGGCAAAACGCTGTGGGGGTCGTTCGATCATCACCGCTGCTTCCATTGCGCCGACGCGCCCTGCGTGGCGGCTTGTCCAACCGGCACACTCTCCAAGTGGAATGGGCTGACCATCGTCGAAAAGGAAAAGTGCAGCGCGTGCGGGTATTGCACCGACGCCTGCCCATTCAAAGTGCCGCATATCGTCGATAACCACGTTTCCAAGTGCGTGGCGTGTCTGGATCAGGTCAAGGAAGGCCAGGCGCCCTGGTGCGCGCGCACTTGCCCGAGCCAGGCGATCCATTTTGGCGAACGCGAGACCATCCTGGCCGAAGCGCGGGCAAAGGTGGCGGCCCTCAAGGCCCGCCATCCGAATGCCCAGATCTACGGTGAAACGCAACTGGGCGGGTTGGGCCTGCTGATGATTTTGCTCGACAAACCTGAGGTCTACGGCCTGCCGCTTGACCCGAAGGCGCCCGAAACAATGAAAGTGTGGCAGAGCGTTGTGCAGCCGGCCTCGAGTGGCCTTTCGGTTCTGGCCGCCGGGGCGATGGGGTTGATGTTCGTCTTCGCCCGCCGCCAGCATGGGAAAGAAAGAGCCGAGCACGAGCGGGCTGCCAAGCAAAAGGCCGCCTTGCAGACCGCCCAACCCAAGGCGACGGAGACCCACCATGACTAGCGTGACACTCGCACCTACCGCGCCGGAAACCGCCGCAGGACCCGAAACGCACCTTGTGCGCCGCTACGTTCCGGCCCAGCAAGTTATCCACTGGATTGGGGTGATCTCGTTCTTTCTGCTGCTCTTGACTGGCGTAGCCCTGCTGTTCCCGCCCCTTTCATTTCTAGCCAAGGGCGGCACCTCGGGCGTGATCCATCGCATCGGCGCGATTGCCTTCATCCTGTTGCCGGCGCTCTATCTATTGCGCATGCCGCGCAAGGCGCTCGAGCTCGTGCGCGAGTCCTTCACTTATGGCCGGGAGGAATTGGCGTGGTTCAAGCATATGCCGGGCTACTTCCTGGGCAGCACCCGAAATCTTCCGCCTCAGGGCCGGCTCAATGCGGGCCAGAAGTTGCACCATGCGGCCACTTTCCTCATGTTCAATACGGTCACGCTGTCCGGTCTCATCATGTGGTTCGGCAAAGGCCAACTCGGACCCGAGGGCCTGTCCGCCGTCGTGATCGTCCACGATATCTCGATGCTTGGCCTGTCCGTCATGATGATCGGCCACGTCTACTTCACATTTCTATACGGCGCGTTGTCCGGCATGGTGACCGGTAAGGTCAGCGAAGAGTACGCCCGAATGGAACATAGCAAATGGTATGAGTCGCTGCAGGCGGAGACGCCGGCTGCAGCTGAAAAAACAGAAGCGCGGCCGGCCGAGTGACTCATACGGGTCCACGACCGCCGACCGATCAATCAACCTGGCCAGCCCCCGTTGGCCGAAGAGGAGAAGGAAAAATGGATACGAAGAAATACACCCGATTTGTCGCGATGAGCCTTGTGGCGATGTCGCTGGCTGGTTGCGCGGCCGCGGCAACGCCCGCGCCGACGGCTGTGCCGCCCGCGCCGACGGCCGTGCCGGCGACGCCCAAGCCCGCCCTCGACCTGCCTGTCGTCGTTGATAAGTATGTCAAGGGTCTGCCCGATGGATTCTCCGGCATTGCCCCTGCGGCCCTGAGCGACCAACTCAAGACGGCCAAGCCATTCATCATTGACGTGCGCGAACCGAGCGAACTCGTCGCCAATGGCTTCATCGAAGGCGCCGTCAACATCCCGATCCGGACCCTGACCAAGAACCTGGACAAGCTGCCCGCCAAGGATCAGCCCATCATCGTCTACTGCGCGATCGGTCATCGCGGCGCCCTGGCGCTCACCACCCTGCAGATGCTGGGCTACACCAACGTCAAGAGCGTGAGCAATGGCTTCAATGCCTGGATCGCGGCCAAGCTTCCGGTGGCGACGGGAAAGCCGGTTGACCTCAAGGCCGGCGCCGCGCCGGTGGTTGACAACGCGCTGTTCGCTGTCCTGGACAAGTACATCGCCGGTCTGCCCGACGGTTTTGGCGGTATCTCCCCGACCGCGGCCAAGGACCAGATTGCGGCGGCCAAGCCCTTCATTCTCGACGTGCGCGAGGCAAGTGAGCTGACGACCAACGGCTTCATCGAGGGTGCGGTCAACATCCCGATTCGAACCCTGACCGCCAACCTCGACAAGCTGCCGGCCAAGGATCAGCCCATCATCGTCTACTGCGCAATCGGTCATCGCGGCGGCATCGCCCTTGAATCCCTGCAATTGCTTGGCTACACCAACGTCAAGAGCATCAGCGGCGGGTTCACCGCCTGGAACGCGGCCGGTTTCCCGGTCGTCAAGAAGTAGTTCTGAGCGTTATGACGAGGGACGCCATCCCTCGTCTCGCGAATCCGGGGCCCGGCGCTGAGTCCTCACGGACGGCGGGCCGGAACCTCGCACCCCGGTACACGACTCCGGATCCGAAAGGGTCCGGAGTCATGCTTTTCTTGAAGCGCACGTCCCCGGCTTTGCCGGGGACGTGCGCTTCAAGAAACATTCAGGCGAGAGCGATGGCCAATGCGTGGCTGCGGGCCGGCATGAGGCGCAGGCGATAGTGGTTGTCCCTGGGCGGGAAGCGAGCCACGAAGTCGACCAGCGATTGGGTTTGACTGGTGGCGATAATCTCGAACTCTCGCCGATCGTCGCGGGCGGCTGCCACAAGCCAATTGAGGGTGGGGGGATCGGGATTGCCGTTGGTTCCATCCGCGCAGATCAAGTAACGATCGGCCATGACCGTCCTGAAGAACCCCGGCGAGGCATTCCGGGCGCTGCCATGGTGGGGGAGCTTCAGCAGATCCACGTGAAATGTGTCACCTGTTTGCCATGCGCCCGAAGCCTTTAGGCCTTCGACGATCTCATCGGCCCGGCCGTCGCCGGGCAGGAGCGCGCGGGCGCCGGCGGACTCCGTCAGCAGCATGATGCTGCTGAGGTTTGGCACGCTCTGATCCTTGCCAGGAGTGAGGTCGCGATCGCGCTGCCGTTCGAGCCAGGCCAGCCACTGCTTGCGCAGCTTCTCCAAAGCCTTCTGGCTCGGCCCGAGCACTCGGATTTCAAGGTCCTGAACCGAGTGGCGCGGACCGCCTTCAGTCAGCACAAGCCCGCCCGCGAAATCGGGATTGATCGGGATGCCGAGCGCCGACGCTCCGCGCTGAAGCTGATCGCCTTCGGCGATGCCCCGCGCGACGACATCCAGCGGGTCGGCCAGATCGGGAGCCCAGGCTGAAAGATCGGGGACCTCGCGCACGGTCTCCTCGTCAATCTCCCGGCCGATGGTTTGGCTGAATGCGTTGTGCCAGAGCGCTTTGACGCCGAGATGTCTCCGGCCGGCTTCAGCTCGCGCGCGCAGTTCCCCAAACAGGTCGAGCAGCCCGATCACATGGTCGTTGTCGACATGGCTGAGCACGGCCAGTTCGAGTTGGCCGCGGTTCGTCACCAGGCGTTGGACGGTCGGCTTCAGGTGCGCCTGATAGGTGCGGGCCGGACCGCCATCGATCAGGACGAAACGCGGCCCAGCCGGGTCGCCATATTCCAGGAGCAGGCAATCCCCAAAGGCGGCTTGCACGGCGTGCAACTTGAACATCAAGCTGATTCTAGTGCGTCGTGGGGCGCCGGCCCAATCGCCGGTTTTGCGCGTCTTCGGCCGCAAACGCGCGAAAAACAAAAATCCCGGTCTGACCAGACCGGGATTCTCAAGATAGCGGGAGTAGGATTCGAACCTACGACCTCCGGGTTATGAGCCCGACGAGCTGCCACTGCTCTATCCCGCAACGGCGAAGGATGATTATACATACTTCTCTGGCGAAGTCAAGTTTTCGGCGGCGCGATTGACGCCCATGTCGTCCATTCAGGATGCTTCTTGCGCAGATCTTCGAACATTTCCCAGGTGTAGATGCCATTCCGGCAGCCGCCCTGCCAGACCAGATTCACCGCATAGCTGCCCACCGGCGTGATCGCACCCAGGATGTCCGACTTGGGCTTGAGGATCTTGAGCGGGTTGGTGTCGTTGCGCTCTTCGTTGCAGGTCGCGCACGGACAGGCCGCGCTGAGAAACGTGAACGGATAGTGGACGGTCGCGCCGTCATCCCAGCGGATGGCGATATGAGCGCGCTTTTTATCGGCGGTGATCGAGACCGGCTTCATCGTCGTGTTAACAACTTCAGGATCGATATCCCCCGTCCCGGCGTACGCCGGGACGGGGGATATCGATCCTGAAATAAGGTGGTGACGACAGGATTTGAACCTGTGACCAAGGGCTTATGAGTCCCCTGCTCTACCGACTGAGCTACGTCACCGAGCGGCTAAGAATTATAGCAGGGGTGGCCGCAATGGGGCACAATACCGTCCATGGAACTGCCCCGCGTCTTTGTCTCCCGGGTTGTCGACTTTGACATGCTCAACCAGCTCAATGGAATGGCAACCGTCATCCATTCGGACGTGGACGGCGCCATGCCGCGCGCGGCCCTGCTCGAGGCGGTCCGCAACGCCGATGCGCTGCTGTGCGTGCCGACCGAGCGGGTCGACGCCGACCTGCTAG
>Ga0073900_10000786_pt1 | contig 18977 bp, 17 predicted proteins | sample KloWWTmetKNB5Kit_FD_66666 | JGI IMG/M metagenome (GOLD analysis project Ga0073900, IMG submission 66666) | Active sludge microbial communities from Klosterneuburg, Austria, studying microevolution and ecology of nitrifiers - Klosterneuburg... | ecosystem: Engineered > WWTP > Aerobic digester >...
CGACTTGCATGTATTAAGCCTGCCGCTAGCGTTCATCCTGAGCCAGGATCAAACTCTCCATTGTAAATGTTGTTTGATGCTGACATTTAAAATTCTCAAGAGAAAATTAACGTGTCAAATCTAAATTGTGTTTAGCTTGACTTACCTTTTGTTTTTTCCCGATGGCTATCGGGAAAAGTGCTATTGTTTCCTAACTTTCAAAGATCTTTCCGGCTTTTACCAGACCCCGTTTTTTGAACGGGAGTGCAAAGGTAAGGGCCTTATACTTTCTACCAAATTTTTCTGACTTTATTTTTAAAAAATATTCGTCGTTTGGCTATGAAAATCAATTTGTTTGCTAAAGAACTGATGCTCCTTTTTTGAAGCGGACGGCAAAGGTAAGGGTATTCTAATTACTGACAAACTTTATAGTTCCCTTTTGTCCACATTTCCACATTTAATCATGAAAAATCTCTCTTGTCAGAAGTCAACCAATTACCAAAGAGAGAAAAGAATTAATTACAATCCACTTATAAAACAATGTAAATCAAAGTAGTTAAGATGATTTTCTGTTGAAAAAATCGTTACTGAAGTTTACCTTTTCTAAAAATAACCCCCTGGAGGGAACTGAAAAAAAAGCTTTAGTTGAATCTCTTTCTTCGAGAATTTTTATAAACTGCTGAATACTTAATATCTCTCTTCCCACTTTTAACTGTGTTGCCACCATTGCCTTTACCATACCTCTCAAAAAACGATTCGCTTTTATATAGTACACTAACTTCTCTCCCTGTATCTCCCACTTGCTTTCTATTATTTTACAGTTGAAAGTTTTTACCTGTGTATTGCGTTTTGAAAAAGAAGTAAAATCAGTAAACGAATACATAAGTTCAGCTGCTTGATTTAGTAATTCAATATTTAATTTATATGGATAATAATATGCTGTTGTTTCTAAAAATGGATTCTTAAATTGATATACATAATATCGGTACTCCCGGCTTATTGCATCGAATCTGCAATTCGCCAGTTCTGGCACCAAGTAAATACATTTAATGGCTATGTCGCAAGGTAATATGGCATTGAGCTTGTAAATTAATTGCTGCTCATTTTTAACACCTTTCCAATTAATATATTCTATATCCGAATCAAAATGAAAATAGTTCTGTAATGCATGTACTCCTGCATCAGTACGTGAAGAACCGGTCAACTCAAAATCAATTCCCGAAATAATCTTAATTGCTTTTGTTATTTCTGCTTGAATTGTATTTGAATTCTGCTGGATCTGAAAGCCACTATACGCAGTTCCCTTGTAAGATAGTTCAATAAAATAACGGGGCATAACAATTTATTTGCGAAGCATTGCTTTAAAACGATTCAAATAATATTCGTCTTTTATCTCTGTTTGCAGACCCTTGAAATTTTCTAAATCTGACACATGCGTATATGCCTGATCAAAGAACCTGTATTTCCCCTCATCATCCAGAAAAAGGAAACTCAGGTTTTTTATCTGCTCAACCGTAAAACAAGTCTTCTTGAAATAATTTGATGCCACATCAACCATTTGTTGATTGCCTTCGGCGGAAGCCATTTGCTTTCTAAGGCTAAAGAAATCCTGATCAGAAGCTACAACTACACATTTGTTATTATTTGCAATTGCGGGAGTAGTTGTTGTCACCTCAGGAGCTGTAGTCTTATTTATTTCCTTATTAATACCAACAATTTTTGATGACGCAGTATCAGGTTTTTCTTCAATAAAGTTTTTTGTCTCCTTTGGCGCTACCTGTTCTTTGTTTTGAAAAACATTAACCGCATTGGGAATTACTAATTGGATTGTATCGGCATGGCCATTTGAATATTGATCAAGAAATACTAAACCGAAGCCCTGAGTCGTAGAGCTCTCAGATTTTCGAATAATCACAGATTTTTTATACCCTTCTTCAATAGCTGCATTATTCACTGGAGGTACATTTTGAGTGGGAATCGCATTTGATTTAACAATGGTATCCTGAATCACTTTTACACTTTGTTGATTAGTTTGAGTTGCATCTGATTCCTTTTTTTCAACTGGCTGCTCAATTTTATTCTCAACCACTTTCTCATTTTTTACCTGAGGCATTTCTGAATCTATTTTTTTTTCTGCAACAGTTGTAGCAGTTTTTTCTTTTAAAGTAGGATCATTGGAAGCCTTTGAAAGTATGTCTGAAAAACTTTGTGCATTCTTACTCGTATTCAAAGTATCCACTTCTTTATTTACTTTGCTATTCACAGGTTTTAATAACTCAAGCGATTGCTGATCAAATAAACTCCATCCCTTCTCCCCCATGTTTTTTATCAAAAATCCATGATCTCTTTGGTTTAGCTTTATTTCAAAGTTGTAAGCAAAACTCTGCCCAATTTGTGGCACAATCCCTATCTGGTATGTACTATCAACTAATTTGGGAATTATGAGATATCCGTATGATGATGAATTAATTTGCGAATTGCCCAATCTGACAATAAATGGTTGTTTTGCTTCTGATTGCAAATAAATAAAATATTGACGCTGAGCCTGAATATTCAAAAGACTAAAAGTCAATATCAGACCAAAACAAAATTTTTTCATATTTATATTTTGCAATTAAAAAAAGAAATTCAACCATTTGCCAAAAATATTACTTAGCGCTAATTGTTAGAGAATAACACTAGCCTAAATAGTAGTTTAATGGCATAGCTCACACAAGTTTTTTTGTGCCTCTACAAAAATACTTTAATCTCATTAATATTAATACCAAAAAGGCCATGTTAAAATTATTGCCTTTCATCCTAATCTTGTGCCGGCGGAAGGCTGTGACTATTAATTTTGCCATTCAAAATAAATTAAAATGAAATATCTCATCTTCTTAGTTTCAATTTTCTTTTCCACATTAATTGCAGTAGCCCAGCATTTACCATCGAAGGATACTGCCTGGAAAAAAGATTACAGGGCGACTACTACACGTATCAACGATCTGGTACATACTAAACTTGATGTAAAATTCGACTTCACCAAGTCATATCTCTACGGAAAAGCATGGATAACTTTAAAGCCGCATTTTTATTCAACCGATTCACTTCTGCTGGATGCAAAAGGAATGGATCTTCACAAAGTATCAATAGTGAAAGGAACAAGAGTAAAAGATTTGCAATACGTTTATGATGGCTGGCAAATAAATATCAAACTTGATAAAGAATATAAAGGGGGTGAAGCTTATACAATATTTGTAGATTACACATCAAAGCCAAACGATGTAAAGGTTAAGGGAAGCGCAGCAATCAGTGATGCTAAAGGACTTTATTTTATCAACCCAAATGGAGAAGATAAAAATAAACCTACACAGGTGTGGACACAGGGTGAAACAGAGGCTAATTCTGTTTGGTTTCCCACTATTGACAAGCCTAATCAAAAAACAACTGATGAGATCTACATGACGGTACCATCAAAGTTTGTTACATTATCAAATGGGAAACTGATGAGTCAGAAAAAAAATTCAGATGGTACCAGAACCGATTATTGGAAAATGGATTTGCCCCATGCCCCTTATTTATTCTTTATGGGCTTAGGTGATTTTGCTAAAGTAACAGATAAATGGAAAGGAAAGGAAGTAAGTTACTATGTAGATAAGGAATATAGCTCTGTGGCAAGAAAGATTTTCGGATTAACGCCAGAAATGATTTCATATTTTTCCAAAATAACAGGTGTTGACTATCCATGGATAAAATATTCGCAAATGACGGCCCATGACTATGTAAGCGGTGCCATGGAAAATACAACGGCAACCTTACATTCTGATGCTGCACAGCAAGACGCCAGAGAGTTAATTGATGGTAATGCATGGGAATCTACTATTGCACATGAATTATTTCATCAATGGTTTGGTGATTATGTTACCACAGAAAGTTGGAGCAATATAACTTTGAATGAATCATTTGCCAACTATAGCGAAACTTTATGGAATGAATATAAATATGGCAAAGATGCGGGTGATGAGCAAAACTATACTGACATGCAGGGATATCTTTTTAGCAACAGTAATAAAAAAGACCTGGTACGTTTTTATTATAATGATAAAGAAGATGTTTTTGATGCTGTGAGTTACAATAAAGGCGGAAGAATTCTGAATATGTTACGTAACTATGTTGGAGATGCTGCATTTTTCAAATCTTTAAATTTATACTTAACGACAAACAGATTCAAGTCTGTAGAAGCTCAACAACTGCGTCTTGCATTTGAAGAAGTAACTGGAAGAGATTTGAACTGGTTCTGGAATCAATGGTATTATGGAAGCGGGCAACCTGCACTTGATATAAATTACAGTTATGATGCTGCAACTAAAAACGCAATAGTAATTGTAAATCAAACGCAATCAGGCGATAAAATATTTAAACTCCCCGTTGCTATTGACGTTTATGAGGGAGGGCAAAGAAGCCGACACAATGTTTGGGTGAATAGCAAATCTGATACATTCTATTTCAGAAGTGAACAAAAGCCTGATTTAATAAATTTTGATGGCGACAAAATGCTGCTTTGTACAAAGAAAGAAAATAAAACACTGGATGAATATATTAATCAATATAAATATGCCGGTAACTATGTGGACAGAAGAGAAGCCATTGATTTTGCATCAAAAAATCAATCTGATGAAAAAGCGGTTGGTTTGTTAATTGCTGCTTTAAAAGACAAATATTTCGGCTTACGTCAATATGCAATTCAAAAATTAGATTTAAAGAAAAAGGAAGTTGCAGCACAGGCTGAACATACCTTATCTGAAATTGCACAAAAGGATGAGAAGAAGATTGTAAAAGCTGCTGCCATCAGTAAGTTGAATACTTTTAAAGATGCCAAATATCTTTCGCTATACAAATCAGCAATTTCAGATTCATCATACAGTGTGGCAGGGAATGCACTTTCTGCTTTATTTGAAATAGATAGCATCGCGGCCCTTGCCGAAGCAAAAAAACTTTCAACACTACCTTCAAAAGGAAGCCTGTCGGAAGCTATTACTGACATTATGATAGCTTCAGGAGATGAGTCTTATGCCGAGGTTGTTTTAACAGAATTTGAAAAATTGGGGCTTACTCAGAAAAAATTTAGTTTGCTTCAATCTATTGGCAGTTTTATTGGCAAATCTGGTAATTTGCAATTAGTTAAAAAAGGAGTTGATGCCATTGTAAAATTTAGGGATGGATTGCCAGAATCACTTCAACCACAAATAAATCCTTTCATCAATGGAATGATGCTTAAAGGATTGGTAACTCAAAAGAAAGAAGCAGGATTAACGGAACAAGCTGATTATATACTTTCAAAACTTCCTGAAGCGGATAAGAAAGGATTCTGAAAATAAAGTATTTAAATAAAAGCAGCCTGAATATTGGGCTGCTTTTTTATTTACGAAGAAATAATATAATTACCAACTGCCGCTAGCGCCACCTCCACCACCACTTCCACCGCCAAAACCACCAAAGCCTCCACCACCACCACCGGACCAGCCGCCGCCGCCCGACCATCCACCACCTGACCAGCCACCACCTTTCCAACCCCCAAAACCTCCTCGGGAAACATAAGTACCACCAGCACCAGGAAATATCCCTCCCAGAATTAAAATAATAATTAAAATAATTATTACAGCCCCAATCAGCCCAGAAATATCTTTCTTCCGATTTTTATAACCTTTAGGCGCTTTATACTCCCCAGCGGCTGCTTTAATGATTTCATTAGTGCCATCATCAATTCCTTTATAATAATCTCCTGATTTAAACTGAGGTGTGATAAAATTATCAATGATACTTTTTGCAGTTATATCAGGTATAGCGCCTTCCAGGCCATAGCCGGTTTCAATTCTTACATGCCGATCATCTTTTGCAACAAGCAACACGACACCATTATTGTTCCCTTTATTTCCTACGCCCCAATTTCTTAATATAGCCAATGCAACTTCATCTACATTATAGTTGCCAGTCGTAGAAATAATAACAACTGCAATTTGATTGGAAGTAGTATCATCATAAGCTACCAGCTTATTCTCCAAGGCATTTACTTCTTCCTGAGTTAAGGTTTTTGTAAAATCATTAACCAGCCGAGGAATAGCAGGCTTGGGCGGCACCACAGATTCTATTTGTGACTGCGCTGCCAACGTCAAAAAAAGAGAGACTATGAAGAAGATTCTTTTCATTGATATTATCTACCTAAAACAATTTCATCAGGAAGTTCATTTTTATCAACATCACGATCATAAGGGAAGTTTTTATGTAAAGTTTCGCCAACCTGAACTATGCAGTTAATAACACCTTCAGCAAATTTACTTTGTCCAAAACTTGTAAGAATTTCCGCTACAGCATTATTCCAGTATGTTTCACCTGCTTTTTGATAAATCCCTTCGTCTCCAAACAGAGCAAGCTTTTTATCAATGGTGGCTACATAAATAAGTACGCCATTTCGTTGCTCCGTTTTGTACATTTTTAGTCTGTGAAAAATTTTAGCAGACCGGGTAAGCGGATCATCTTTCTTGCACTTGGATTCAATGTATAACCTAATTTCTCCACTTGTTTTTTTCTCTGCATGGCGTATTGCCTTGACAAAGGCATGGTGCTCTTCATCAGTAAAGAAATTATTTTTCTTTCTGAACAGATTAAACATCAGTTGGGTTTGTATTACTTAATATTAAACTGGATGTCTGGATTCTTTTCGGACCCGGGGTCTGATTTGTAAAATGCTTTTTCAGAAAATCCAAATATTCCTGCAATCATATTGTTTGGAAAGCGCTTTACATTCAAATTATATGATTCTACTACTTTATTAAAATCCTGACGGGCTACATTGATTCTGTTTTCTGTGCCTTCAATCTGAGCTTGAAAATCCTGAAATGCTTTAGTTGTTTTAATATCCGGATAGTTTTCTACATATCCCATCAAGTTTGAGAAAGCACCTCTCATTTGTCCCTGAGCCTGTTGAAATTTATCCATACTTGCCTGATCGTCCACATTAACCGTAACCTGACCCAGCTTTGCTCTTGCTTCAATGACATCTTTGAGTAAAGATTTTTCAAAATTGGCTGAGGCCTCAACCGTTTTTACAACGCTACTGTATAAATCTGTTCTACGCTGATAATTGGTTTCCACATTGCTCCAGGCTTTCTTTACTGACTGTGAGCCAGTCACTAATTTATTGTAGCCATTGCAGCCCCAAACAAAAAAGATAAGTACTACAGCGCCAACAATTAATAAAGTAAGATTACGGGTTCCTTTCATTTTTACATGTTTTGATGATAAAATAAAATTAAGATTTAGTTAGGTAGTATCCATAATTATTTCGGCGTAACGGGAAAGTTTGTCGGTAAACTATTCGATATTAACTTCCAGTCAACTCGAGAAAGCAAGTCTTTCAAATTTCACAAACTACTCAGCCTTCCTTATACAAACAAAATGATAGGTATCTACTTTTTGCACATTATAAAAAGCACCAGTGTACCAGTATTTTGATACTGCCTGTGTGGCATTAGCTTCTGTGGATGTCCAGATTGTTCCTCTCTCTTCCACATTAAATTTATCTTTAGATGCATAAATGGCATCAGACTCGTCCTTTGAAGGCAGGTACCAGTCTTCTTTGCCGCCAGTTTTTGCTTCTTTGCAAAGTTTCGCAGCATAAGATTTACCTTCAAAACCTGTATTGTTACCTACAAAAGCTACAATAGCAGCAGTATTTGCAGACCCGTTGGTTTCACTTTTTGCAGCATCAGCAGTTACTTCTTCATTATATCCACCCCAGGTTATTTTTCCTTTAACTGTCATATCTAATACTTCGTATTTTTTTCCATTGTACTCAATGGGAATAATTTTTTGTGCATCAACATCTAAAATTGCAGATGTAAACAATACGATAGGCGCAATTATTTTTCTCATATATTAAAATTTAGAGTACAATATAAAAAAATCAAGATAAAACGGCTGCAATACCGGGTAAAATTTTTCCTTCAAAATACTCCAGCATGGCGCCTCCCCCTGTAGAAACATAACTTACTTTATCGGCAAAGCCAAACTGGTTTACAGCAGCTACAGAGTCGCCTCCCCCAACTAAAGAAAAGGAGCCCCGTTGTGTAGCAGCAGCTACTGCCTCAGCTATTATTTTGGTTCCGTTTTGAAATGCGGACATTTCAAAAACACCCATAGGTCCATTCCATAAAATGGTTTTTGATTTTTTTATTACTGTTGCAAATTGATCTCCAGCATCTTTTCCAATGTCTAAACCCATCCATCCGTATGGAATCTGATTGCTTGGTGAATTTTTTGTTTGTGCATCAGCAGCAAATTTGTCGGCAACAATTGAATCTACAGGTAAATGAATATTTACATTTTTAGTAGAAGCTTTTCTCAATATTTCAAGCGCAGTATCTATCCTGTCATTTTCACATAATGAATTTCCAATCTCTCCACCTTGTGCTTTTATAAATGTATATGCCATACCGCCACCAATGATGATATCGGTTGCTTTTTCAAGTAGGTTTTCTATTATCAAAATTTTGTCGCTCACTTTCGCACCGCCAATTATGGCAGTAAAAGGTTTTTCTGATTGATGTAAAACTTTTTCTGCACTGGCTACTTCACTTTCCATCAACAAGCCAAACATTCTTTTTTCAGGAGGGAAAAATTTTGCAATAACAGCGGTAGATGCATGAGCTCGGTGTGCAGTTCCAAATGCATCATTAACCCACACATCGCCTAGTTTGGAAAGTTTTTCTGCAAATTTTTCATCTCCTTTTTCTTCCTCTTTATAAAAGCGAAGATTTTCTAAAAGCAACACTTCCCCTTTGCGCAACATACTTTCGGTAAGAAATGCCTGTTCGCCGATACAGTCATTTGCAAAAAAAACTTTTGCTCCACCCAACAACTCACTCAAATGTGGAACCAGATGTTTTAGCGAATATTTTTCTGTGGGTCCTTCCTTCGGCCTTCCTAAATGACTCATCAGAATAACCTTACCACCATCATTAATAATTTTTTTTATTGTGGGTATTGCGGCTTTCATTCGGGTATCATCGGCTATTTCAAACTTTTCATTCAGCGGCACATTAAAATCTACTCTTACCAAGGCTCTTTGGCTGTTGAAATGATATTCTGTAAATTTTGACATAAGTATATTTTATTTTCAAATGTAGTAAACAAAAATGCCCCGTACAGCTTGTATGCGATACGGGGCAAAATTAAAATACTTGAAATATTATTTACTGATAAGTTTTGCAAAATAATGAACAGTACGAACTAATTGACTTACATAGCTCATTTCATTATCGTACCAGCTTACTGTTTTTACTAATTGTTTATCACCTATAGTTTGTACTTTAGTTTGAGTAGCATCAAACAGGGAACCATAATGTATTCCAATAATATCGCTGCTTACAATTTCATCTTCGGTATAGCCAAAACTTTCATTGCTGGCCGCTTTCATAGCAGCATTGATTTCTTCAACCGATGCGGTTTTGTTTAATATAGAATATAATTCAGTCAAGCTTCCGGTAATGGTAGGGACACGTTGTGCACCGCCGTCCAGTTTACCTTTTAGATTAGGTAATACCAATCCGATTGCTTTTGCAGCACCAGTACTATTGGGAACAATGTTTGCAGCGGCAGCTCTTGCCCTGCGAAGATCTCCTTTAGGATGGGGAGCGTCTAAAGTATTTTGGTCATTAGTATAAGCATGAATAGTGCTCATTAATCCGGTCACAATGCCGTATTTTTCATCTAACACTTGTGCCATAGGCGCAAGACAGTTGGTAGTACATGAGGCGCAAGAAATGATTGTTTCTGAGCCATCAAGCAACTGATGATTTACGTTGAATACAATTGTTTTCAATTCTCCTGTTGCAGGTGCCGATATTACTACTCTTTTAGCACCGGCAGCGATATGAGCAGCAGCTTTATCTTTATCTGTAAAGAAACCGGTACATTCCAATACTACATCTACATCATGTGACTTCCAGGGAATGTCGGCAGGATTTTTTTGTGCATAAACTTTTATATCATCACCATTTACTACAACCGAATTTTCTGTTGCTTTTACTTCAGCATCAAAGCGACCTTGAGCGCTGTCGTACTTCAACAGGTGGGCTAAAACTTTAGGACTGGTAAGGTCATTGACCGCCACAACATCAATTCCTTCCATTTTATAAATCTGGCGATATACCAGGCGGCCGATACGGCCAAAACCATTGATGGCAACTTTTACAGTACTCATTTTAGACAGGTATTTAACGTTTAAAATAAATTGAGAGTGCAAAGGTAATGAAAGTGGTGTAGGTAATTAATAGCAGATTTGGAGAAAAAAAGGGTATCAGAGAAAAAAGAAGAAAAATGTTATAAAAAAATTAACCCACAAAAAACCTATAAGTTTTTTACAATAACGATTCTTAAAATATTGAGTTAGTTTCTAATTTGTGAATAAAAAAAAATCACCGAATATAAATTCAGTGCCTCTGCTTAATCCGTACGAGAATATTAAAATGCCCCGCTTTCGCATTTGATTTACCCAAAGCCTTTTCATCCGCTCTCGCGGCTGCCCGGCTTTTTTATTTTTCACCTTATGCAGATAAATCTGCAACGGCTCAAAATAAAAAACAATACGGGATTATTAACATGATCCCCCTCGCATTTGATTTACCCAAAGCCTTTGCATCCGCTCTCGCGGCTGCCCGGCTTTTTTATTTTTCACCTTATGCAGATAAATCTGCAACGGCTCAAAATAAAAAAGCCTCTCAGCGAATGCTGAAAGGCTTAGTAGCCCGTACGGGATTCGAACCCGTATCACCACCGTGAAAGGGTGGTGTCCTAGCCCTTAGACGAACGGGCCGTTACCCCTTTTGAACGGGCGGCAAAGATAGCAGCGGAGAAATTGTCTGCCAAATGATTTTTACACATTTATCAAGTGCAACTTTTTATATCTTTTGATCGTTAAATTGCAATAGAAATATATAAACAAACACCTTATGCAAAAACTTTTTTTGTTCCTTTTCATTTCAATTGCAGTTGTTTCCTGTCAGAAAGAAAATGACGACACCCCACCACCCCCGCCGCCCGAGCCAAGTAAAACCGAACTAAATGTTGCATATGGCGCAGATCCAAAACAAACCTTAGATGCGTATTTGCCAGCAGGCAGAAAAACCACAACGACCAAAGTCATCATTTTTATTCATGGAGGGGGCTGGTCGGGTGGCGATAAATCTGAATTGACTCAATTTGTAGATACAATTAAGAACCGATTGCCAGATTGGGCAGTATTTAATATAAACTACAGACTTGCAACCGGTGCTCCTAATCTTTTTCCTACACAGGAACTTGATGTAAAAAAAGCTATCGAATTCATATATTCCAAAAGAAGTGAATATGGCATCAGTGATAAATTTGTTTTACTTGGCGCAAGTGCCGGCGGTCATTTATCCTGCTTACATGCTTACAAATATAATTCACCAGTAAAAATAAAAGCGGTTGTTGACTTCTTTGGACCAACAGATTTGGTTGATATGTTTAACAACCCTGCAAACTTTCTTGTTCCTTTTCAACTAATGAGTGTAACGGGTGGTACACCTACCACAATACCCACAATATATGCAGATGCTAATCCGCTAAACTATATTACAGCTCAAAGCCCACCTACCATTATTTTACATGGCGGTGCAGATATAGTCGTATTACCTTCTCAGTCAGTATTGCTAAAAAACAAGCTTACTAGTTTTGGGGTTTCCAATCAATATATCTTTTATCCAACAGAAAATCATGGATGGGCTGGGACAAATATGACCGATTCATTTGATAAGATTGTCTCTTTTTTGAACACTCATGTAAACTAAAAATAATTTTTAGCGCTATAAAGGCATCCTGTGTTCAAGCAGGATGCTTTTTTATTAACTTGATGCCATGAAAAATAACGTTCCACTTGCCGAAAGAATCAGACCAAATACGCTGGATGAATTAGCCGGTCAGGAACATTTGGTTGGCCAGGGAAGTATCTTAAGAAAAGCCATCTCTAATGGAAAAATTCCTTCACTTATTTTTTGGGGACCGCCCGGAACAGGAAAAACAACTCTTGCAAACATCATAGCACATTCACTACAAGTTCCCTTTTTTCAATTAAGTGCCATAAGTGCGGGAGTAAAAGATGTAAGAGAAGTAATAGAGCAAGCAAAAGAAAAGCCAGGTGCCATTTTATTTATTGATGAGATTCACCGATTTAATAAAGGCCAACAGGATGCACTGCTGGGTGCCGTTGAAAAAGGGATCATCACACTCATAGGCGCTACTACCGAAAATCCATCATTTGAAGTTAACAGTGCCTTGCTCAGCAGATGTCAGGTATATGTTTTAAAACCGTTGGACAAAAATGCACTCACAGGTTTATTGAATACTGCTTTACAAAAAGATGAAATACTGAAAATTAAAAATATACAGATTACAGAAACGGAAGCATTGCTCAATATATCTGGTGGTGATGCCAGAATGTTGCTGAATTTATTGGAAGTGGTAGCAGATGCTTCTGAAAAAGATGCCATAATAACTGATAAACTGGTATTAACAACTGCACAAAAGAAAATGGCATTGTATGACAAAAGCGGTGAGCAGCACTATGATATTATTTCGGCATTCATTAAATCTATTCGCGGCAGCGACCCCAATGCAGCTGTTTACTGGCTGGCAAGAATGATTGACGGAGGTGAAGATGTAAAATTTATTGCACGCAGAATGGTAATACTTGCCAGCGAAGATATTGGCAATGCCAACCCCACCGCATTGGTGCTGGCCAATAATTGTTTTGATGCCGTTCATAAAATCGGGTATCCCGAATCTAATATTATACTTTCTCAATGTGCCACCTATCTGGCTTCATCGCCCAAAAGTAATGCCGCTGTAGTAGCCATCAATGAGGCAATGGAGTCAATAAAAAAATATGGCGACTTACCTGTGCCAATGCCTATTCGCAACGCACCTACAGGGATGATGAAAGATTTGGGATACGGAAAAGGATATGAATATTCTCATAATTATTTTAATAACTTCTCAACGCAGGAATATCTACCCGATAAAATTTCTGGTACAAAATTTTATAATCCTGGCAACAATGCAAGAGAAGAAGAATTGAGAAAGTTTTTGAGAAATCTCTGGAAAGAAAAATATCATTACTGAATTTGGGGTTCAAATAATAAAGGAAAAAACCTTCCTTCCATTTTATTTCCTTTTTGCACTACCGGCACCCCTTCCAATAATGGTTCATCAGCATCTGAAACCACACCATCGGAAAAAACATTAAGTACAAAAGCCCTTCTTGGTTTTGTGGAGACATTAGCACCCGATCCATGCAAGGTTAGCGAATGGTGGAAAATGGCTTCTCCTGCTTTTACTGCTGCAAACTTTGGTTGTTGAAATTGTTTTTTTTGTGTTTCATCCAAAAAATCTTCAACACCATTCAGGGCACCTGCAATTTCGGGCTTGGGCAATAAACCCCAATGATGACTGCCTGAAATATATTGAAGACATCCGTTTTCTATAGTTGCATCATCTAATGCACACCAACAGGTAAGATGAGCAACAGGTTTTGTTCTTGTCCAATAAGAGTAATCCTGATGCCACGCCACTACACCACCCTGCTTGGGTGGTTTCCAAAATATCTGATCGTGCCAGAAACGAACAGAAGTATTACCTAATAACTGACTTGATGCCATCACAAATCTGGGATTCCACAACACATCATGCAAAGCAGGTGTTATACGCCATGCGCCCAATGCATGAAAAAGAATTGAATTGGGATCAGCAGATTCATTAGAATGAAATTCATAAAACAAATGGTGACCTGGATGCTTTGGATCGGCAATTTCTTCAAGTTCCTTTCTTAAAGTTGTAATCTGATGTTCATCCAGCATCTTCACACCCGAAAGAAACCCGTTTTCATTAAATGACTGCACTTGTTCTTCGCTCAATTTGAAAGCCTCCCACTCCTTTGCAGATTGTGGCCATACGAACAAATTGCTGATTAACTGATGAATGGTGCTAAGGTCATTGTACATAAAATGCCTTTTGCTAAAATTACATATTTCCTTAGCAATACTTTCCTATTTCATACATTTAATATCCAAAACAAAAATCATGGCAAAGTTTTTTTCAATTTGTTTGTATTTATTATTTTTTGTTTCCGTAAACGCACAAACTATCATTCAGCGAGATCCGGAAATTGAAAAAATGATATCAGAAGTTTCAAAAGATTCTTTGGAATCATATCTTAAAAAATTAGTGGACTTTGGCACCCGAAATACCCTAAGTAGCCAAACCAACAAAAACCGGGGTATAGGAGCTGCAAGAAATTGGGTGTTAAGCAAATTTCAGCAGTTCGTAACAGCATCATCAGGACGACTTACTGCATTTATTGATACCGTTACAATAAAGCCAGATGGAAGAAGAGTCAACAGAGCAGTATTATTAGGCAATGTGGTAGCCACATTAAAAGGAAGCGATCCTTCAGACAATCGAATTTTTATTGTGAGCGGACATTTGGACAATATGCGGAGCAATGTAATGGATAGCACAGGAGATGCACCCGGTGCCAATGATGATGCTAGTGGAGTGGCGAATGTTCTGGAATGTGCAAGAATAATGAGCAAAAGAAATTTTCCAGCGACAATAATATTTATAGCAGTTAGCGGAGAAGAGCAGGGATTACTGGGAGCCCATTTTATGGCGGAAAAAGCAAAAAATCATAACTTGAATATTGAAGCAATTCTCAACAATGATATAATTGGCAGCAATCATAGTAACGAAACAAATATTATTGATAATACAAAAGTCAGAGTATTTAGTGAAGCGTTTTTCGAACAAGACACTTTAAAGGCTGCAAATATTCGCAGGATGGGACTTGAGAATGATGGTGCATCAAGACAATTAGCCAGATATATAAAGGAAACAGGAGAAAGATATGTTGACAATCTGGAAGTAATTTTAGTGTACAGATACGATCGGTTTCTGCGTGGCGGTGATCATATCCCATTTGCACAGAAAGGTTATACAGCTGTAAGATTGACTGAGATGAATGAAAATTTTACACATCAACATCAGGATGTACGTATGGAAAATGGAATACAATATGGCGATCTGCAAGAGTTTATAGACTTTGAATATCTAAGAAAAAACACCTGTCTCAATCTTTGCAATCTTGCCAACTTAGCAAAAGCCCCTTCAAAACCGCAGGATGTAAAAATTGAAATACATCGGCTTACAAATTTTTCAAACCTAAGCTGGAAAGTTCCGTTATCAGGAAATGTAAAAGGCTATTATGTATTATTGAGAGAAACCACTTCCGCATTTTGGCAAAAGAAATTTTTTACTACAGCACTTAAAATGGATTTGCCATATTCAAAAGACAATTATTTTTTTGCGGTACAAAGTGTAGGCGATGAAGGAAATGAAAGCTTACCATCAATTTCACAGCCCTTTAGAAAATAACACCGAAAAACTTATATCCATGTTGTGGTCTGTAAAAAGATTTGAAGTTCTAAGTCCTTTTGAATTGTATGCAATTTTACAGCTTCGCAATATTGTTTTTGCTGTAGAACAAAGTTGTGTATATCAGGATATGGATAATAAAGATCAGGCCTCATATCATTTAATGTGCTGGCAAAATGAACAATTATTAGCATATTCAAGAATTCTACCACCGGGGATTGCTTATACAGAACCCAGTATTGGCCGGGTCGTAACAGCCCCCAAAGCAAGACGCACAGGAATGGGCAAGAAGCTGATTGAAAAATCGATTGAACATTTGTATTCTTTATATCCTCAACAAAATATCCGTATTGGCGCACAATGTTATCTCCGAAAATTTTATGCAGATTTCGGATTTAAAGAGCAAGGCAACATTTACCTTGAAGATGGAATAAAACATATTGAAATGGTAAAATTTTTAGAATACTAACGTAGAATCCCTTAGCGTAAACTCCATATTATTCTTTCAATTAGTAAATTTTCAGGCGAATATTCGTGCAGAACATTTTTCTGTTTCTATTTTGTGCTGGTAACCAATAGATCGAAAAACCAGAAATCCGATATCAATGAGAACAAGTTTACATCTTGTACGGCTGTCCGTACTTATCTTTTTTCTTTCTCTATTTTCAATTAACGCCAACGCACAATCAATCAGCACTGCAAATGGAAAGTTAGAACTGGGCATTGGCCTGGGCCCTATGTTTTTCCTCGGCGATTTGGGAGGTAGTGCGGGGGTTGGTAAAACATTTATTAAAGATCTTGACCTTCCTCTTACAAAACTTTCAAAAAGTGTTTATTTAAATTTTTATCCAACAGAATGGGTGGGACTACGTATTTCAGGCACACTGGGTTTTGTAGAAGGCAATGATGCTGAAGCCCCTGCAAAAGGTGGTGATGAAGAGGACCGCAAGTATCGTAATCTGAGTTTCCAATCAAAAATAAGCGAAGCCTATGCCGCACTGGAATTTTACCCAACTGTTTTTTTTGAAAAATATGATGGATTGCAGGGAAAGCTTCGCCCTTATGTTTTAGGTGGTGCAGGTATGTTTCATTTCAACCCAGAGACCAAAGACAATAGTGGCAATCTGGTAGCACTGGCACCATTGAAATTAGAAGGACAGGGATTTGCCGAATATCCTGACAGCAAGCCTTACAAGCTGACGCAAAAAAATCTGATGCTTGGATTTGGATTTAAATATTATCTAAAAGAAAATATGTATATCGGTTTAGAAATTTTGCACCGCAAATTGTTTACAGATTATGTAGATGACGTAAGTCACAACTATTATATCGATCCTATACATTTCGACACTTATTTAACACCGGCTAATGCAGCTACTGCCAGAAGTTTATACTATCGTGGCGTTTATACTTTTCCAAGTACCAGGCCTTATGAGGAATTTGCACAACGTGGCGATCCAAAACAAAATGACGCTTACTTCTCCAGCATGTTGCGCTTTGGTTGGAGATTGGGCAAATCAGATGCCCGATTAAAGCAATTGAAATGTCCAGTATTTTATTAAAATCAAACTACACACCACTATGAAACAACCTCTTTCAACCGGAAAAATGAGGGCAATCACCTTTGCCCTTGCAGGAATTCTTTTATTAACGCAATCGCTGCAAGCAAATAATAAACCTACCGAAGACAAACCATTAAAAAAGAATAAGACCAAAAATTCTAAATCCAAAAATATTAGCAGCTTAAACAACAATTCAGTAAAAATTTATCCCGATATTCTGAAAAGGGAAATGCATGTCATTTCAAAAGAGGATAAAGAACAACTTGATTTTTTTGTTTTTGATATACAAGGCACATTAGTGCAGCATCACAAACTAAATTCTAAAGACCATTATAAAATTGCAGGATTGGCTAGAGGAAAATACATCTATCGTGCTTTTAGCGGAGATGATGAAACCGCATCTGGCCAGTTTGAAATTCGCTAATACCTTTTCTTATCGACTTGCCTAAGTGCTGCAGAGAGCTTAATAAAATCTGATACCTGGTTGAAAAAACCTGATCCGTTCTCTATTGGTACTCTCATTGTATTACAATTTTATTAATCACTCTCTGCACACGGGCAATTTTAAATAAGCAAATATTAATTCTCATATTTAAATATAATCCCAACATCATTGCCGGTTATTATTCTTAATAAGGACAATTAAAGCAGGAAAATTATAGGAATTTCTATCTGGTGAAAAAACCAGTATTCCTGGCTGTTAAAAAAGAATTTTGCCTTATTAAGCCTCAAATATTGTGGCAATCACTTCCTGCTTTTGTTTAGAGTTATTAGCTTTTTTGCACAATGTTGATTCTCGGTTCAAAAAAAAATCGATGCTTGATGGTTTTGTTATTAAAAACTATCCTATATTAGTCCTGCAAAGGGAGACCTGAAACCCAAAAACAGGGGCGTATGCCGAAAAGCCATATGAGTAGGCCCAACCAAAATCAACTTTATAACATGTCACAAAATTCATCAAATCCAGTTGCCGGACTTCACAAGTCGAAAATGTATTCTTTAATATTAGCAGGGCTTGCTTTGGTTTCATTGCTACTTCCATGGATCACAGTTAGTGCCAGAGGTTTTGGAGTGGGCTATTCTCATAACGGTTTTGGCGGATGGGGATATCTTGCTCTTTTAGGAGTTGCAGCTGCAATTGCTTCCTGTTTTATGGGAGATAAATCAAAAGCTTATGATGATTTGAGTAAAAAAGTAGCGCTTGGAGGTTTTGGTGCTATTGCTGGTGGAGCTGCTATTTACCTTATAAGAATAATTTCCGTAGGTGGTGCATACGGAATTAAACCATCGCCTGGCTTTGGTTTGTTTATTGGATTGGCAGCCGGTGCTATTGGTCTATTACTCTTGTTAGGCATAATAAAACCACCAAAATCAATTGACGAAAAAGTAGATAAATTAAGTTAATTACATTACCACTTTTATAAAAAAAATCCCACAGAATATGTGGGATTTTTTTATGTATACAAAGTATTAATAGAACTATTCTCAAATATCAAAACAAACCCCATTCGTCTTCAAAATCATCCCTTTCAAAAGTGCTCACCCAGTGTTTGAAGAGTAACTTGAACTTCTCTATCTCTTCTCTTATTACCATTCCATGGGCTTCTTCAATAAAACCCTCTGCAATTTTTGCAAGCATAGAAGATTGAATGGACTGGGCATACATTCGAATAAGACAGGCATTTTCCATTCGCATCATATAAAGTCCCGCTTCAGAGCTACTGATTTTTACAGCAACCATGTGTGCATCGCTCAGCAACATTCCTTTCATATCATCCCTGTAATCTGCATCTAACTCACTTTCAATTGTACCTTCATTTTCGGATGTTTTTTTTAAATCTATATCACCCATTGCGCCCTTCAATAAAATCATAACCTGCTTCCATTGCTCATACATAGCTTTGGCTGCATCTCTTGTAGGCCTGGGCTTCCATTCTTCGCCTTCTTCGT
>Ga0073900_10000791_pt1 | contig 18917 bp, 13 predicted proteins | sample KloWWTmetKNB5Kit_FD_66666 | JGI IMG/M metagenome (GOLD analysis project Ga0073900, IMG submission 66666) | Active sludge microbial communities from Klosterneuburg, Austria, studying microevolution and ecology of nitrifiers - Klosterneuburg... | ecosystem: Engineered > WWTP > Aerobic digester >...
AGATCAGGGACCAATAATTTTGCAGATACAAAATCATGAGAACGAATTGATCTGGAATGTAATGAAAAAAAATCCTTATATAATCGCTGGCCTGAAAAAAGCAGGATTTTCCGGTGGTTGGTTGGGGAAATGAATGATAGAATGAGTAATTGAATAATAGAATGAGTGAATGAGTGAATGAAGGAATGAATAATAAAATTTTAAAATGAGTGAATGTTGCAGGCTTTAATTTCAATATCAGTAAAAAATAAAAAGTCAAATCTTAATGTAACCAGACCCTAGAGAGGTCCAAAATAATATGTATATGAAAATAATAATATTAAATGTGATAGTCATAACGTTCTTTATGGCAGCTTGTTCTCCAAAGAATGTTACAAAAATGGTGGATTCTTCCAAGCCTGATCCTTTTATTGAGCAATTGATATCAAAGATGACTTTGGACGAGAAGCTGGGCCAGATGACTTTATACACCACAGATTGGGAGTCTACTGGTCCTACCATACGTGGCGGGTATCAGGATGATATCAAAACAGGACGTTGTGGAGCATTATTCAACAGTCATACAGTAGATTTTACGACCAGATTGCAAAAGATAGCAGTCGAAGAAACCCGGTTGAAAATTCCATTACTTTTTGGATATGATGTCATCCATGGCTACAAGACGATGTTCCCCATTCCTATGGGTGAGGCAGCGAGTTGGGATTTGCAAGCCATAGAAAGATCAGCCTATATTATGTCAAAGGAAGCTGCAGCTTCTGGTTTACATTGGACTTTTGCACCTATGGTAGATATCAGCCGCGAACCAAGATGGGGTAGAGTGATGGAAGGAGCCGGAGAAGATACCTATCTTGGAAGCAGAATTGCAGAAGCCAGAGTCCGGGGGATTCAAGGGGATGGGTTTGGCAAATCGGATAGATTGTTGGCTTGTGTAAAACATTTTGCAGCCTATGGTGCCCCCATTGCTGGAAGAGATTATAATTCTGTTGAAATTAGTGAAAGAGTATTCAGAGAAACTTACTTACCGACTTATGAAGCAGCTATAAAAGCAGGAGCTAAAACAGTGATGACTTCATTTAATGATTATGATGGTGTCCCTGCAACTGGCAGTAAATATTTATTGACAGATATCCTTAGAAATGAATGGGGATTTGATGGGTTTGTAGTAACGGATTATACATCTATCAATGAAATGGTAAACCATGGTGTAGCTAAAGATCAGACAGATGCAGGTATTATGGCTGTAAATGCAGGTGTAGATATGGATATGCAAAGTGCTGCATTTCAGGAAAAAATAAAAATTGGTATCACTGATGGCCGTATAAAAATGGAAAAAATTGACGCCAGTGTGAGAAGCATTCTCCGACTTAAAAAAGAACTGGGGCTTTTTGAAAACCCATATAAATTTTCTGACAAAGTAAGAGAAAGCAACACCATAATGACCAAAGAGCATTTGGATGCCAGTAAAGATATGGCTAAAAAGTCCGTAGTTTTGCTTAAGAATAGCGGTGTTCTGCCCCTGGCAAAAAAACCTATGAAAATTTTTGTCACTGGTCCTTTGGCCGATGATAAAAACAATCTGATTGGAGCCTGGTCAGCTTCAGGAGAAGGTAGACATTGTGTCAGTTTGTATGAAGGTCTTCGTCAGCATCCTGCATCAGGCAATTATACGTTCGAACATGTTAAAGGATGCGAAATTGAGGGAACAGACAGGTCACAATTTAATATTGTTCTTGAAAAAGCGCGGGCATCAGATATCATCATCCTGGCCATTGGGGAGCATAAAGACTTGAGTGGAGAAGCAGCGTCTAAAACCATGATTCGTATTCCGGGTGTACAGGAAGATTTGCTCAAAGCACTCAAGGCTACGGGCAAACCTATTATTACAGTAGTCATGAATGGTCGACCTTTGATACTAAATGAGGTAGAAATGAATTCTGATGCGATACTCGAAGCCTGGTGGCTAGGTACACAGGCCGGAAATGCTTTGGCAGATATTATCTACGGAGATTATAATCCTTCAGGCAAATTGCCAATGAGTTTTCCACGTCACGAAGGACAGATTCCTATTTATTACAACCACAAAAACACTGGTAGGCCTTTAAATCCCAATGATAAATACACTACCAAATACATTGATGCACCTAATACTCCGCTGTATTCTTTTGGGTATGGCCTGAGTTATACCACTTTTGCCTACAGCACACCAATGACAAATAAATCTAGTTTTTCAGATGCCGACCAGGTGACCATATCTGTCAATGTTTCCAATACTGGCAATTTTGATGGTGAAGAAGTGGTACAGTTATACATCAGGGATTTGGTGGCTTCTGTAACCCGACCTGTGAAAGAACTCAAAGCATTCAAGAAACTGATGATAAAAAAAGGGGAAACAAAGAAAGTAGAATTTGTCCTTTCAAAAAAAGATTTTGAATTTTACGACCAAAAAATGGTAAAAACCACCGAGGCCGGAGAATTTCATATTTTTGTAGGAAGTAATTCTGATACAACAAATAAAACAAGTGTATTTTTAACCAAGTAAATCTAAAGGACCATGTTGTTAAATAAAGTATTTAGAGTTCTTATTTTGGTGCTACTTTTGTTTGCAGCATCATGGGTGGATGCTCAGCACAAAATCAGCGGTACGATCACAGCGCTTATGAATAATGAAGCTCTTATCGGAGCTACCATAGAGCAAGTTGGGGCAGATAATGGCACCATTACAGATATTGAAGGTAAATATACCATGACACTTTCATCCCCTGATGCATCTGTGATCGTAAAATACATCGGATATGAAGATATTACAGTAGCTGTAAATGGCAGATCGGTCATAGATGTGAGTATGAGTGAATCGTCTGTACTGATAGATCAGATAGTAGTCGTAGGGTATGGTGTACAGAAAAAAAGCGATCTTACCGGTGCAGTAAGCAGTCTGAAAGGCTCTGAATTGGAGCGGGTGACCACGCCTAATGTTGAACAGGCTTTACAAGGTAAAATCCCTGGCGTCTATGTGGCTCCATCATCAGGACAACCAGGTGCAGGAGCAGTGATCAGGGTACGAGGTACAGGTACACTCAATAACAGTAATCCATTATACGTCATAGACGGTATGATCACAGAAGACGCTTCAAGTGTCAACCCTCAGGATGTCGAAAGCCTGGAAGTGCTAAAAGACGCTTCTTCTGCCGCAATATACGGAAGTCGTGGTGCGAATGGGGTCATCATCATTACCACAAAAAACGGCAAAAAACGTAAAAATGCACAGTTGTCTCTGTCATCCTATTATGGCATTCAGGAACCTATCAAAAAGATAGCATTGCTCAATGGAACTCAATTTGCCAATGCGTACAATCAACTGAGAGGAACCAATTTTTATACTGATCCTGCTTCTTTCGGAGAAGGCACGGACTGGCAGGGAGAAGTCATGAGATCAGCGCCTATGGCCAATGTTCAGTTTGGAGCCAATGGAGCCAGTGATAATATTTCGTATAATTTCAGCGCCAACCTTTTTGATCAGAAAGGGATTCTGAAAAATACATCTTATAATCGAGGGGCATTCAGGCTGAATACTGAAATGAAACTAAAACCTTGGTTAACCCTGGGAAACAATACTTCTTATTCGATAGTGAATGATCAACGCGGACCAAATGTAATCACTTCAGCATACAGAATTCCATCATTGCTTACCGTGTATGATGATAAACAAAATTTTACTGACCCTACATTTTTTGGCTTGGCATTGGGAAACCCGGTGGCTGATCAGTTTTATAAGAGTAATAATTATGGTAAAAGCACCAACCTTCTCGGTAACCTTTTTGCAGAGGTGACTTTTCTTAAAAATTTCAGATTCAGAAGTAATTTTGGGTATAATATAAATGAAAACAGTTCCAGATTTTTTGAACCAAAATTTCAGGTCAGTGCTTCACAGCTGAATAAAGCGGATAGATTAAGTATTGCAAAAGGGGAGAGTAAAAACTGGATTTGGGAGCAGACCCTAAATTATTATAAGGAATGGAAAGATCAGACCTTAGGCGTTTTGGTAGGCTTCACAGCAGAAGAGAGAGAAAGTGAATTTTTTGGTGCAGGAAGAGAAAGTTTTCCCGGCACAGCGGATGAATTGATTTATTTATCTTCAGGCAATGATACTACGCAGACCAATTATGGAGGCGCTTCTGATGAAGCCATGGTTTCCTTGATATTCAGAACCAATTATTCGTTACAGAATAAATATCTTTTCACGGCTTCACTCAGAGTGGATAAGTCAAGCAGATTTACCCCGGATAACCGCACCGGATACTTTCCTTCTGCCAGTATCGGCTGGAATTTGGGCAATGAGGACTTTATACAGAAACTCAATACCTTCGACCGATTGAAATTCAGATTGAGTTATGGAATATTGGGCAATCAGGCGGTGACCAACAGATATCCTACTTCTGCCATCATCAATAGTGGACTTAATGCGGTATTCGGCACAGGAGAGAGTGTAAATCAAGGGGCTACCCAACTATCCATCTCCAATCCTAACCTGAAATGGGAGGTTTCCAATCAGACTGATATAGGTTTTGAAGCAGGGTTTTTGAAAGACAGATTGACTGTGGAGATGGACTGGTACAGACGTCATTCCTATGATATCATTGCGGATGTTCCGATTCCGGACTACGTGGGATCACAAAATAATCCATTTGTTAATACAGCTGAGGTACTTAACAGCGGAATAGAATTGGGTGCAAACTGGAGACAATCGGGCACTTTTGATTATAATATAGGTATCAATTTTTCTACCGTAAACAATGAAGTACTGGCATTGGCAAAAGGTAAAAATGAAATATTCGATGCATTTATCAATGGAGAACCGGCTACACACACCATCATAGGATTACCGATTGGTGCACTGTATGGATATCAGGTAGAAGGTATTTTCCAGAGTGCGGAAGAAATTGCTTCCAGTGCTATTTTCGGCAGCGAAAAACCGGGAGATATCAAGTTTAAAGACATCGATGGCAATGGAAAGCTGGATGCTGAAGACAGGGTTTATTTGGGTAGCCCAATTCCAAAAATTACCTATGGCTTTAATTTTGGTGCAGGATATAAAGGTTTGGATTTTAATGCAGATTTTTTTGGGGTACATGGCAATAAAGTGTTTAATGAGAAAGAGACATCAAGATTTGCTGTGTATAATTGGGAAGCACATGTGGCAGATGCATGGACAGTAGATAATCCATCTACTTCAGAGCCAAGGGTGACCAATGGCGGACACAATTACAGACCAAGTGACCGGTTTATTCAGGATGGTTCTTTTTTCAGGTTAAGGACATTAAGTTTGGGATATTCTTTGCCGGTTTCACTGCTTTCCAAAATAAAAATAGAAAGTTTCCGTATATTTGTTTCAGGTACAAACCTTTGGACAAAACAATCGTTTACTGGTTACAATCCTGAGTTTCCCAATAGCAGCAGCCCTTTTAAAGTGGGTTTTGATAATGGTACATATCCGATCGCAAAGTCAATCCAGTTTGGGGTAGAAACTAAATTTTAACTCATTTTGTTAGAAAGTTAAAAGATCTTTCAAAGAATTAAAATAAAACATTTCATTTTAAGCAATATAAAATAAAAGCAATGAAAAGTAAAATATTATCACTCATCATCGTCATGTCGGTAGTTTCATGTTCAGAAGATTTTCTCGATAGAAAACCCAAAGGAAACCTCACAGCAGAGACCTTTTTTGAAAATGAAGAACATGCTGTTTGGGCTACCAATGCGATCTATGCCAATTTCAGATCATGGGAGTACTGCGGCTTACCTTACATAGGTGCTACAGACATCATCAGTGACGATTCAGACAAAGGCAGTACAGAAAATGATGGCCCGTATCTGAAGGAAATAGATGATTTTCAGTTTGATGCAACCAATCAGACTTTTTCTACCATTTGGAAAGGACACTATCTTACCATCTCAAGGGCAAATCTGGCGATCAACAGGATACCGGATATAGTGATGTCAGAAACGCTGAAAGCGAGACTTATCGGGGAAGCCAAGTTTCTTCGTGCATTCAATTATCTTCGACTGGTGCAGTGGTTTGGAGATATCCCATTGATTACCAAACAACTCAATGATGACGAGTATTTTACACAAAAAAGGAATACAAAATCAGAAATCTACGCTTTGATCGAAAAAGACCTTCAGGATGCCATCTCTGTTCTACCCGAAAAATCAGCATATACATCTGAAGACCTGGGACGTGCCACCAAAGGTGCTGCAAAAGGTATACTGGCAAAACTATATATGGTGCAAAATAAGTTTGACAAAGCACTCCAGCTTTCTGAAGAAATCATCAGCAGCAATCAATATACGCTGTTACCTAACTATAATCAGATATTTACTCAGACAGGAGAGAACGGTTCAGAGAGTATTTTTGAAATAGGAGCTGTTGCCTTGCAGGCATCTGTAGTCGGCTCAGGTGCTACACCTTACAATATGGTACAGGGTGTTCGTGGTGTACCCAATCTGGGTTGGGGATTCAACAGACCCAGCGATGATCTCATCTCCAACTATGAAGCTGGCGACCCCAGACGTCAGGCCACCATCATCTACGTAGGCGAAGTGCTTCCGGATGGATCTACCATCGTACAGGATAATCCCGAGATACTCAATGAAAGATTTAATCAGAAAGCATGGGTAAGCAAACATGCCGGACTCCAGGACAACGGACCAGGCAACATTCGCCTGTTGAGATATGCTGATATACTTTTGCTCGCGGCAGAAGCTGCCAATGAAACCGGTAATGCAACCAAAGCACTGGAATATGTCAATATGATCAGAAAAAGAGCAAGGGGTACCAATACATTTATCCTGAAAGATCTGACCATTACCAATCAGACAGATCTGCGTACAGCTATAAGAAGAGAAAGAAGGTCAGAACTGGCTATGGAGCAACACAGATGGTTTGATTTGCAGAGATGGGGAATTCAAAGTGAAGTGATGAAAAAAGTCGGAAAAGCCTTTGTAGCCAATAAACACGAACTTTTTCCTTTGCCACAAACAGAAATAGATTTGAGCGGAGGCACGTTGGGCCAAAATGCCGGGTATTAAAAATATCGATTTAATAGATCACTAAGTCTGAAATATGATAGGTAGAGTTTTAGTTTTTATTTTAATGCTGATCACAAATATCAGTCAGGCACAAAAGGTCAACTTTACCAAAGCAGATACCTATCAGCGACATACAGAACTTGTTTGGGATGTCAAGGATGTCAATGGGGCGGAATATTTTCGCATCATGCGATCCACTGATAATCTCGCATTCACAGCGGTCAAAACGTTAACGACAAAACAATACATGGATTTCAGCTCATCAAACAAGCTGGATACATCTTATTATTTTATTCAGGCACTCAATGGACTCAATCAGGTAATAGCGGTATCAGACACGATCAAGGCAGCGGAGTATGTCATGTCGGATGACCAGCTTATGGACATGGTACAGAAATACACCTTCAGATACTTTTGGGATGAAGGTCACCCGACTTCAGGCATGGCCAGAGAGCGAAACAAAAGTGGTGATATCGTGACCACAGGAGGTACCGGTTTTGGCATAATGGGCATTCTGGTAGGCATCGAAAACGGGTACATCAGCCGAAGTGAAGGAGTCAGCAGAATCATAAGAATCATCAGCTTTCTTCAGTTTGCAGATAGATTTCATGGCGTTTTTCCTCACTGGATGAATGGTAAAACGGGCAAAGTAGTTCCTTTCAGCCAATATGACAATGGTGGTGATTTGGTAGAGACTGCTTTTTTAATGCAGGGGCTTCTGGCAGCCAGACAATTTTTTGACAGGGAAGATGGGAGTGAAAAGGCGATCCGACAGATCATAACCAAACTGTATGAAGACGTGGAGTGGGATTTTTATTCCAAAAACAATTCGGGCGTTTTGTACTGGCATTGGTCGCCCAATTTTGCCTGGCAGATGAACTTTCCGCTCAGAGGGTACAATGAAGCATTGATTGTCTATTTACTGGCCATTGCGTCACCTACTCATGCAGTGCCTGCCACATATTATCATGGAGGATGGGCTTCTTCATCATCCTACAAAAATGGGAATACGTGGTTTTCGCACAAGTTATTTGTAGGACCTGCTTACGGTGGACCTTTGTTTTTTGCCCATTATTCATTTTTGGGATTTGATCCGAGAGGCATCAGAGATAAATATACCAATTATTTTGACAACAATAGAAATCACAGCCTCATCAATCGTGGCTGGTGTATTTACAATCCATACAAACACAAAAAGTACAGTGCATCCTGCTGGGGACTTACGGCTTCTGATAACCCGACCGGTTATCTGGCTCACGAGCCCGGCACGCGGGACAATGGCACCATCGCACCTACTGCGGCTTTGTCGTCTATGCCATACACCCCTGTGGAAAGCATGGCAGCCCTGAGATGTTTTTATTTTGATGAAGGCGAAAGACTATTTGGTCCATCCGGATTTTATGATGCATTTAATGGCAATCAGAATTGGGTAGCGGATTCATACCTTGCCATTGACCAGGGGCCTATTCTGGTCATGCTGCAAAATCACCGTACCGGCCTGCTTTGGAAAATGTTTATGAAAAATCCCGAGATACAGCCGGCTCTGGATGCCATAGGTTTTGTAAAAGATCTTTCTGCTACAGATGACGATGGATATAGTCGCGGAGTGCGTGTCTATCCGAATCCGGCATCGGGTTCATTTGATATTATATTTGATCAGGATGACCAGTTGCCACATCATATAGAAATCACCGATATTGATGGCCACGTACTATCAAAATTAATCACCGGTATCGGTCAGATCAATAGGGTAGAGATGGCGGGGTTATCATATACAGGTATCATTTTTTTAAAATTGATGTATAAAAACCAAATGATTGTCAAAAAAGTTATGCTTTACTGACCGCACACATTATTTGAATGAGTCTTATTACTGCTTTACAAATTTCTGTACAGAAATAACAATGGTTTTGAACTTGCTTCTGATGATATATTTTCTGTAAATATTTTCAAATTTCATAATGTAAGTTTTCGCATTTGAATATCATATGAGTATTTGAAATTAGATCTACATTTATTATAATCATTCAAAGCATTTCAACATCCAATAAAATCAGCCAGCAAAGTATGAAAATGATGGGTTCCTTTCTCGCGGGTTACAGAGTATCTGCCATGTGTATAAAATCTGCTTCTGACGCCTTTTTGTACATTGTGTACGATCTCTTCATCTTCCATCTCGACTTTGTCCAGATTTTTTCCTGCCCCTGTGTCATAGCGCGACTCATCATACATGTATGTGATAAAGGATACTTTGGTCCGATCTATAGCCTGCGGTTGTACGATGTTTAATGACAATCCCCACGGATAAAAATTGAACATCATGTGTGGAAATACCCAGAAATAATAGGCTGCAATATTACGACCATAATCCGGCGAATCGGAAGGTAAATCGAATGTGTTTTCTTTCCCTTTGGCTACTCCCAACTGCAAACTGGAATATGGATAATACAACTCCGTCTCATAATCACTGAAATCCAGCACTTCACTCAGTCCTGCGTGCACAAAAGGTATATGAAAACCTTCGAGATAATTTTCACAATACAGTGCCCAATTGGCATTTACCATATAGTTTTTACTTAGATCATCGCGTCTTACCAGTTTGTTCATTGGGAAAAATGACATCCTCTTCATCATATCTCCAAAATAGGTTTCCGGTTTTATATGATGCTGCATTGCAATAAAAAGAAGATTGCCCCATTGGAAAACCTGCAAAGAAGGCAAATGATCTTCCTGGCAAGGAAAATTTTGAACTTCCTTAAATTCAGGCATAAATATCATATCTCCATTGAGCGAAAATGTCCTGCCATGATATTTACAACGCAATTGACTGACTTTGCCCGGTTCTGTGAGAAGTAGATTTCCCCGGTGGGTACATACATTGCTCATACAGACGACCTGATCTTCTTTGTTGCGAACTATGACCAATGGTTCGTCCAGATAACCTTCGAGTAATATCAGCGGGAATGCGGAACCTTTTTCAGGCAGCATCTCTATATCTCCGGCATAATGTAGAGCCGTTGAAAATATATTTTCTTTGGACATTTCGTACACCAGCTGATCCGTATAAAAGTCTTTATGAATGGTTTTCGCCGTCGAAATGTCATTGTCTACACTAAATTTTTTCATAGTTGATTGGTATTAATGATATAAGAAATAAATCAAAAATAGGTATCATGACCGATTGTTTTTATCCAAATTTGTCAACATTTCGTTTGCCAGCTTCTCGCCAAGATGACTTCCTATAGCCACACCCATACCACCTAGCCTTACGCCAACGAGCAAATGATCATCTAACCATTGGACGATAGGGTATTTTGAATTACCCACACCCAGAATACCGCTCCACCAATGTTCGATCTGTCCGGATGCCCCAGGGTAAATGGTTTCTAATATATCTTTTAAGTAATGCTGAATCAGTTCAGTATTTCCAAATTCATCCGTTGTTTCTGTCTTTTCATCCATATTTCTCCCGCCACCGAGCAGTATTCTGCCATTATATTGCCTGAAGTAAATATATCCTTTGTCCAGATGGTACCCGGAAGATAGATGAAGGTTTTTTAAATGAGAGGTCATCAGCACCTGATTTCGCGCCGGCATCACAGGAAGATCCGGTATTAAGCGGGCAGCAAATCCATTGGTACAAACGATCAGGTTTTCATAATTTATTTTAAGATTATTATAGGCATTCAGTACTTTTTTTACCTGATCAATCTCAGTAATATGTATACCATTCATGATGATTACTCCAATATTTATCGCTTTCCGTATCAACTCATTCATCATGCTGACCGGATTGATCGTTCCCTCATATTGATTTAAAATACTGACTTCATCAAAGCCTTTAAGGGTATTATTTTTTTTTAATGAATAACAATCATCCAATCCGAGATGTGTTTTAATTAGTCTATTACATTTTTCTAAGCCATCCAGACAGGATTCCTTTAGTAAAATATCTTTGCTTCTGAATAATTCAGAACCTCCGCAATGATCATATTCCAGGCTTTGTTCTCCAACCCTTTTTTTCAACTTTTGCAATCCTCTCCACCGCATCCTGACTACATCCATGCAAGCTTCTTCTCCCATGTTTTTAATATCATCCAGCAACTCAGATACAGAGCCAAAACAGGAAAATCCAGCATTTTTGGTACTTGCTCCATAGGGCATTGCCCCACGTTCTATGATTTTGACAGAAATGTCCGGCCTTGATTCTTTGATGGAAATTGCGGTACTTAAACCCACTATACCAGAGCCGATGATCGTGACATCAGCAGGCGATTCGATAAAATATTTTTCCCAAAAACTATAATTCATTATCTTGCAGCCGATTTAATATGTGCCTGGCTGGTATTGCAAATGTAAAATAAAAATTGCTACAACTTCTCAGGCGGCAATTGATTTTTTAAAATATTAAAATAAAAATATTATGATACAAAGAATTCAATCTATTTTCCTGCTAATAAGTGGTATAGCTTTTTTCAGTCTTTTTATGGTGCCTTTTGCTACCAGTGATGTAGTTATACCTCAACTATTTAATGATATGGTCTATAATATTCAGGACAGCCCTATACTGCTGGGTTTATGTATTTTGGGTGGACTGGTCAGTATTGCCTCTATTTTCCTATTCAACAATCGTACTCTACAGCTAAAAATGACTTATGTTGCGACTGTTTTTTCGATTCTTTTGCCTTTGGTAGCCATTCTTTTGATTTACAATGAAGGAACAAGCGGAGTTAATGCTGATAAAATTGATGATAAACTTGGCATCTATTTACCTTTGGTCAGTCTTATCTTTTCCATACTGGCAGGCAGATACATCGGTAAAGATGAAAATACCGTCCGTTCTATGGACCGATTGAGATAATATGGATGCGAAATTGACAGATTTATCTTCGGAATGTATATTTGCTACATCAAGAAGTAGTGGCCCCGGTGGTCAAAATGTCAACAAAACTGAAACTAAAGTGGAGTTGAGATTCAATATTGATGACTCACAATTGCTCTCGTCTGTTCAGAAGAATGTACTTGTTGCTAAACTGGCAGGAAAGCTGGTTGACAACGACACCACCATACTTATCACTTCGCAAGCGTCCAGAAGTCAGCTGCAAAACAAAATAAAGGCAATAAATAAACTTCATGAACTGATATCCCGGCTGCTTTTGCCTGAAGCTCCGAGAAAACCAACCAAACCGACCAAGGCATCAAAAGAAAAACGGATAGCAGAAAAAAAACAAACCGGGGATATAAAATCTATGCGCGGAAATCTAAAAAACAAGGAACTGGAGGAATAAACAAGTATTGATTTTTCTATACCCTTTTTTATGGAGACAAGATTTTCCCAAGTTGTTGAATTTGTTTGGTTTGCTGATTCGAAAATGCTTGTCAAATCCATTGATTATTTTACCAATTTTATGGGATACCCGCAATTTAATCGTTCCGTTTTTGATGCTTGCCGATTATGTGGTTTACATTCATTTAGAATTACAAATAAGAGTCATCTCTGAAAAGTATTATTTAGCTACAAAGGCACAAAAACACAAAGAATCACTAATTTCAAACAGGTGATAATCATTACTTTGTGAATCTTTGAGACTTCGAGACTTTGTGGCATTTCTTTATTTTTAACATTTCGGAGTGGACTCAAATAAGTATTCCTACATTGATTTTAAATAAAGTCGAATGATATTTAAAAATTTGATCAAAAACATTATACATTTTAGCAAAATTTACACTAAAAAACCTTAATTTAATACAAGCAGTATTGTCTATATTGTTTTTTTACGAGTAAAATAATAATAAGCCGGTACCCCTGAAATGAGAATAGCCACTCCGACCCATGATTCAGCATTCAAATCTATAAGCGTATTAACTACAAAAGCTATGGTGACAATAAGGTAAATGATGGGGATAATCGGGAACCATTTGAGTATAAATCCTGTATGTGTGTCTTTTCTTCTGCGAAAAACAAAAATAGTAGCTGTAGCCAATGCCATAAACACAATATCCATGAAAGTAACAAAAGTAATAATACGAATAAAAGAGCCCCATATTAAGATCAGCACAGTGGCCCAAACTGCTTGAAATAGCATGGCTTTGTAAGGGGTTTTATATTTTTCTGACACATCTGCCAAAAAACTAAAAAAGACACCATCCTTTGCCATAGCATAGTAAATTCTTGGTGCAGTCATGGTGTAAATACCGATAGTGCCAAAAATAGATATTGAAATGGCAACAGAGACCAGCTTACCTCCTCCTGCAAATTCAGACGCGACTGCATCTCCGGCTACCCTGGAACTTTGAGACATCACGTCTGCCGGCAATAAAACCATATAAGCGCCTATGATTAAAACGTATACCACAGTTACCACAATGGTACCTATTAGCATGGCACGAGGTACTGTTTTCTGTGCATCTATGGCTTCTCCGGAAAGATAAGTAGCATGGTGCCAACCTCCCATAGACCAGAATACTCCTATAAAGGCAAACAACATTCCACTGAGCAGATTTGGTGGTACTTCTGAAGTGAGGTCAAGGTGGATTTCATGAGTTACGTCAGGTAAAAACCAAACTCCTACGAGGATAATTAATGCCATGGCCAGCAATTTTAATCCGGTAAATATTGAAGCAAATCCCTGACTGATATTCACACCAAAGATATTAACAATAGTGAGTCCCCAAATCACAATGATCGCAATAAAAGCCTTCTCATGGTCTGAGACGGGAAGAAAAAACTTCAGATAGTCAGCAAGTGCCAACCCTAAAGCAGCAAGTGCACCTGTATTCACAATGAGTAATATGATCCAACCGTACAAAAAACCGGCAAGTTTACCGTAAGCATTTCTGAGATAGACATATACACCACCTTCTTCAGGAAATCTGGAACCGAGTTCAGAAAATGTCATTGCCCCCAGAAAAGCTACAAATCCGCCGATTATCCATGCGAGCAAAGCATAACCGTGATGTGGTATAAATTGCATGGTGCTTGCAGGCGTTACAAAAATACCTGAACCTATACAAGCACCAATGGCAATCATCGTCAATCCCCTGGTGGTTAACGCTCTCTTGAGTTTAGACATATTTTATCTTCGTTTTGTCTTAATATTTCATAAAAATATACAAAGATTTAATCTTGACACTTATTATTGATTATTTTTAGCGTAAATTTATATTTTTAAAATATCAGACATCAAAATTATCATGCATGTTTTTTATAAAAAGATAAAATGAATTCTATCAAACCCGAACAATGATTAATATTATTCATTTATAAATCATAAAATAATACCTGGTGTCCGGATTGTATTTCAAAAGCATGCTGGTCATAATTATGATATTTTGTAATTTTCCTTTGCTACAAGGACAACTACTCAAATCTTACCTTATCGGTGAATCTGACCAGGTGACCATCCCCTTTGTATACACCAACGGATTTATCATCGTGGATGTGATATTTCAGAAGATACTACCCTTAAAATTTATTGTAGATACCGGAGCTGAAAACACTATCTTACTTAAGCGTGAACACGCAGAAATGTTGAATATTACTTACCATAAAAAAATAAAATTACTGGGGTCAGACATGAGCGAGGAGGTGCATGCATATATATGTAATGGATCATTTTTACAATTGGTCAATACCAGGAGTGTCAGACACAACATCATAGTTCTTGAAAAAGATCACCTTTTCCTGGAAGAATATATCGGCAGCAGAGTGGATGGGATTTTGGGGGCAGAATTTTTTAAAGGTTTGATCATCAGGATTGACTATAAAAGCAGTCAATTGACTATATACGATCCTTTAAAATTTAATACTTCAAAACTAAAAAACTACAAAACCTTTGATTTGGAGATCATAAACAACAAACCATATATTAACTGTATCACAGAAATAAGCTCCGGTACTTCTGTTAAGACACGATTGCTGATAGATAGCGGTGCTGGTTTGACGGCTCTTTTTCATCATAATACAGACACCTTGCTCACGATGTCTGACCACATTGTAAAAGGAAGTTTGGGCAAAGGACTCGGAGGTGACATAGAAGGCTACTCCGGAAGGATTCACAGACTGAATATCGGCGATCTGTACTTTAATAATTTATTGAGTAGTTTTCAGGATTTGGATGAAACCCTGATTGCGAAGGATAAAATAAACAGAAACGGGCTAATAGGCAATCTTTTATTGGAGCGTTTTGATGTTATTATCAATCTGGCTCACTCAAAATTATATCTCAAACCTAAAAAAAACTATAATAAAACATTTGAATTTGATAAAAGTGGGTTGACATTATTTGCATATGGTGAAAACCTCAATAAGTATTATGTAAAATATGTGACTGAAAAATCACCTGCTGCAGATGCAGATATCAGGCCTGGGGATATTATACTCAAAATTGGTTTTTTTTCCTACAAATGGTTTACACTAAGACAATTAAATAAACTATTCATTGGTAAAACCGGCAAAAAAATCAGACTCAAGATACAGAGAGGAGACGAAATTATGAAAAAAGAGATCATACTTAGAGACCTTTTTAAATAAATCCTATCTTTGTCATTTAGAATTATTTTAAAATTATTCCATTTGGAAAATTTACAATCCAGACAAAAGCAAGCCAAAGTCCTTCGAAATTTCAGAAAAATACATAGAATTACAGGCATTTCATTGTGCCTGTTCCTCATTTTTATTGGTGGTACAGGGTTGTTGCTGGGTTGGAAAAAAAACTCATCAGGAATGATATTGGCTGATACATCTACAGGCTCTTCTATGGATATGACTAAGTGGTTGCCCATACATAAACTGGCAGAAAATGCCATTCAATATATTCAGGATTCGATTCCCGGCGAGCTGGATACCAGGATTGATAGAATTGATGTACGACCTGACAATGGTATTGTAAAAATATCATTTAAAAATCATTATATCGGTGTTCAGGTAGATGGAGCTACAGGTGTAGTACTTAAAAAAGAAAACAGAAATGCTGATCTCATAGAACAAATTCACGACGGTTCGTGGGTGGACCGACTATTTGGATTAAAATCGGGCGTTTTCAAACTTTTTTATACCACCGTTTCAGGTTTGGGGCTATTAACCTTTTGCATCACAGGATTCTGGTTGTGGTATGGGCCGAAGATACTAAGAAAACAACAAGGATAAATCATATTTTGTGTTAAATTAATATATTTGCAGTTCAAAAATATTGAGGAAAAAGATTTAATCATAATAGAAATTTATACATGCTAAGTTTTTTAATATTAGTCGCAGGATTGGGAATGGTCGTATTTGGGGCCAATATAATGGTAGATGGTGCTGCAGCTCTTGCAAAAAAATATAACATTCCGAATATTGTCATAGGTCTGACTGTGGTTGCCTTTGGAACTTCGTCGCCGGAACTAGCCATTAGTTCTTATTCAGCTTATACGGGAAATTCTGAAATAGCACTTGGAAATATTGTAGGTAGTAATATTGCCAATATACTGCTTATACTGGGAATTACATCCATAATTTATCCCCTTAGTATATTACGGAATACTGTCCTTAAAGAAATTCCGCTCAGTTTACTTGCTGCCATCATCATGTTTGTTATGGCAAATGATGTCATGCTTTCAGGCGAATCAAAAGACATTATATCTCTTTCGGATGGCATTATATTGTTGTCATTTATGGCTATTTTTATGTATTATCTGGTGCATTTGGCTCAGACCAGTGGAGAAGACGAAGATTTGAATATTATAAATATGTCAAAAGCCAAATCATTATTATACATTATAGGCGGACTGGTATTTCTAGTGGGAGGTGGAAAATTTTTTGTTGACAGTGCTGTAGACCTTGCTTTAAGCTTTGGCATGAGTAAGGCAGTTATTGGGTTAACTATTGTAGCAATAGGAACTTCTCTTCCCGAATTAGCTACAAGTGTGGTAGCGGCATTGAAAAAAAATTCAGATATAGCAGTTGGGAATATTGTGGGAAGTAATATATTTAATGTATTTTTTGTACTTGGTGTCAGTTCATTGATAGCACCTTTACCTAAAGGAAACATCACTGACATAGACCTTTATGTTTGTATTTTTGCTAGTCTTGCACTTCTTGCCTCAGGATATATCATGGGTAGACATAAGGTAACCAAACCAGAAGGTATTTTTTTTGTGCTTTGTTATATTTTTTATATCGGATTTCAGGTGAATCAGGTACAATAATTCTTTCTGTTAATTTTTGATTCAAATTTGAAGTCCCATTTTCTAATCTTTCAGCCGTTCGTCAATTGTGATCAGGAAGTATCCCAGATCGTCTCCGACTAAAAGCCTTTTTATTCAATAAAAGCATAATCTATCAATCCAAAATTGAAAATTACATTTAAAAATCACTGTGTCGGTGTTTGGTTGGATGGCCAAACTGACTTGGTCTTAAAAGAGAGAACAGGAATGCTGATCTAAACGAACAAATCCAAGACGGTTCGTTGGTGGACAGACAATCTGGTTTATAATCGGACGTTTTCAAAATTTTTTTTATACTTCAGTTTCAGGTTTGGATTAATGACCTTTTGCATTACGGGATTTTGATTTTGGTATGGCCCAAAAGTGCTGAGAAAACAACATAGCTAAATGATATTTTGTGTTTAATATTTATATTTGCGCCTCATTTGAAATTAAAATAAATTTTAAATCTATAAAAATATTATATATGGTAAGCTTCTTAATTTTGATTGCAGGTTTGGCTATGGTAGTTTATGGAGCAAATCTCCTGGTAGACGGTGCTTCATCTTTAGCAAAAAAATATAACATCCCCAATATAGTTATTGGACTAACTGTGGTAGCATTCGGAACTTCTGCACCTGAAATGGCTGTGAGTACATATGCGGCTTATACGGGTAACTCAGAAATTTCCATTGGAAATGTAGTAGGCAGCAATATTTTTAATATATTTTTGATCCTTGGTGTTTCAGCAGTAATATTTCCACTTACCATTTTAAAAAATACAGTTCTAAAAGAAATACCATTGAGTTTACTTGCAGCAATCGTAATGTATTTTATGGTAAATGACATATTATACGCTGACGGTTTAAAAAATGAAATATCATTTTCTGAAGGAATAACACTATTATCTTTTATGGCAATTTTTATGTATTATCTGGTCCATCTCGCTCAAACCAGTGGAGAGGATGAAGATCTGAGCATTAAGAATATGACTATGTATAAATGTCTGTTTTATATTTTAACAGGTCTGATACTTTTGGTAGCTGGAGGTAAATTTTTTGTAGACAGTGCAGTAGACCTTGCTTTGGGTTTAGGTATGAGTCAGGCTGTAATAGGTCTAACTATTGTTGCGGCAGGAACATCACTTCCGGAACTGGCAACGAGTGTTGTTGCTGCTCTGAAGAAAAATTCAGATATTGCTGTGGGAAATATCGTTGGCAGTAATATTTTTAATATTTTCTTTATTTTGGGGATAAGTTCTTTAATTTCCCCGCTACCCATAGGTAATATTAAAGATATTGATATGTTTGTTTGTATTTTCGCCAGTATTGCATTATTCAGTACATGTTACATTCTGGGGAAACAAAAAATCACAAAATTTGAAGGTATATTATTCATTATTTGCTATATTGTTTATATTGGATATCAGGTAAGCCAGATATAATAATTCATTTAATTTACAGACAACAAATTGCGATTATGATACTCACACCTGAAGAAAAAAGAATTTATTTGCTTTAAATCATTGTAAAATTCATCCTTTTTTAAACGGTGTTTTTATGGTTATAATTTAATTTTGAATTCAAATTTTCTATTCTTTAAGAAGTTCATCAATAGTGAAAAATTGGTATCCTTTATCTATAAGT
>Ga0073900_10000793_pt1 | contig 18902 bp, 16 predicted proteins | sample KloWWTmetKNB5Kit_FD_66666 | JGI IMG/M metagenome (GOLD analysis project Ga0073900, IMG submission 66666) | Active sludge microbial communities from Klosterneuburg, Austria, studying microevolution and ecology of nitrifiers - Klosterneuburg... | ecosystem: Engineered > WWTP > Aerobic digester >...
CTGCGCCAAATGGGCGCAAAAAGTGTCATCCTCACGCTGGGCAGCGCGGGCGCGTTTGTGTTGGATGGAACCCGCGAGGAGCTTGTGCCCGCGCAAAAGGTGCAGGCGGTAGACACCACCGCCGCTGGTGATTGTTTTACCGGCGGGCTGGCGGTTGGGTTGGCCGAAGGAAAATCTCTGGGCGACGCGGCGCGTTTTGCCAGCGCGGCGGCGGCCATCTCGGTCACACGGCACGGGGCGCAGCCATCTATGCCGTATCGTTCCGAAGTAACTGGTAGCTAGTTGCTGGTTGCTAGTAGAACATCCACTAGCAACCAGCAACCAATAACTAGCAACTATTTGCTTGCTAAAAGTTGCGGCAAAAGCCCGCCATCGTTGGGGATGAGGGTGATGCCAGCCTTGCTCTCCAACAAGCGTTGCGTCTCCAGCACATCAAACATGGTCTTGGAAACCTCCACGTCTTGCGAGATTTTTTGCAGCGTTGCGCCCACAATTTGCGGGCGAATGGCGGCTGCCTTGCCAAACTCCACCGCGGCTTGCCGGTCGGCGGTGCTGGTGATGATGTTCACCTGGTTTGTGCCGCTCTGGCGGATGGCCGCCGTGACTTGCCGCAGCCGGTTGACCACTTTGGCCTCAATCCCGCGCTTCATCGCCTCATCGCGGAATTGCACTTTGCGGATGTATACGCTGCCCAGCCTGTAGCCCCAGTCTGCCGAGTGGGCCGTGACCTCGCCGCGCACCATCTGGCTCATGCGATGCCGTTCTTCCAGCAGTTGCGCCAGCGGCATGTTGCTCAGCGTGCGCACGCTGGCGTTGCTCACGTTGGCCGCCAAAGAGCCGCGCGGGTCGCTGTTTTTGAACAGGAAGGCCACTGGGTCGTTCACGCGCATTTCATACCAAATGCCAATGCCCATCGGCGCGCCTTCTTCGCTGTTCACCGGCGAGTTGCGCAGATATTGCTGGTCCAGCCGCAGGTCAACCACGCGGGCGCTGCCCAGCCAGTTCACCACAAACGCCGCAAGCCCCAATTTGAGCGGCAAAAAGTGCAACCCGGGTTCGTCAATCACCCCAATAACTTTGCCAAAAAGGACATACACGTAAGCCCGGCGCTCTGGCACGATGACATACAAGCCAAGCAGCGTGAAGATACCCTTCAGCAAACCCCACGCCACCGAGAGAAACAAAAACATGACAAAGGCGGTGGGGACAAACGCCAAAAATCCCAAATCACCAAAGAGTCGTTGGAATAAACCGGTCATGATTATTTCACCTCCGTGATGGCTTGCTTGGCGTTGGCATACAAGCCAAGCCGCACATACCGCAAATACGTTTCCAGCGCGTCTGGGCCGCTGTTTCGCAACGTGGTGAGTTGTTGAGCCAAAGCCAAAAGCGGCTCGGTCTCGGCCTGCGCCTTCAAGGTTTCAATCTCCACCGCGCGTTTGGATTGCACAATTTTCTGGTCGGCGCTGGCCTGGGCCACAGAAATATCGCTGCTCACCTGGTTGTAGGCCGTGTTAATGGCCGCCAGGGCGTTCTCCACCTCGGCGGGCGGGTCAATGGCGGTGATGAGCGAAGCATCCAGCGCGACGCCGTATCGCGCGCTGGAGCCGGCGCATTCCACATCCATGTGCTCGTTTATATCGCGCAGGTTTTTGCGCAAGTCGTTGATGGAAATTCCGGCGGTTGTGGTCGCATCGGTGGGCAGGGCGGCGTCCACGCCTTCGCGCACGGGCGCCTCAAAGTTGGCAATGCGCTCGCGCAAAATGGAGTGAAAGTAACCCATGATATGCACCAGCGGATTTTTGATGGCGAACAGATAGGCATACAAGTTATCCTCGCTCACCTTAAATCGAATTTGCCCTTTGAGTTCAGTGTTGAGCTGGTCTTTGGTCACCGCTTCCAAGATGGTGCCATTTTGGTTCACGGTTGGGTTTTCCGCGTCATATGCCAGGCTCACGGTCTGGATCGCCACCGAGACTTTGTAGACTTTCTCCCACGGCCATTTGATGTATGGCCCGCCCGGCTGGATCACCTGCACCAGCGGGTATTCGTACCGTTCGCGCTCTTCTGGGCGCAGCGCCTGGCTGATGGGATGGTCGAGGGTGCTGCCCTTGCCCATCCGCACCGCCTTGCCAAAACTGGTTTTCACCGCGCGTTCGTTTTGGTTCACCGTATAAAGGCTGGGCAAAATTGTGCGGATGAGCCACAACAAAAACCCCAATACCATGCCGAGAAGTATTACTCCGGCTGTCATAAAATTTCCTCCTCAAAGAAAGTTGGTTTGTGTAGAAGAGATGATACACCGAGGGGAGCATCAAAAATCTCTGGAGCAAATTTGTAGACCTCACAGGTCTGCGAGACCTGTGAGGTCTTTTACAAACTACCCAACTTCCACCTTCTTCCCTCTCAACCGAAGCGAATTGCTGATGACAAACAGCGAGCTAAAGGCCATGGCCCCCGCCGCAAAAATGGGACCAAACGAGTGAAACAGCCCCGCCGCCGCGACCGGGATCAAAATCACGTTGTAGAAAAACGCCCAGAACAAATTTTGGCGAATCCCCGCCACGGTCATCCGCGAAAGCTCAATCGCCTCTGGCACGCGGCGCAGATCGCCGCCCACCAACGCCACATCCGCCGCCTCCATCGCCACATCCGTGCCGGTGCCAATGGCAATACCCACATCGGCCTGCGCCAGCGCGGGCGCGTCGTTGATGCCATCGCCCACCATCGCCACCACCGGCTTTTTGTCGCCGGTTTTCCCGCCGGTTTTCCCGCCGGTTTTCCCGCCGGGCGCGGCGGTTTGCAAGGCCTGCACTTTCTCCGCTTTGTCGCCGGGCAGCACGTCGGCCACAACCTCATCCACCCCGGCTTGTTTGGCGATGGCGCTCGCGGCCCGCGCGTTGTCGCCGGTCAACATCACGGTCTTAATGCCGCGCGACTTTAGCCAGCCAATGGCGTTGACCGAGCCATCCTTGATCGTGTCGGCCAGCGCGATCACGCTGACCAGAGCGCCATCCACCGAGGCCAGCATGGCGGTTTTGCCCTGCGTTTGCCACTCGGCCAGCGTTTGCTCGGCGGCAGATGAAATTTCCACGCCTTGCAATTGCATGAGCGCGGGCGTGCCCACCGAGACCTGATGGTTATCCACGTACGCCGTCACCCCGCGCCCGGGCACGGCCATAAACTTTTGGGCCGGGCTGATGGCCGCGCCATTCGCCTCGGCATATTGCACAATCGCCTGCGCCAACGGGTGCTCGCTGGGCTTTTCTGCCGAGGCGACCAGCCCCAGCGCGGGCGTTTGTCCCAGCTCCAAAACATCGGTCACGCGCGGTTTGCCTTGCGTAATCGTTCCAGTTTTGTCGAGGGCAATCGCGCTGATCTCGGCGGCCTTCTCTAGCGAGGCGCTGTTTTTGAATAAGATGCCCATCTCTGCGCCCTTGCCCATGCCCACCATGATGGCCGTTGGCGTGGCAAGACCCAGCGCGCACGGGCAGGCGATGACCAGCACGGCGACCGCGTTAATCAAAGCCGACTCCAGCCCAATTTGGGCGATGAACATCCAGTAGCCAAACGTGAGCGCGGCAATAACCAGCACGGCGGGCACAAACACCGCCGAGACCTTATCGGCCAGGGCTTGAATGGGCGCTTTGCTGCCCTGCGCTTTTTCCACCAGGCGGATGATTTGGGCGAGGGCGGTGTCTTTGCCCACCTTCGACGCCTCGAACGTGAGCGCGCCTTCTTTGTTCACCGAAGCGCCAATCACCGCGCTGCCCGGCTGCTTGGCAACCGGCAACGATTCGCCGGTGATCATGCTCTCGTCCACCGCGCTGCGGCCATCAATCACAATTCCATCGGTGGGGATGCGCTCGCCGGGGCGCACCAAAATCACATCGCCAATGTTGAGCTGGTCAACGGGCGTTTCCGTCTCCTGTCTTCCGTCATCCGTCTGCCTTAGCACTCGCGCCGTCTTCGGCCTCAAATTCATCATTTGTTTGATGGCCTCGCTGGTGCGGCCTTTGGCGCGGGCTTCCAAATATTTGCCCACGCTGATGAGCGCCAATATCACCGCGGCGGTTTCAAAATACACATGCCCGCTAAACACGCCCAGCAAAACAAAGATGGAGTAAATAAACGAGACCGACGCGCCCAGCGCGACCAGCACATCCATGTTGGCCGCGCCGTTGCGCAGGGCTTTGTAGCCATGCACAAAATACGGTTTGCCGGTGTAAACCATCACCGGCAGGGTGAGCGCCAGCAAAACCCAATTGATGATTTGGTAGGTTTGTACGATGTTGGCGCTGAGCTGGCCGATCTTGCTGTGATCCATCGCCATCTCAATGGGCATGTTCATCAGCCAGCTCATGGGCTGGAAGGAGTCGCCAAACAGCGCGGCCAGCAGGCCAAAATCGTGGCTCATGCTCAAGATGAACGCCGGAATGGCGAAGGCCAGACCCACCAACAAACGCTTTTTGCGGTCGTTGATCTCAGCCTCGCGGGCGGCCTGCTCGGCGTCGCTGCCATCGGCAATGACACCCGCCGCCGAGGCAGAAGGCACATCGTAGCCCGCCTTGCGGATGGCCGCGATCATGTCTGAGAGGCCGATGGCGCCGGGGATGTAATCTACGCTGGCGCGTTCGCTGGCGTAATTCACCGCGGCCTGCGTCACCCCCGCCTGCTTTTTTAGCGTGCGCTCAATGGTGTTGGCGCAGTTGGCGCACGTCATACCCAGCAAGGGCAGCTCGGCGTGGGCCAGGGTCACATCGTAACCCGCCTTGCGCACGCGCTCAATCAACTCGGCGGGTTTTACCTGCGCGGGGTCAAACTGAACTTGCGCGCGCTCGCTGGCAAAGTTCACCGCCGCGCCTTCCACGCCTTCGGTTTTCTTCAACACACGCTCAATTGTGTTGGCGCAGTTTACGCAGGTCATGCCCGTCACGGGCAATTCAAGGGTTGTCATTGAAGTAATTTAACTCTTTTGTGCAAGAAACACATAAGTTGCAAGAGAAACAAAGAAGATCATGCGTGTGGCTTTGAGAAGCTCAGCTTTTTAGCGTGTCACAATCACAGTCAAGATAAACGTCCCTTAAAGACTCACGCTGATTAGTTTAACTGAAAGGCGCCTCAACGGATCAGACCGACTCATATTCAAATAAAACGCGGCGCGGGTTATTTCTGCGCCGCCGCGTCGTTTTGCCAGCCCGCTTCTATTTTGCGCAGGGCAAACATGAGGCCGCCGGAGAGCAAAATGAGCACAACGGCCAGCGCGAGGGCAGAGGAGGAATCGCGCTCAAAACCAAGATAGATGGCAAGCGGCATGGTCTGGCTCACGCCTTCCAAATTACCCGCAAATAAAATGGTCGCGCCAAATTCGCCCATGGCCCGCGCCCACATCAAAATCATCCCGCTGAGCAGGCCGCGCCCGGCGATGGGGATCATCACCCAGGTGAACACCTGCCACGCGCTGGCCCCCTCCACGATGGCCGCCTCCTCGTAATGCGGGTCAATGGCCGCAAAGCTAATCCGCGCTGCGCGAATGTAAAACGGGGCGGCCACAAAAATTTGGGCCAGCACAACCGCGGCGGTGGTGAATGGCAACGAAACCCCCACCGCCCCAAGGATTGGCCCCAGCGCCCCGCGCCGCCCAAACGCCATCAGCAAAGCCAACCCAGCCACCGCGGGCGGCAACACCACCGGCAAATCTACCAGCGTTTCCACCAGCCCATGCCCGCGAAACCGCCAATGCGCCAGACCGTAGGCCAGCGGCGTGCCCAGCGTCACGGTCACACCCAGGCTGATGGCGCTGGTGAGCAGGCTCAGCCGCAGCGCGGCCAGCGCCGCGGGCTGGCTGATGGCGCTCGCGAAGTCATCGGTTGCGCCGCGCCACAAAACCACCGCTAGCGGAAAAGCCATCAGCCCCACCAGCAAAATGCCGGGCAGCAAAAACCAGGGGGGTGATGAACGGGTGGAAGGCATGTTATTAAGCGCCCGGAGCGCGTTCCAACAAGTTGGGCGTAGGGCTCCGGGTGCTAGCGTGTGAATCCATATTTTGCCAAAATCTGCTGGCCTTCTGGCGCGAGCACAAACGCCACAAATTTTTGGGCAAGGGCGGCGTTTTTGCTGTCATTTAGCGCGGCGATGGGATACACGGCGACCGTGTTGAGCGCGTCGGGGATGTCAATGCGGTTGACCTTGCTGGCCGAATCGCCCAGCACATCGGTGGCGTAAACAATGCCCGCATCGGCCTCGCCCAGCGCCACTTTGCTCAGCACCGCCTTCACATCCTGCTCATACGAAACCACGTTGGCGAGCACGGTTTGGCTATACGCCGCGCCAAAATCGGGCGTGGCGCTGGCTTTGCGCAAAAAATCCAGCGCGTAGCCGCCCACCGGCACAGCTTTATCGGCCAGCACCACTTTTAAAGCGGGCTTTGCCAAATCTTTTAGCTGGGTGATGGGATTTGGGCCAGTTTTGGGTGTGATGACCACCAGACGGTTGCGGGCAAATGTTTGGGCTGTGCCGCTCACCACGCGCCCGGTTTTGATGGCTGCCTCCATCTGCGCGGCGTTCGCGCTGGCAAAGACATCCGCCGGGGCGCCCTGCCCAATTTGCTGGGCCAATTGTTGTGAGCCAGCGTAATTAAATGCAATTTTTGCGCCCGGGTTGGCGGCCTCAAACGTTTTGCCCAATTCGTTGAAGGCATCGGTGAGCGAGGCCGCCGCGAACACGTTCGCGAACATGTTGAGATTGGCCGACGCGGGCGCAGGTGTTGGCGCTACGCCACACGCCGACAAAATAACACTCATGGCAAGGCCAACAAACTGACACGAACGATGCAACATCTTCACTCTTCTTTTGCTTTTGTCGTTTGCGTCACGCCAGCCAGCGCGTTCTCGTGCAGCGCAAGCACAAACAGCAACGAGGAGAGGCGATTGAGGTAATGCACGATGTCATCGTTGTGCAAAAGGTTCCCGTGCTGCAAGCGCACCACCACCCGCTCGGCGCGGCGCACAATGGTTCGCGCGAGGTCAAGATACGCCCCGGCCAGCGAATCGCCGGGCACCACAAACTCTTTGGGCAGGGTAATTTGCGCGGTGATGGCGTCTGTTTGGGCCTCAACCCAGCTCACCCGCGCGGCATCTATTTTGCGAAACCGCGCCGCCGTTTGCGGGGTGGCGGCCAGCTCGCTCATGGCGTGATACAAATCGCGCTGAGCGACCAGCAAAATGTGTTTGGTTTGCGCGGACAGCGCCCCGGCCCGCGCCACGCCCATGGCGCTGCTGGCTTCATCCACCGTGCCATATGCCTCTGGCTGAAGCGCAAATTTTGGCACGCGGCCTTCGCCTAATAATCCGGTATAGCCGTCATCGCCTGTGCGGGTGTAAAGTTTTATCATGCGCAGGAACGTTATCACGTTATCGCGGATCAACGCGTAAAAGTGTTCACGTTATAACCTATTTTTTACATTTTCGTGGCATGATACAGATCGAATGTCTAAGATAAGAATACCCGAACCCCAAGTGACCGCGGCGCGCCAACTAAAAGTGGGCCTGCCCGATGATTACGGCAATCTTGCCACGCTGGCCGATGCCACCATCCGCGAGTTGACAAAGCCCTACCCCAAAGCAGGTTTGATGTACACCCTGCTGATGAGCAATACACGGCTGGACGCGCATTGGAACATGGCAAATTACACCACCGTTGGCAAACTGGGCTACAACGATCACGGCCCCATCCACGCCCGTGTAACCGCCGCCTACGCCATGCAAATTATGACCCTGCTGTTCAACGCGCATGTGCCGCTGGATGTGATCCAGAGCGGCGCGGGCGGTCAGGATGACGCGATGCTGGCCGTGCTGGCGGGCATCATGATGCACGACATCGGCAACGCCACCCATCGGCAAGGCCACGAGGCCATGAGCGTGATTTTGGCCCGCCCGTTGTTGGAGCGGATGCTGCCAGAGATTTACACCGACATTGAGCAACTCACCCTGATTGAAAATTTTGTTTTGTCCGAGATTCAATCGCATGATATGAATCCGCCGCCGCTGTTTATGGAATCTGGCGTGGTGGCGGTAGCCGATGGCTGCGATATGACCAAAGGCCGCGCCCGCATGCCGTTTGATCTTGGCAAGATTGATATTCACGCGGTCTCGGCTCTGTCTATTGAGACGGTCAACATCCTCCCCGGCAAAACAGCCCCGGTTGAAATTGAGGTGGTGATGAGCAACAGCGCGGGCATCTTTCAGGTGGAGGAGACGCTGGTAAAAAAACTCAACGGCACCCCTCTCCGACCACATGTGACGGTAAAAGCGAACGTGGTTGGGCCAGAAGACGGCCACGAACGGAACATCATCACCAGCGTGGAACTTCGCAACGGGCGGCTGAATCCGGTGTGAGGCTATTAAATCGAATCGGTTTTGCGGCTCATGTGAAATGCGTTTACGCGTTCTTGTTCATGTCTTCGTGGCATAATCCCTTTTGTTCGGAGGTGTCATCATGACATTTTTAGATAATTTGCTCGCATTTGATATTGACAAGATAGACGTTCACTCGATTGACAACGATCAGCGCAAACCCGCCTTCCGCGTGTTCAAGTCTGATGCGTTGGAATTTTTTACTCACATCACCCCTCAGGCGATTGTGATCATCTGGGTTCCCATCATTTTGTATGCGCTTTACAACGGCATCATCCGATGGCCGTCCGGGCAATCGCCATTGCTGTTTGCCGCGGTGTTTGTGTTTGGCGTGTTTCTGCTGTGGACCTTCACCGAGTACATCCTGCATCGTTTTCTGTTTCATGCCGAAGTGAAGGGCGGGCGGTTGATTAACCAAATCGTGTTTTTGTTTCACGGCATTCACCACTACCAACCGCATGAGAAAACCCGTCTGGTCATGCCGCCCATCGTCAGTTTACCGATGGGGCTGCTGTTTTACGGGTTGTTCGTGCTGATTGGGAATCTGCTCAACGCGCAGTATTTGGTGTTGCCGCTATTCTCTGGCACGCTGCTGGGCTATGTACTGTATGACCTCATCCACTACGCCACGCATCACTGGCCAATCGTGCAGGTGGGGCCAATGAAGTTCCTCAAGCGCCATCACATGGAGCACCACTACAAAACCCCCAACGCCAAATACGGCGTAAGCACTGCGTTTTGGGATCAGGTGTTCCACACCGAGCCAGCGTAGCGTTATTTGATATTTCCAATTCGTTTATATGGCATGAGGAGAATTCTCTTCTCATGCCATTTTTTTATAGGGGAACACGCCAGCAGAAAAATCCACGTCTGACTTGAACACAAAATAGAACACCCTCGCTTAGATAATTTTAACTTCTTAGTCGAATCGCCTTTATATCAAATACGATATAATTTGCGTGTGAGGCGTCGTAAGGATGTTGTCTGGTTACATGGAGAAATAAAAACACCACCTCTTTCTCAAGAGGCAAGAATTGAAGCTGGTGTGCTCTTGAGAAAATTGCAGGAAGGTGAATTATTAGGTATGCCTCATAGCCGCCCAATGCCGGGCATAGGCAAAAGATGCCATGAGTTGCGCATTCGAGACGAGAACAGACAATGGCGTGTTGTTTATCGAAATTGATCCCGATGCAATTGTGATTGCAGATGTGTTTGCAAAAACAACACCGACCATGCCTCTGGAAGTGATGAGCATCTGCCAGCGAAGATTGCAAAAATACGACTTAGATTCTCAATAGGCACTTTGAACAAAAGGATTGGCAAATGAATTGTTTGAAACCTAACGAGGTCACTGGAACTTTATGGATGCAAATAAAAAAGCAAAATTGGAACAGAATGGATGGAAGGTTGGCGATACCGCAGAATTCCTTCAACTTGCGCCAGAGGAATCAGCTCTGGTTGAAATTAGGCTTGCATTGAGCCGCCAGCTAAAGAGCCGCCGGTCTGCCAAAATGACTCAGGCCGAACTTGCACAAAAAATTGGTTCCAGCCAGCCGCGAGTGGCAATGGCAGAACGTGGCTCCCGCGCAGTTTCACTTGATTTGATGGTTCGGGCGCTTGTTGCGACTGGCGCAACCTCGCAAGATATTGCTCGCGCAATTGCTGGGCGATAAATAAACGAGTGAGGTTGCCAAAAAACAATTAAATCGTCCTGCTGTAAAATCTTTCTTTCATATTTGCATACAAACCGGAGGCACAATAAAAATGTCTGCTATTTCTGTTTTGGAACAACCGCTCGTGGCCGATGATGTGGCCGAAGCGCCCGCGCTCGCGCTCACGCCGCTGGCAGAGAGCAAGCTGCGCGAGATCATGGCCGAGAAAAACCTGACCAATCACGGCCTGCGCGTGTATGTGGCCGGCGGCGGATGCAGCGGCCTGCAATACGGCATGGCCTTCGAGAGCAACCCGCAGGATTTTGACACCATCATCAATCAGAACGGGGTAAAGCTGATTGTGGACGGCAGCAGCCTGATGTATCTCTCTGGCGCGTCCATTGACTACGCAGAAAATGTGATGGGCGGCGGGTTCCGCATTGACAACCCGAACGTCTACGAATCTGGGTGCAGTTGCGGGTCTGGCGCAAGCGCAGAAGATGAAATGGGCAGCGAAGGCGGCTGCGCCTGCGGCGGAAGCTGCGGCTGCAACCATTAGTTCAATTACGAATTACTAATTACAAATTGTCAATTTTTTAATTTGTAATTAGTAATTCGCAATTAGTAATTTTCGATGTTGAAAGTTTTTAAGGGGAAAACAGCTGGAACGCAAGCCAGCACAGGCGCGGGCGAAACGCGCGAAATGAAGCGCCTGTTCCTCGACCTGGGTGACCTGGGCGACCTGGTGGAGCCAGCCGGCCCGCACGAGCAATGGCAAGATCACGGCCTTGGCCTGCTGCGCACCATCCTTCACCAAAACGGGGTGATGACCGACTGCTTCTCTACCCGCGGGTGCATGACATGGGAAGAAGTGGAGAAGCGCATGCGCGGCTACGACCTGCTCATCATGAACGCGCGCAGCTACACGTATCCCATCGCCCTGCGCGCCGCCCGCATTTTTAAGCAAATTAACCCCAAGGGCATTATTTTGGTGGGCGGCATGCACGCCACCGTTGCGCTGGATGAAATCTCGGCCATCCCGCAGTTTGACCACATCGTGCAAGGCCCCGGCGAGAATATCATCGTTGATCTGGTCAAAGACCCATCGGCTTACCCGCGCGTTATTTTGGCAAGCGGGGCAAAAAGCATGGCCGAATGGCCCATGATGGACCGCGAACTGTGGCCCAAGCCGCACAAAAAGCTGGAGAAAAAATTCCCCTGGCCGCTGGAGCCAGAGTGCGGATGGGGACCCGGCCCGGTGGTGACCATGCTCACCAGCCGCGTGTGCCCCTGGCAGTGCGCCTTCTGCAACGAAAACAGCTACATCCCCAACATGGGCCGCCGCCCGGTGGATATGGTGATTGACGAGCTAAATTATCTGGATCGCAAATATGGCGTGGGCTCCATCGTGATCCATGACAGCATGTTCTTTCAAAACCCAAGCTGGCTGCAAGAATGGCTGGAGAAATACCCCCGCAAGGCCAACAAACGCTGGGAATACTGGGCCGCCGCCCGCGCCGACACCGTTCGCCAATGGCCGGATTTGTTTGAGGCGGTTGTGAAGGAGACCAACTGGAAACAGGTTTCCATTGGCTTTGAGAGCGGCAGCGACCGCGTGCTGCGCATTTTGAACAAGGAATGCACCGAGGAAGACAACTATTTTGTAATTGACCTGCTCACCCGCATTGGCGATGAGCTTGAGGCCAAGGGCGAAAAGCCGCCAGCGTTCTGGAGCAACATCATGCTGGGCATCCCCGGCGAAACACGCGAGGACGCCTTCAAGACCATGCGCATGGTCAAATACACCAAGCGCATCATGCCGTCCATCTCGTTTTATGCGCCCTACCCCGGCAGCGCACTGGGCTACCAGCTCATCGCCGAGGGCAAGAGCAAGATGAGCAAGGAAAATTATCATCGCTACCCGGATGATGAAAAAGTGAAAGGCATTGACTACACTTTTTACCGTGAGCTTTTGGCCGGGCGTTACGATGATGAGGTGAACAAGGGTCTGGCCGTCATCCGCCAAGAACGCGCCAATTACGCAGATGCGCTGATAAAGGCGTAAACGAAATAAGAAATCAAGAAATAAGAAATCCATACAGGGCGCGTTTCTTTCTTATTTCTTAATTTCTTATTTCCACATGAACCATGAGTAGTTTTTCCAATCCGCACTTCTTCTATTTGTTTGCGCTCAAAAGCAAAGAGGGCAAGCGCAAGCTGGCATACGGCCAGTCGCCAGAAGATGCCATCAAGATTTTGAGTTACCGCATGACCGAAGAAGAGTTAAAAGACCTCATCGTTGAGGACTACATCAAAATACACCAACGCGAGTTGCAGGAATACATAGACCTTTTGGCGTAACAGCCCGTAGCGCCCGGAGCGTTGCCCGCTGGGTTGGGCTAACCGCTCCGGGCGCTGTGTGATTTATGCCCCGCCTGTCCCCCACGCTAAAAACTGCTTTTGCGCTGGCCGCCGTCCTCGCCGCGCCGCTGCTCATTTTGTATTTCATCAATCAATATGCGGTGAACGTGCCGTATATTGATGAGTGGTCGTTCACCCGCGTCATCTACGCCTACCGCCAAAAACAACTGACCTTTGGCATGTTTCTGGAGCCGCACAACGGCCACGTCATCGCCTTTCCGCGCCTCGCCATGTTGGGGCTGGCCGTCATCGCTCGGCGCTGGAACATCATCGCCGAGCTGTATGCCAACGTGGTGTTGTGCCTGACGTGCGTGTTCGCGTGGTGGGCAATTTTGCGCCCGCACACGCGCCCCAGCGTGGCCGCAGGCGCGGCCATCCTTTGCTCGTGGCTCATCTTCTCGCTCATCCACGCGCTCAACTGGTTTATGGGTTTCCAAATCACCTGGGTGATGGCTTTCGCGTGCGGCGTGTTCGCCATCATCGCCCTAAACGCGGGCGGGCGGATGGCATTTGCGGCGGCCTGCGCTCTGGCCTTTGTCGGCTCGTTTAGCATGGGCGGCGGTCTGCTCATTTGGGTGATTGGTTTTGGGATGTTGCTGTTTTTGCGGCGCGGCAAACGCCTGATCGTTTGGCTCGCCCTCGCCGCGCTCAGCGTGGCGCTGTTTTTGCGCTTCACAAATGGGGGCCAGAGCATGGCCGGTCTTGGCGCCATCCCCAAAATAGCCGAGTTTGTGGCCGTGATGCTGGGCGCGCCGTTTGGCGTCTCTTGGGGCGTGACCACCTCGCAGGGCATTGGCATGGCCGGGCTGGCCGCATTTGCGCTTTTGTTGTTTGTGGTGATGCGTTCTGGGCTGGCGCGGCCCGCGTGGATGCCCTGGGCTGCGTTTGGCGCGTTAGCCATCTTGCAAGCCACGCTCACCGCCGTTGGGCGCGTGGAAAAATCCGGCTCGCGCATTGCCCTCTCCTCGCATTACGCGCTGTTTGGCTTGCTGTTCTGGGTGGGCCTGGTGGGCTTGTTTGCGCTCTGGTTCAATCTCAGAACTCGCGCGTCTGCGTTCAAAAAGCCGCTTTGGCTGATGGCTTTTCCGCTGGCCGCGCTGTTCGCGTTTGGCTACATCCAATCCAGTTTGCGTGGCTACGGCGACCTGGTGTTTATGAACAGCCGCGCCGTTTTGGCGCAGACCTACATCTTGGCCGATGCGGCCAGCATCCCAACCGATGTTTTGCAAAATGTGCATTGGAGCGTTGATCTGGCGCGGGTGAACATTGCCCAGTTGCGCCAGGTGAACGAGAGCGTGTTTGGCACGGCGAATGCCCAGGCCGCCGCGCTCAAAGTGCTGCAAGCCGCCCAACATTCTGCAGATGCCGCCGCCGCGATTGGCGACACATCCACATCTTTGCCCGCCGCGCGAATTGCGATTTTTGAGAACGCGCCCGGCGCAACCGTGAGCGCCGATGGCGCCCTGAACTTTCAGCGCGTCATCGGCCAGGTGCCCGTGTTTGACGTGGATGTTGCGCCCCTGACCAGCGGCGCGATGCCAGCCTATCTGGTGGTCGAAGCCCGCCGCGCGGGGGTGATGGACATTTACCCAGACACGGGTCAGGGTTTTAGCGAAAAGACCGGCGCGGAAAATATGCAGCCCGCGCAAACCGGCGCATTTGGCGCTCGCTTTGCCGCGCCCATTCCGCCCGGCGCGCGGCGGGTGCGCGTGGCATTGCATTACCTTGCTGGCTCGCCGCAAGATGAGGCCGTGCGGTTTGTGCTGGTTGAACGCAGGTGAGCCGCGCCCTTTTTGATGCACAATATCGCCATGCATCACTTGAACAACACCGCCGGGACGCTGACCCTGATTGGCAGCGGCGAGATGACGCCGGGCATGGCGCGGGCGCACCGTTTTGTGATGGGGCGCATCGCGGGTCAGCCGCGCCCGGCTTTCCTAGACACCCCCGCCGGGTTTGAACTCAATCACGAGGCCATCAACCAAAAAGCCGTAGAGTATTTTCGCGAGCAATTTGACTTGCCGCTGAGCGTGGCGGTCTTCCCCAGCATCAGCGCGGCCACGCCTTTGCAAATGGCCGAGGCCATGCGCGTGTTGCGCGGCGCGAATTACATTTTTGCCGGGCCGGGCAGCCCCACCTACGCCGCCCGCAACTTGCGCAACACGCCCGTCTTCGAGACGATTGCAGCCCGCTTGGGCGCGGGGGCGCATGTGGTCTTTGCCAGCGCGGCGGTTTTGGCCCTCAGCCGCTACACCATCCCCGTGTACGAAATTTACAAAGTGGGCGAAGACCCGCGCTGGACGGATGGGCTTGACCTGCTGGGGCGGTTTGGGTTTGATCTGGCGCTGGTGCCGCACTGGAACAACGCCAGCGGCGCGGGGCACGACACCACCCGCTGCTTCATCGGCCAGCCGCGTTTTGAGCAATTGCGCCGCATGTTGCCCGCCTCCACCGTTATTTTGGGGGTGGATGAATACACGGCCTGCGTGATGGATTTTCGCGCCAGGAGTTGCGCCGTGTTTGGCGCGGGGAACGTCACCATCATTCGGGCAGATGGCGAGCGCGTTTTTGCGCCGGGTGATGTGATCCCGTTTGAGCTTTTGGCCCAGCCCGGCGCAACGCTCGAACACGCCCATTTTGCGGGCGAGGAAAGTTACGCCGCGTTTCGCCGCGCCCTTGATGACGAGCGCAACGCGGCGCAAGCGCTGGGGCAATTGCAGGGGTTGATGGCTCAGCCCGCGCCCACCGAGGCCGCCGAAGCGCAACAAACCGCGCTGATGATTCGCGAGATGACCGCATCGCTGGCGGTGTGGCTGGAAGACAACGCCGCCCCGCCCGCCGCAGACCCATCTGCCCAAATTGCGCCGTTTGTAGAGACCTTGCTGGCGTTGCGCAAACAACTTCGCGCGGCAAAACAATATGCTCTGGCCGATGCCGTGCGCGATGATCTGGCGCGGATGAACATCATCGTGGAGGATGGCCCCGCCGGGTCAACCTGGAAGCGCGCGTAGCGCCCATTCCCTTCACCGCGGAGGCGCAGAGGCGCGGAGAAAACCAAGAATTGCTCTGCGTCTCAGCGTCTATGCGGTGAAAGAAAGCCCCAAAGGGGCGATTCATATCAGGCGGGAGCGAAGCTCCCCACCCATTCCTTCACCGCAGAGGCGCAGAGGCGCGGAGAAAACAAAGAATTGCTCTGCGTCTCAGCGTCTCGGCGGTGAAAAAGCCCCAAAGATGCGATTCATATCAGGCGGGATCGAAGCTCCCCACCCATTCCCTTCACCGCCGAGGCGCAGAGGCGCGGAGAAAACCAAGAATTGCTCCGCGTCTCAGCGTCTCGGCGGTGAAAAAGCCCCAAAGATGCGATTCATATCAGGCGGGAGCGAAGCTCCCCACCCATTCCCTTCACCGCGGAGGCGCAGAGGCGCGGAGAAAACAAAGAATTGCTCTGCGTCTCAGCGTCTCGGCGGTGAAAAAGCCCCAAAGATGCGATTCATATCAGGCGGGATCGAAGCTCCACCGCGCTGGTATAACATTGGCGCATGGCCGAGCAAACAATTGAGGATATTGCAAGTTCCATCCGCCGCGCTACGCCGCGCCAAATAGCGCGAGTAGCGTTGGTTGCGCTGGCGGTGGCAGCCATTTTTGCGCTGCTCATCTCCGCCGAAAAAGCCCTTGCCCCGTTTGTGCTGGGGTTGGTGGTGGCGTATTTGATGTGGCCGCTGGTGAACCTGCTGGATAAAAAAATGCCGCGCTGGGCCGCCATTTTGATTGTGTATGCCATTGCCGCGCTGGGCATCGGGCTGTTTCTTGTGTTCATCGTCCCGCCGCTCATCGGGCAAATTCAGCGGCTCATCCTCAGCATTCCCCGCGCAGAAGACTGGCCGCATCTGGCGCAGGACATCACAACATGGTACGAGGCAACCATCCCCGCAAATTTGCAGGCGCCCATCGCCTCCATCTTCAAAATGGTTTTGCCCGAACTGCAAAAAAACATGGGCGAAATTGTGCGCGGCGCGGGCGGGTGGCTGGCCAGCCGCCTGACGCAGGTGTTCAGCGCCATTGCCTTTGTGTTTGGCCTGCTCATCATCCCCATCTGGCTGTTTTATTTTTTGATGGATGTGCGGCGGGCCAAAACCTCGCTCAACCGCATTTTGGATTACCGCATTCGCGCGGATTTCTGGCATGTGTGGCAGCTGATTGACCGTTCGCTCAGCGCCTACATTCGCGGCCAGTTGACGCTGGGCGTGATCGTTGGTGCGGCGGCGGGCGTGGGCATGGCAATTTTGGATTTTATCCCCGGCATTGAGATTGACTACATCCTTGTTCTGGCCATCTGGGCTGGGTTTGGAGAGCTGGTGCCCATGATTGGGGCCATGCTGGGCGCGGTTCCCGCCGTGATTGTGACCTTGTTTGTGGGCGGGCCGGCGGCGGCGCTGGCGGTGGCCGGGTTGTTTTTTGTCATCCAGTTTTCAGAAAATAACATCCTTGTGCCGCGCATTGTGGGCAAAAGCGTGGGCGTACACCCCGCTATTTTGATGGTGTCTTTGGTGGTTTTTGGTCAGGCGCTGGGGCTGATTGGCGTTGTGCTGGCCGCACCCATCACCGCCATCTTCCGCGATGTGTATTTTTACACCTACCGCCGCCTGAGCGGCAAAACCGCCCACGAGGCCATGCGCTCCTTGACCCCCTGAACACCTCCGGGTTGGCTTACAAAATTCCAAAGGGGCGTTCCCATCGGGCAAGGGGCGAAGCTCCCCACCTATTCCCTTCACCGCAGAGGCGCGGAGAAAACAAAGAATTGCTCTGCGTCTCAGCGTCTCGGCGGTGAAAAAAGCCCAAAAGATGCGATTCATATCAAGCGGGAGTGAGGCTCTCCACCCATTCCCTTCACCGCAGAGGCGCGGAGAAAACAAAGAATTGCTCTGCGTCTCAGCGTCTCGGCGGTGAAAAAAGCCCCAAAGATGCGCTTCATATCAAGCGGGAGTGAGGCTCCCCACCCATTCCCTTCACCGCAGAGGCGCGGAGAAAACAAAGAATTGCTCTGCGTCTCAGCGTCTCGGCGGTGAAAAAAGCCCAAAAGATGCGATTCATATCAAGCGGGATCGAAGCTCCCTGCTCCTCGCCTGCCCACACACGCTAAACTTGGCAGCGTGATGGAACCTCTGCCCATTTACGCCGCGCTGCCAGAGTTGCGCGCTGTTCTGCGCCAGAACACAACCGCGCTGCTCACCGCCCCGCCGGGCGCGGGCAAAAGCACCATCGTCCCGCTGGAATTGCTGAATGAACACTGGCTGGGGAAAGGACGCATTCTGATGCTGGAGCCGCGCCGGTTGGCCGCCCGCGCGGTGGCTGCCCGCATGGCCCATCTGCATGGCGACGCGCTGGGCCAAACCGTGGGCTACCGGGTGCGTTTTGAGAACCGCGTGAGCGCCATCACCCGCGTTGAGGTGTTGACCGAGGGAATTTTGACCCGCCGCCTGCAAAACGACCCCGCGCTGGAGGGCGTTGGGCTGGTAATTTTTGACGAGTTCCACGAGCGCAGCCTGCACGCTGACCTTGCCCTTGCGCTGTGCCGCGATGCCCAAACAGCCTTGCGCCCGGACCTGCGCATTTTGATCATGTCGGCCACGCTGGACGCGGGCGGGTTGAGCGCCGCGCTGGAGGACGCGCCGGTGGTGCGCGCGCAAGGGCGGCAATACCCGGTGGAATTGCGCTACGCCGAGCGCGATTTTGACGCGCCCTTGCCGGTTGCGCTGGCCTCGGCGGTGTCTGCGTTGTTGAAAGATGGCAATGTCGGCGACGTAGATACACAAAATTTTACGTCTCTACCCGTTGGCGATATTCTGGCGTTCCTGCCCGGCGCGGGCGAGATCAAACGCGCGGCAGATATTTTGACCGAGCGCCATCCCGATGTGCTGATTTGCCAACTGTATGGCGATTTGCCGCTGGACGCCCAGCAAGCCGCCATTTTGCCAGACCCCGCCGGGCGCAGGCGGGTGGTGCTGGCAACATCCATCGCCGAGACCTCGTTGACGATTGAGGGTGTGCGGGTGGTGGTGGATGGCGGTTATGCCCGCGGCCCGCGCTTTGACCCGCGCACCGGCCTCACCCGGCTGGAAACCGCCCGCGTGACGCTGGACGCGGCAGACCAGCGAGCGGGGCGGGCAGGACGGTTGGCCCCCGGCATGTGTTACCGCCTTTGGACGCCGCAAATCCAGCGCCAGCTCAACCCCATCCGCAAACCAGAAATTGCCGAGGCCGACCTGGCCCCGCTGCGGCTGGAGCTGGCCCAGTGGGGCGCGAACGACGCGGCGGCCTTGCGCTGGATCACGCCGCCGCCCGCGGGCGCGTTGGCGCAAGCCACCGAGCTTTTGCGAATGCTCGACGCGCTGGATGATGAGGATCGCATCACCCC
>Ga0073900_10000797_pt1 | contig 18817 bp, 11 predicted proteins | sample KloWWTmetKNB5Kit_FD_66666 | JGI IMG/M metagenome (GOLD analysis project Ga0073900, IMG submission 66666) | Active sludge microbial communities from Klosterneuburg, Austria, studying microevolution and ecology of nitrifiers - Klosterneuburg... | ecosystem: Engineered > WWTP > Aerobic digester >...
TTCAACCTGCGCACCGGCGACTACATCGCCGGGCGCATCCGTCCGCCCAAGGAAGGCGAGCGCTACTTCGCTTTGCTCAAGGTCGACCACATCAACGGTGAACCGCCCGAGGCCTCCAAGAACAAGGCGCTGTTCGAGAACCTGACCGCCCTGTTCCCGCGCAAGGCATTCCGCCTTGAGCGAGGCAACGGTTCGACCGAGGACATCACCGGGCGCATCCTCGATCTGGTCGCTCCGATCGGTCGTGGCCAGCGTGGCCTCATCGTCTCCCAGCCCAAGGCCGGCAAGACCATGATGCTGCAAAACGTGGCCCAGGCCATCGTGCACAACCATCCGGATGTGCACCTGATCATCCTCTTGATCGACGAGCGTCCCGAGGAAGTCACCGAAATGCAGCGCGGCGTGCGCGCCGAGGTGATCAGCTCCACGTTCGACGAACCTGCCACGCGCCACGTGCAGGTGGCCGAGATGGTCATCGAGCGCGCCAAGCGCCTGGTCGAGCACAAGAAGGACGTGGTCATCCTGCTCGACTCCATCACCCGTCTCGCCCGCGCCTACAACACGGTGATCCCGTCATCCGGCAAGGTGCTCACCGGCGGTGTCGACGCCAATGCGCTGCAGCGACCGAAGCGTTTCTTTGGCGCCGCACGCAACGTCGAGGAAGGCGGTTCGCTGACCATCATCGCCACCGCGCTGGTCGAAACCGGCTCGAAGATGGACGAGGTGATCTACGAGGAGTTCAAGGGCACCGGCAACATGGAAGTGCACCTGGACCGCCGCATCTCGGAGAAGCGCGTGTATCCCTCGATCAACATCAACCGCTCCGGTACCCGCCGCGAGGAATTGTTGATCGAACCGGACATGCTGCAGAAGATCTGGATCCTGCGCAAACTGCTGCATCCCATGGACGAGCTGGCGGCGATGGAATTCATGCTCGACAAGATGAAGAACACCAAGTCCAACGACGAGTTCTTCACGGCGATGAAGAGGTAAATGGTCGGGATTCGGGACGCGGTGGGCAATAGGGACGAGATCGGAGATCCGAGATCAGGGGGAAGAGCAGGCTTCTCGCATCCCCGATCCCCGATCCCCGCAGCACTTCTTGCCTCCCTCTCCCGCTGGCGGGAGAGGGTTGGGGTGAGGGTGGAGCACAGGTGTCGAAGCACCTCCCTCACCCGCCGCTGCGCGTCGGCCTCTCCTTCATGCCCTTCGGGTACGCCAGCGGGAGAGGCGGAACGGCATGAAATCCATTTCCCCGAATCTCGAATCTCGAATTTCCAATCCCGGCTCCACCCATTCCCTATTCCCAGCTCTTGTAGAAATTCCGCTTGGGTCCGGGCGGGCTGATCGAATAGCGCTTGTAGTGCCATTGATATTGTTCGGGCGCGATGCGCACGCATTGCTCGACACCGCGGTTCATCGCCGTGCATGCCACCACCAGATCGGCATCCGCGATGCCTTCCGGCGCTGGCCGGATGTGAATGCGAAATCCCGCTGCCTGCGGCAGGCGTTCGGCAAAGGCAAACAGCACAGTGGCGCCGGTGCGCTCGGCCAGTCGCGGCACCAGCACCATGGTCAGCGCATCGATGCCAAAGAACGTTGCAAACACGCCCTCGCCCTTGCGCGGCTGCTGATCGGGAAGGATGCCAACCACGCCACCCGCACCCAGTCGCCGGTAGATGCTGCGCACACCTGCGCCTTCAGCACGAATCTGCTCCACCTTGGATGCACCGCGCGCTTTTATCAGCAAGGGTTCCAGCGCCTGATTGCGTGGCGGCTTGTAGACAATGGCCAGCGGCGTGCGCTCGGCCAGCCAGTAGCTCAGCAGTTCCCAGCAGCCCAGGTGTGGGGCGGCGATAATCACGCCCTGGCCGCTTGCCAGCGCCTGCTCGAAATGCCCGGCACCCTCGACCTCGCGAACCATGGCAAGCGCCCGTTCGGGTCTGCCCGACCACACCTTGGCCACCTCGAACAGCGATTTGCCCATCTCCACGAGCGCCTGCCGCGCATCGAAACGACTTGCCAATCCAGGCTCATGCAACTTGAGCAGGTTCAGGTTGACGATGGTGTTGCGGCGATCGCGCTTGCGAAAGCACCACGCGTAGTGCCCGAACGCCCCACCCAAGGCATGCAGCACGCGCAGCGGCAGGCGACCACCCAGCCAAAGCAGGGCATAGAGCAAACGCATCGACCAGGTCATCGACTCGGATTCTGGTGGAAAACCCGGATTCTAGCGGCTCGAAACCGCCCGGGGCTCTTTCACAAGCCATGCGCAAGGCCCGGGGCAATCGGCATTGCGGTCACGATCAGGGTTCGCGCTTTGCGCGCGCAATCGCCGCGTCAATCTCCCGCACTTGCGGCGTTGGCGTCTTCAGCAGCGCAGCAATGAAGGTGCCGCCACGACTCAAGGCTTCAACGGCGCCGATACGATCTCCCGTGGCCAATGCGAGATAGCCCTGCTCGACATCAACTTCGGCGATGATCTCCTTGTTGGTGGCGGCCTTCGAGCGGGCTTCGGCGAGCAATTGGCCGGCCGCTTCAAATTGACCCTGCAGACGGTCTGATCTTGCACGCAACAGCAGGAGTTGCGCGGCCAGGCTGGGGGCTTGCCCAAACGCTGCGTCCTCGCCAAGTGCCGCCAGCAGTACGCGAGCATCCGCAGTGCGACCGGAACGCAACAGGTTCTCGACATCGATCAGTTTGACCTTGGCGCAAAGCTGTGGCGCGCCGCCTTCACCGCAGGCAGCCGACTTGGCCTGGCTCAGGACTTGCGACAAGTCGGTAACGCGCTGCTGATTCTCGATCCTCAACAACTCGACTCGAGCCGCAATCGACGCCATCGGGTGCTCTGCCCCGCTTGCAGGCACATTCAGCAGGCGCTCGATCTCGGCATGGGCCTCTTCGAGTTGCCCCATCCAGTCCATCAACTGCGCGCGCTGGTAGCGCCAATAGCGCGACTGTGGACTCTCGAATCCAAATGCCGCCTTGTTCATGTCGACGATTTGCGCAAAGACGGGCTCGGCTTCCGCATAGCGCAACAAACCCGCCAGGCCACGCGCTCGCGCACCCAGCAGTTCGAGCCGAACGGAAGTGTAGTCCGGCTGCTGGGCCTGGGGCGTGGCCAATCCTTCATCAGCTGCAGCAACGGCCTCCTCGTTGCGATCCAGCGACGCCATCAGGTCGGCATGCGCCAGCAATCCCCACAGGTAATCGAAAGCATGCTCCCGCGCCAACGGTCTCAACAGCTGCACGGCTTCGGTGGAGGCGGCAAGAGCGGCATCCTGCTGATCTTCCCCCAGCAGCAGATTGGCATGCATGACCAACGCCCGCCCCAACTCTACATGGGCATCCGCCCCCAGTTCGCGCAAGTTGCGAACCGCCGCATCAATCGCTTCCCGCTTTTCGGGTTGGTGGAATTCAAGATAATCGATGAAGGCAAGACGGGCCTTGCTGGCCGCCTCAAGTTTCAACGACGGCTGCGCGCTTCGCGCGTTGTACTCGAGTACCTTGCCGAGCACCTCGCGGGTGGCTGCGTTGTCGGTTTGCGACACGTAGACGCTGGCGATCTGGCTGAGCAATGCCGTCGCGACCTCGGGTTCGTCGGCCAGTTCGGCATCGACACGCTTGCGCGCGGAACTCAGCAGGTCGGCGGCGGTGGTTTGCAGGCCCTTGCCGAGATAGGGATCGGCGGCAAGAAACATGGAACTGACAAAGTCGCGCGTGGCCTCGGACTGACGCAGTGCCACTTGCGCACGGCTTGCCTCGAGTCCTTTTGCACGCGCCTGCCATAGGGCGGCAGCGGCCAGGCCGAAAATTGCAAGCAGACCCGCCGCAGCCAGTCCCATGCCCAGTCGATGGCGTCGCGCAAACCGGCGTACCACATACAGCGCACTTGGCCGCACGATGGTCAACGGGCGATGGTCCAGCCAGCGCGCGAGGTCTTCGCGCAGCAGCGCCACGGATGCGTAGCGCTGCCCCGGCTCGGGGTTGAGCGCATGCGCGATGATGCGACCCAGGTCACCGCGCAATGCCGCCGAGATTTCCCTGAAGTTGAATGCGGCGTCACTCGTTGCCGATTGGGCAATGGTCGCCGGATGCGTGGAAGCCATGCGCGCAAGCTCCGCGCCTGTCCATTCTTCGTTGTGCGAGCCGCGCTCCAGCACCGGCAGGCGGCGCTGGCACACCAGCTCGTAGAGGATCAATCCCAGCGCATGCACGTCGGTGGCGGTGGTGACGCGCTCGCCGCGCAATTGCTCGGGCGCGGCGTACTCGGGAGTGAAGACGCGCGTGGCCGGCGCCGATTCGTCGGTGGATTCCAGCGCCAGCGCAATGCCGAAATCCAGCAGCTTGGCATTGCCTGCCGTGTTGACCAGCACGTTCGAAGGCTTGAGATCGCGGTGCACGATGAGCTGCGCATGGGCATGCGCCACGGCCGCACACACCTGGTCGAAAAGGCGCACGCGTTCGCGCAGGCCACGCTTGAGATTGCGGCAGTGATCCAGCAGCGAATCGCCATCGACATACTCCATGGCAATCCAGGCCCGACCCTGATCCACACCGGCATCGACCAGCGCGGTGATGTTCGGGTGGGCGAGCGCGGAGAGGATCCTGCGTTCGCGCGCGGCCAGCCGCGCCAGGTTGCTGGCGCCTGCATCCAGAAGCTTGAGTGCAACGCGCTGCGTGAAGTCGGCATGCTCGCGTTCGGCAAGATAGACCACACCCATGCCACCGACACCAATGCGCTGACGAAGGCGAAACGGGCCGATTCGTTCCGGCATCGCGTCGGCGGGCGCCCATGCGGGATCGAGAAAAGCGTCTGTCTGCTGCGCCGCTGCAGGTTCCGGGCCGGTCAACAGGCGCTGCAAGCTGGCGGCCAGATCCGCATCGCTGCCGGCGATTTCCTGCAGCCGCGCCTGGCGGACATCGGGCGGCTGCGCTTCAAGCTCATCCAGACTTGCGCGCACTTGCGCCCAGCGCTGCGCAGAGAAAAGCGGATCACCCGAACGCTCATTCACGCGACACCTCCCGGCCCGGGCAACAGGCTGAATCCGAACGACATGGCGAATTGCAGATCACGTGCTAGGGCAACTCTGATCAAGTGGCGCAGCCGTCACGACACCTGTCTGTGTGCAGATCGCGGCGCGATGTCGCAGATGGACTGGCCGTCTCGGCAACTGCTCCTTGCGTTGCTCTACCTCCTGCATCCATGCAGTCGCTTCAAGGCAGCGCGCCAATGAGCTGCGCACAGACAGGTCCTTCGTCAGGCTCAGGACAGGCTCTGCCCAAGCATTTGATTTTCATGGAATCGGGTGGCGCCCAAAAGGTTCTCCAGTCGCACCGCGTGTCTCGGAAAGGCAACCAGCCTTCCCATCGCCGCGCAGCACGACTGGCGAACCTTCTGGGCACCATGACGGTTGTGCCCCTTGTTCAGCGTTGCCCTAAATCCTCCTGGCGAAATTCACGCGCTGCATTCATCAGCTCGAAAGGACCAGCGCGGGGCGATCCTGAACCCGACGTCGTCGCCACCAAGCATCCGGATTCTGCACTTTTTCAGCGCAGCCTCAATCAAAATCGTCCTCGAACAGCACATCGAACGCGGGCGAGAATTCGCTGCCCTGGCCGCCGGTGTCGGTTGCAGTGGCCACGCAGGGAAGGGCTTTGGCACCGGGCGGCACGGTCAAGGTGACCGTGCGCGCCTGCTGCGCATCGGCCACGCCGTAGCTGTCCTGGGCCAGCCACAGGCCGCTGCCGCCCATTGCATTGGCGTAAAAGTCGATGCGCAGCGGATAGCCCGCGTGGGTGCTTGCGGTATCAACCCGATAGGTGACGCTGAGCTGATCGCCAACCTGGCTCGCGGCGATAATTTCGGGCCAGTTCTGCTGGCCGTTGGCGCCAGTATCGGCATCATCGGCATCGTTCGGGGTCGGGCCAAGGTCGCCGATATCGAGGTTGGCCCGGCCTACCGCCCGGTTGTGGTGGACCCAGTTTCCGCGCGAGTCGAATCCCTCGCTCGCCCTGTTCGAGGCAGCAATGATGCCCACGCCCTGGTTCCAGGCAATCAGGTTCGCCTCGCCTTCGCCAAAGCCGCCGATGACCGCAACGGAGCTTCCGGTCTGGGTGCTGTACAACTGGATGCCGCCACCGAACGCGGTTTGGGCCGTGTCGGCAGAACCATTGGGCAGGGCAACCAGGCCAGTCCAGTCGGTACCGATGTAGTTGCCCTGGATTTGCAAGCCGACATATTGCGCGGCGGCGGACAAGTTGCCGAGCCGGATGGCAAAACCGCGGTTGCCGGAAATCACGTTGCGCGCGGTCGCATCGGCACCGCCAATGCCGACATTGACGCTGTCGCTGGTGATCGAAATGGCCGACGGGCCATTTGGTATGGCGACGCTGCCCGTTGCATCGGTTCCGATCAGATTACCGCGCACCTGGGTCGTGCTGCGAATGTCGATTGCCGAGGAACCGCATCCGGAAATCAGGTTGCGCTGCGCGGCAAGATCACCGCCAACGAACGCGGGCGTCTCATTGGTGCCGACGCCCAGGCCCGTGGTCGGGCCGGTAGCCGCCGCAGTACCGTCCGCATTGGTGCAGAAATAATTGCCAAACGCACGCAATTGCGAGGTTCCGGCAACCGGGGCGCCGAACAGGTTGGCGATGAAGCCGTGCATGACCAAACCTTGCACGGTCAGGATCACGCCATTGGCCTTGTCCGTATAAAAGCCGTAGACACCGCCCGTTCCGACCAGCTCGATCTGCAGCACCGCATTGAGCCCACCCGAGCTGGTCGAATTCGTGTTCGGCGCAGCTCCACTTTGCGTATAGCCATCGATGGTCAGCGTGCTGGTGATTCCCGGCAACTGGCTGAGCAAGGCAATCGTGTGTGGGCCGATTCCGGGAATCGCGAAGTGGATTTCGTTCGAGCCCGCAGCGGTATTTGAATCGAGGATGGCCTGACGCAAGGAACCGATACCGGCATCGCTGGTGTTGCTGACCGTAAAGGTGGCAGCCATTGCCGACGTCGAGAACAGCACGCCGACTGTGCACGCCCATTGGAAAATGCGCATGAGTTGTCTCCTACGGGCAGCGGTCGCCCAAGGTGTCATCCATGTTGTGCGAATAGATCACGTCGCACAGATAGGCCACGGGCGCGGACAACTCCGAGGTGTTGCCCACGTCGTCCGCCGCTGTCAACGTCACCACGCGCCCGACCAGGCTTTGTACCGGGCTGGCGCTGAACGACACGCGGAAATTTGCAACGCCGTTCTGGTTGTTGGGTGCATTGTTGATGACGACGCTGTAGTAGCTGCGATGAAACACTTCAGCCTCGCCGCGCGGGAAACCGGGATCCGGCGCGGCTGAGCTGAAGACATCCAGCGGATAACTGCCGTTGAGGGTGCGCAACCTTCCTTCAACCCAGCCCTTGCGCGTGCCGCCATAGGCGCGGGTGACCTCCGGGTAGTTGAGTCCGCGATTGGCCATGTCCTGGTTGGATGCCAAGGCATCGTTGTCGGCACCGTTGTAGACATTGAACAAGGTGCCCTGGGCGCCGTTGTTGTACAGCGAATTGGCAACCAGCCAGTTTCGCAGGCTGGTCGCGCCTGCGGATGAGCCGATGCTGATTCCGGCGCTGGTGTTGTACCGGATGGTGTTCCGGTAAATGATGTTGTCGTGCGGGCCAAACGACAGGTAGATGCCGAAGCGGCCGTTGGGCGCCGAGCCACCGAAGCAGAAATCGCCAATGCAAATGGTGTCGGCAATGCCGATGCGATTGTTCTGGACCAGATTGCCGGACGCGGCGGCCACATCCATCAGCACGCCATCGAGACCACTGTTGATGATGGTGTTGTCGCTTACCGTGTTGCCGCTGGTCTGGATCTTGATGCCGGTAAAGTTGCCGGCTGCGGTGATTTCAAGGCCGTAGCTGCCGAACAGGTTGTTGGTGATCTCGTTGTTGGTCGAAGACCCGAACGGGCCCGAGTTGATCAGCACGCCTGCCGCACGGGCGTCGGCAATGACATTGCGATGCGCAGGCAAGTCACCACCGACCGTGCTTTCCGAAAACTGGGTGAGCACGATGTTGTTGTCGCTGGGTTGCAAGGCCAGCGTCCCGGATGGGGTGCTCAAGGTTCCGCCAAACTGGTTGCCGCGGATGAGATTGCCACCGCCCCCGGCAATGCGCAGGGCTTCGCCATCGAACGCCGTGGTGGAAAATCCGGAGAAGGCCATGCCTTGCAGCCAGAATTGCTCGCTGCCGCTGCCGCCAAACACCAGTCCCGTGGTGCGTCCGTTGCCACCGACCAGCAGGATGCAGCGGTAGGCGTTGTCACCCTTGCTGCGCGTGTTGGAGCGGCTGCCGGGCTGGCTCCAGCCATCGATCAACACGCCGTTGGTGATGGTCGGCAGGTTGGCCGACGAGTTCAGGATCACGCGCGGGCAGTTGCCCGGAATGTTGAACCGGATGAAAGAGAAATCCTCGTTGGCGTTGGCATCAAGGATGGCCTGGCGCAGCGAACCCGGCCCGCTGTCGCTGGTGCTGGTCACTGTGAGCGTTGTGGGAATGGTGTCATCCACGCTTGACTCATAGGCCCCCATGTCCACCGTCGAGCCGACCACGCGCGGGTTGCCATCCAGATCCACGGACGTGGACGAGCTGCTTACGACACCGGCATTGACCGCCGGCGAGGTGGTCTGGATGCGGTAGTTGCCCGCGCCGGGATTGATGAACTGCGGGTCGCTGCCTACCAGGTTGTCTCCCGAGTCTGAAATCGGAGTCAACTGGGCGCTCTGGTAGAGATTGGCGCGAAAACGGGCTTCGCCAAGGTCGGTGTCTCCGCAATCTTCGTAGACCCTGAAATCCTGTCCGTTGTTGTTCCAGGCAATGTTGTCGAGCAGCCAGACGTTGCTGCTGCTGGAACAGATGTAAACCCCACTTTCTCCCTGGTTGTCGACAATGGTGTTGCCGGTGAATCGAATGCTGCTCATGGCGCCCATGTAGACCGCACTCACCGAAGCAAAGCCGGGAAATCCATGTACCCGGTTATTCAGGAAATTGATGGCCATGTCGGAGGCCGAACCTCTGTCCGGCGTGGGCCCGGGTACATTCCAGGAGCTCACGCCAACAAAGGCATTGTTGCGCAGGCTCGCAGTAACGCCGGCGGCAGCCGCCAAAACCTGCACTTGTTTGGAGTTGCCAACGTTCTGGAAGCGAATACCCTCGATGAGGAGATCATTGATCGGTTGGATCCTGACGATGTCGGCAGCGTCGGCATCAAACACCGTGTTGTCGGGCTTGATCACGCGCGCCGAGCAATCGCTGTTGTAGCCGCCCAGCAACTCCAAGGCATGGAAGAAGGCCTGGTTGGGCTGGGTCAGACGTGTACCGCCAATGTGGTAGGTGCCCTGCTTGAGCTTGACCGTGGTCGTGAACAGCTCCGAAGACTCACCCGCGGCATCATTCAGGGCCACGGTCAACTCGGCCACCGTTCCAACACAGTATTCAATGGCATTTGCGTTGCGCCAGGGGGCGCCCAGCAGAAGGACGACGAACAGCAGCATGTTCACGCTACGCATGGTGGTGCCTCCGAAGATACGGATGCCGCCCACGGCACCCCTCGGATCAGGAAACGGGGTTTGGCCGGATTCCGGACACGCCGTCGCGCGATTGACCGCCCCGACCCGGCGGCGCGACGATTGCCGCTCCCCTTCCCGGAGCCGCCGATGATTGCCCTGCTCCAGCGTGTCAGTGAAGCCCGGGTCGACGTGGATGGCGAAACCGTGGGACAGATCCAGGCCGGGATTCTGGCCCTGGTGGCGGTGGAACGCGGCGACGGCGAAGCGCAGGCCTCGCGCATGCTCGAACGCATCCTCGGCTACCGCATCTTCGCCGACGACCAGGGCCGCATGAACCGCTCGCTCAAGGACACCGGCGGCGGGCTGCTGCTGGTTTCCCAGTTCACCCTGGCCGCCGACACCGCCAGCGGCATGCGCGCAGGTTTCAGCGGTGCCGCCACTCCCGAAGACGGGGAACGCGAGTTCTCGCGCCTGGTCGAAATGGCCCGTGCGGCGTACTCACCCGTGGAAACCGGGCGCTTTCGTACCCATATGCAGGTGCACCTGATCAACGACGGCCCGGTGACCTTCCATTTGCGCGTGGCCCCGGCCTGAACGGTTTTCCGTTGGATACCTGCGGAACCTTCGGAAATCCCGTCGCATCAATCACTTGGGACGCCCTTGACGGGCCTCCTATACTTTCGAGTTCTTTATTCAAGGCACAGCAGAATTTTCATGGCGACCGAGCAAATCCAGGAGCAGAAGACCACCGACATCAAGATGCTCATCACCAAGGGCAAGGAACAGGGTTACCTGACCTATGCCGAGGTGAATGACCATCTGCCGGATGACATCGTCGATCCCGAACAGATCGAAGACATCATCGGCATGATCAACGACATGGGTATCGAGGTGCATGAAGTTGCACCGGACACCGAAACCCTGCGCGCCCAGTCGGCCGGCTCCACCGATGACGAAACCGCCACCGAAGAAGCGGTTGCCGTGCTCTCCGCCGTGGACGCCGAAGTCGGCCGCACCACCGATCCGGTGCGCATGTACATGCGCGAAATGGGCACCGTCGAGTTGCTCACACGCGAAGGCGAGATCGCCATCGCCAAACGCATCGAGGAAGGCCTGAACCAGGTGCAAGCCGCGCTGGCCAGTTTTCCGTGGTCGATCCAGCTGCTGATCGAGGAATACGACCAGGTCACCGAAGGCAAGAAGCGCATGTCCGAAGTCATTGCCGGCTTCGCGGACATCGAAAGCGCCACTGCCGAAGACATTGCCGCAGCCAACGCCAAGGACAACGTGGACGGCGACGGCGATGGCGACGAGGACGAGGGCGACGCAGGCGAAAGCGGTGATGGTGAAGAAACCACGGCAGTCGATACCGGCCCCGATCCACTCGAGGTTGCGCGACGCATCGACCTGCTGCGCACCGGCTATGCCAAGTTCCAGAAGGCTTCCGAGAAGAACGGCCTGGGCGACAAGAAGGTCATCAAGCTGCGCGACCAGATCGCCGAGGAATTCCTCAAGCTCAAGCTGCCGGCCATCCTGATCGACGCATTGGTGCGCAAGCTGCGCGACGTGGTCAGCAACATTCGCCACCACGAACGCCTGATCATGGACGTCTGCATCAAGCAGGCGAAGATGCCGCGGAAGGACTTCCTCAAGGTGTTCCCGTCCAACGAGACCAATCTCGAATGGGCCGAAGAACTGATGCGCAAGCGCCAGAAATGGTCGCCTGCGGTGCGCACGCACAAGGACGCGCTGATCGGCGAGCAGCACAAGCTGGTCTCGATTGAGCGCACGCTGTTCCTCAGCGTGGCCGACATCAAGGAAATCAACCGCGCCATGTCGATCGGCGAGGCCAAGGCACGCCGCGCCAAGAAGGAAATGGTCGAGGCCAACCTGCGCCTGGTCATCTCCATCGCCAAGAAGTACACCAACCGCGGCCTGCAGTTCCTCGACCTGATCCAGGAAGGCAACATCGGCCTGATGAAGGCGGTCGACAAGTTCGAATACCGTCGCGGCTACAAGTTCAGCACCTACGCAACCTGGTGGATCCGCCAGGCCATCACCCGCTCGATTGCCGACCAGGCACGCACCATCCGCATCCCGGTGCACATGATCGAGACCATCAACAAGCTCAACCGCATCAGCCGCCAGATGCTGCAGGAAATGGGCCGCGAGCCGACCCCGGAAGAGCTGGCGGTGAAGATGGAGATGCCCGAGGACAAGATCCGCAAGGTGCTGAAGATCGCCAAGGAACCGATCTCGATGGAAACACCGATCGGTGACGACGAGGATTCACACCTCGGCGACTTCATCGAAGACTTGTCGATCGTCTCGCCTATCGAATCCTCGACCAACATCGGCCTGATGGAAACCGTGCACGACGTACTGGCCGGACTTACCCCGCGCGAGGCCAAGGTGCTGCGCATGCGTTTCGGCATCGACATGAACACCGACCACACGCTGGAGGAAGTCGGCAAGCAGTTCGACGTCACCCGCGAGCGCATCCGCCAAATCGAAGCCAAGGCCCTGCGCAAACTGCGCCACCCGAGCCGCTCGGAACAGCTGCGCAGCTTCCTCGACCTGGAATAATTCCACCTTTTACCCCTCTCTCGCTGGCGTACCAAGAGGGTACAAGGGAGAGGAGGAATGATCGTCGCGCTGCGCGCGACATCGTTATAGAATGAAAAGACGGGCCTATAGCTCAATTGGTTAGAGCAGGGGACTCATCGAAAAGGTGCCGCCGCGCCGGAATGCGCGGACGGGATCGGGATGAATTCAGGGAAACCTCAGCGGCGCGCAATGCGCGGACGGTGGCAACCCTGAGCCAAGCCGGCGGTACACCGCCGGACGGTGCAGAGACTACCTGAGGGCTCAAGTGCCCTTGATCACAGGCTCGAGCGTCCCGCACCCCACTCGCTTCGAGCGAAGGGTGAAGAGATAGTCCGCGCCGAGGGGAAACCTTCGGATCACGCGAATCCCTTGGTTCCAGGTTCAAGTCCTGGTGGGCCCATATTCGTAGCACATTTGCAGTTTTGGCACAGCCGCAGCCATGTTGACTTTCACGAGCGCGAAAAATGACGCTCGTGAGCTTTCCCATCTCAGCGGTACGACCAGCGTTCGATACGTGAATTGTCAGACTGTGCGTCTCAGCCTTACGATCCGAATCAACTCAGCTATTCGAGAATGGATCGAACCGCGTCCAGCGCTTCCTGTACCACATGGTCGGGTGCTTTCTCCAGTCGCCTGAACGCTCGAGCCCTGGCATCAACGGTGCGGGTCTGGTCGCAGAGAATGACGCCTTGGGTGCGCGTAGCTGATCCCATCAGCGTCACACTGAAACCGGTCTCGCGCGAAGCGGTGCCGCCTTGCGTGATCGGCGCGACCAGGAGCAACCCGGATGCTTTGTTGAAGGCATCGGCTGACAGCACCAACACTGGTCGTGAGCCTCGAATCTCGCGGCCGTGCGTCGGGTCCAGGCTCAGTTCGAGAATGTCGCCGCGTTGTGGGGCGCCTCGACTCACAGGGCTTCACGCCCTTGTGGCGCATCCTCAAGCCATTCGTCATCCCGCTGCCACAATTTTGGCGACTTCGGACTTGCTGCGAGACGATCCGCCAAGCTGCGCCGCGCGGGCGTCACCGAGAGGCTGCGGCCGTTGAGGGACAGCTCGACGACTGAGCCTGCGTCCACGGCCAGCGAATCGACAATGGCCTTGGGTATCGAGAGTATGACGGAACCGCCTGAGCGGCGGAGGGTGGCTACACGGCTCATGTTTGGCTAGACCTGATGTTTTACTGGGATAAAACATACGCCGATTCAGCCGGGTCGGCAAGCGTGGACCGCGCCCACCCGCCACACACGGTGGTAGGCGCAACAGAGGTGCACCGCTCGGCTCTTCCCCACTCTGCCAAACTTCGCCAACCGTCCAATGCGGAACTACTTTCATCTTCCGTTTCCTTCGGTAGCCTTCGCTTGGTTTTCGGTAATTTGCCAATTTCCAAGCGGACTCATGATCCGTTGGTTCCAGGTTCGAGTCCTGGTGGGCCCACCACTCATGATTGCGCAGGTGACTGGGAGCAGATTGACCATCCACGGCGCGTGAATGCCAACTGTCGGCTTCTGATTGCATGCGTGTCGCTGCGCACCCGCACTCGCCATGCAACACACCCGCATTCAATTGGCCAGCGAATCAAAACCGTCGATGAAGATGACATCGATCTCCTGGCGTTCCCAGGCACCGAGATCCACCGGGCCGGCCAGATTGATGAGCTGGGGCAGATCGACAACGCGTGGTGCGCGTGCCAGATCCTGAAGTGGCGTTTCGAATACGGGCGCGCTGTCCAGGGCGGGTGAATCCGGCATCAGTTGCCAGTTGCCATTGGCCGGGTCGATGAACCGTGGATCCGCACTGCGAATGCCGGGGTCAGGCGGAAACTGGCTGGTGTCATGCACCAGCAGATGGCCGGTATTGAGTATCTGCGAGTTGCCGATGATCGCGCGGCCCGGCTGCCAGATGATGCTTCGATTCAAGCCCAGCAAGCCAGCGCCTACATTGAACATCGGGGCATTGATCGCCCCGATTTCGGCAACCGTGCACAGGTCAAGCTGAAGGTCGGAGCCGTATTCCAGATCGGCAAGCGATTGCACCGAATTGCCAACCAACTCGCTGTTGCTCAATAGGATGTCCATAGCGCACTGGCCGCCGCCAGCCGAGCAGACATCGGAGAAAAGGTTGAAGCCCTGGTTGTTGCGAACTGAGGCAGATTCAAGCGTCAGCTCGGTCGAAAAGGAAGGATTGCCGACAAACTTGGCGATTGCTCCTTCTCGTGGCAATCCGCTGTCAGCACGGGAGATGTTGTTCTCCCACAGATTGCAAAGGATCGGCTGGGCGCAGGCAACCGCGCCCGCGGGGGCATGCGCAGCGCCTGGAATCCGATAGGACCCGATGCGCGCACCATCAAGACCCAGCGCAGCGCCACTTCCGCTTGAGAGGTTGTCGCTGACTATCGACTCCCACAGGAGGACGTTCGCCCCACGTTCCGCGAAGATGGCGCCTCCGGTTCGTGCCGTGTTGCGTTCCAGTCGCAATGGACGAACAGGATCATCGGTGTACAGCCGAACAACGTAACTGCCCCAGACATGGATGCCGCCGCCATCGACCAGACTGGTATTGTCGGCAATCACGCCATCGGCTTCCGCGCCGGCGGAGGCAATGACGATGCTCGCCTCCCAGTCAGAAGACGCCGAGATGCCCCCGCCATTGTTTCCCGCACTGTTGCGGCGAATGCTTGTCTCGACGCCAGCCAGAGCCAGATTGGCACCAACCACGCGGATTCCACCACCGAACCCCTCGACGGCCTGGTTGTCCTCGATCTGCACGTGATCGCCAATGGCCAGGGTCATGGGCGCCTTCGCCGCATAACTCTGGACAAAAACTCCGCCACCGCTGGATGCGCGATTGTCGGCAATGCGCACCCGTTCCAGTTCCAGCCCACCCGGACCGAGAAACCGGATACCGCCACCGTCCCTGCTTCCCGCCATCGCGAAGGCCGGGTCGCCATCAACGATTGCCAGCCGATTGAGCCGAACTTGGTGGCTGTCCGTGTTTGAAACAACAACGACGGGTGCCGACACGCCGCCCGCTCCGCTCAATTCGGTCTGTGCAGTCGGCATCTCGGAGGCACAATCCGCAAAGCCGCCAATGAGATCCACGCCATGGTTCTCGACGTACAGGGCTTGTGCTGGCCAGATCTGGTTTGCCGAAATGCGAATTTCATCGGTGCCCGGGTTGCCGGCTGCGGCGTTGATGGCGGCCTGGATCGTGGAGTGCGTGCAGTTTCCCGGCGTGCCCGTTGGCCCCACCGTGTACACGGCAGCATTCGCCGCACCCACGCCCATCACACATGCCAGCAACCAGGCCGACCGTCCATGCTTGTTCTTGTTTGCAGCCATGTTGGCGACTTCCCGAGTTCAGTTGAGATGCGTGTGTGGATTGGCGAGGATTTTTTGCACGCGTATAGCTAGCCCGAACGGCTGCCTCGATGAGACGTGACTCACCGTGGCAGAGCACGCCGGACCAACAACACGATCATCAAGGCGAGACTCGCAAGCGCAAGCGCTGAATTGACGGGCAACACTTCGGCGATGCCCACGCCGGTCACCACGAACGGAACATCCGTGACCTGTTGTGTGCTGCCGGGATCAACGATGTAGCGGGCCAGGTAATTCCCCGGTGCAAACGTTCCCAGCGGATAGGACACATCCGCCGCCGGCGGCGGTACCCCGCAAACCTGTTCACCGGTGTCTTGAGTCACGGTGATGATCGAGCCGGCGACGCTGGTCGTAGTCCCGCCATTGGCACCACAGCCACCCCAGCGCGCCAACAACACCACAGGCTGACCACTGGGTGCCGGGTTCGGCGATACGCGCACGTTGTCGAACAGAGGTGGATCACCCGCGCGCGCGAGTCCGGCAAGAGCCATGGTCAAGATGATTGCGAAGCCGGTGAATCGTTTCATTCGGAGGTCCTCGGGAGAAATGTGCACGCGTTTCGGATGGGGGAATGCATGGCAAGAAGCGGAAACTGCGAGCTGCTACTCGAATCCATCAACGAAGATCTGGTCGATCTCGTAGGCGCCAAGATCATGCGCACCGAACTCGTTGAAGATGGTGGGATCGTCCAGCACGCGCGGGCCGATATCGCGTGTCGAATTCGCCGCTTGTGCGACGGCGTAGTCGATGGCCGGGGATGCCAGGCGCAAGCGGAAATTGCCAGCGGCGGCGTTGTTGAACAACGGGTCACCGACGCCGTTCAAGGTTGACGCAGGCAGCACGCCCAGATCATTGGCCAGCAGGTACTGAAAGCAATTGAGGTTGGGTGTTCCACCCATCGCGATCAGGGCGTGGCCCGGTTGCCAGATGATGCTGCGATACACGTGAGTGCCGCGATAGCCGCCGGATTCGATTGCGCAGACGTTGCGCGCATTGATCACCGGCTGGCCGGCGCCGAACACGTTCGCGGCAATGGTGGAGGCGGCTATCACGAGGTTCTCTGCGTTCGGACCTGAGGTATCGAACATCGGACCAGTGAGTGTGTTGCCTTCGACCAGGGCGCCATCCAGACTCACGTCACCATCGAGGTCGAAGTCGATCAGGTTCTGTCCCTCGTTGCCTTCCACTCGCGTGCTGCGCAGGATCGCGCTGGCGGCAAAATCGTTGCCGGCTCTGACGAAAAGCGCCGCGCCTGGCGTGGCACCGCCGCTGCCATTCTGTGCAGAGTTGTCGCTGATCCGATTGCATGCTTCACGCCTAGCGCAGTTGCGCGCCGCTCCGGGCGCACCGAGCGTGGTGCCCTGCATCAGGAAGCGGGTCACCGAGGGGGTGCCATCGACATCCTCGATTGCGACACCAGCGCCGCGCTGCGCGACATTGTCCCGGATGATGGCGTCGTACACCGAAACCTGGGCGTTGGTGAATGCCATGATGCCGCCACCGTCTTCGCCTGCCGTGTTTCCGATCACGGCGGCCGGCTGCTCCGGATCTGCGGTGTAGAAAGAAACGATCGATCGACTGAGGCTGGCATACAGGCCGCCACCATCGCGTGCCGCGTAGTTGTTCAGCAGCACACCGCCGAGCAAACCCACGGAGCCAATCTCCACCGCGCACCCGGAGGCCGCAATTCCGCCGCCGTAGTTGGCGCTGGAGTTTCCAAGCAGGTAGGTGCCGCCCGACACGAGCACACTGGCATTCTCGCAGTACAAGCCTCCGCCGCCGAAATTGAATCCGGATTCCGTGGACGTGTTGCCGCTGATGGCCGTATCCCCGTCGATCAGCACGAACAACTCGTTGGTATTCGGCGCGCTGTGCCTGGCGCTGATGCCGCCGCCATAGCGCCCCTGGTTGTTGTGGATGAAGAGGTTGCTCAGCACGATGGACTTTGGACCACCGACAATCTCGATTCCGCCGCCGGCGCTGGTGCTGTCACCGCCGCTGATCTCGAGATTGTTCATGAACACGGTGGCGATCCCGCGCAGGCTGAACACTGCGGCGGCGGCTCCGCCGGCACCACTGACCGCGGTATTCGGCAAGGTGATGCTGTTGGTCTGGCAATCGGCATAGCCACCGATGAACTCGATGCCTGCGGTATCCGCCTCGACCACGATGTTCTGGTTGCCATAAGCCAGGGTGCGCGTGATGCGAATGGTGTCCAGCCCCGCGTTGCCTGCCGCTGTGTTGACCGCTGCCTGGATCGATGCATGCGTGCAGCCGCCACCGCTGCCGACCCGATAGGTTGCGGCCAGGGTCGTTGCGGGCAACACGCTTGCGAGAACCAGAAGGGCAACTACGCGGCAAGTCAACTGTGCCCATTCGATGCGTGGAATGCGCACACCTGCGCTGGATGAAACGGACGCCAGGCCGGGGAAGGATCGGGACATTGCAGGGCTCCACGCCCCGGTGAAATGTGGGGCGTACCGCTACAAGCGTCGTCTGATCGGGCAACACGACAGCTGCGGGGAAAAATCAGCGGGCCATTGCCCTGAGCTGTTCGAGTTCACCCGGCTTGAGCAGGCTGCCCGTGCCATCCAGGGCGATGGCCTGGCGTGCCACGGATCGGGTTTCTTCAGCGCGTCCCAATTGGTCGAGCGCCTGCGCGCGCAAGGTGAGCATGCGCTGCATCAGCGAGTGATCATCCGGCACCAGCTTCGCGACAATCTGTTCGGCAATGTCCAGAGCAGGCAAGGCTTCACTTGCTCGATTCAAGCCGATCAAAGCCGCTGCGCGTGCGCCCTGCTTCTGCGCCGCCTCAAGGCTGCCGCCGTGACCAGTCGCATCACTGATGGCGATGGATTGATCGAACGCGCGCAGGGCAGCGGAAAAATCGTGGCGCGCGAGATGGATGGCACCGAGCCCCGCCAACGCATTGGCGTACTGCGCATGATTTTCACCGTACAGGGCACGGCGCAATTCCAGGCTGCGCAAATTGGCCGTTTCTGCCTCATCAAGCCTGCCCTGGCGCAGGTAGACGGTGCTCATGTTTTGCCATGCCCTGGCGCAGGTCGGATCACTGTCCAGCTTCGCGCGGGTGCACAGTTCGGTGACCCCCTCGTAGCGCCGCGCGGCCGTGGCGTAGTCCTTTTGATCGAAGGCCAGACGCGCAAGCGCGGACTGCACCGAAGCCATGGCCGGGTGATCGTTGCCGAACAGTGTCGCGAAGGTCGCGGAGGCCTGTTGCAGCAAGGGCTCGGCTTC
>Ga0073900_10000800_pt1 | contig 18773 bp, 15 predicted proteins | sample KloWWTmetKNB5Kit_FD_66666 | JGI IMG/M metagenome (GOLD analysis project Ga0073900, IMG submission 66666) | Active sludge microbial communities from Klosterneuburg, Austria, studying microevolution and ecology of nitrifiers - Klosterneuburg... | ecosystem: Engineered > WWTP > Aerobic digester >...
ATCATCTATCTTGGAACTAATAATCTGTTGAAAGACATCAAAGCTACTGATGTAAGAGACTTTGAAGCCAATCTGTTTAACCTTCTCGATACATCACATCAAGGTATTCTTGATAATTTCAGAAAAGGAAAATTGGAAGAAGCGGACCTGACTACATTGAAGGGACTTGCCGCTGATCTCAGTAAGCAATACGCAAAATAAATTATGGGCGCGAATCTAAAGGAAGTACGAGAAAGGATCAAATCGGTGATCTCTACACAGCAGATCACCAAAGCAATGAAAATGGTTTCAGCTGCCAAGCTTCGACGTGCGCAACAGGCCATAGTACAGTTGCGTCCTTACAGTGAGAAACTGACTAAGATGATGCAAAATGTCCTTACTGCCCTCGATGGCAATTCGGATTCGGTGTTTAATACCACCCGGGAAGTAAATAATGTATTGATAGTGGTAGTTACCTCCAATAGGGGTCTGGCGGGTGCGCTAAATACCAATATCAATAAAGCTGCAGCTCAGCTAGTCAGGGAAAAATATGCAACTCAGCTGGAAGCAGGAAAAGTAAGTTTCCTACCTATTGGTAAGAAAGGACGAGAATATGTGGACAGAAATTTCAAGAAATCATCGGTCAATGCAGATCATGTAAATGCTTTCTCTGACCTATCATTTCTTGCTATTTCCAAGATAGGGGATCACATCATGGAGGAATTTAGTGCCGGCACCTATGATGCAATAGAAATAGTTTATAGTCGCTTCAAGAACGCCGGAGTGCAGACAACTATCGTTGAACAGTTCCTCCCGGTCAAAAAAATGCCTTTTGAAACTACTCGTAAATCACTCCCGGATTACATCTTCGAGCCGGACAAGGAGGAACTATTAGCGGATTTAATTCCTACAATCCTAAAGATACAATTTCACAAGACTCTATTGGATACGCAAGCGTCCGAGCATGGTGCACGTATGACTGCGATGGATAAGGCAACAGAGAATGCAGATAATTTGCTGCTCGAACTGAAGATAAATTATAACAAAGCAAGGCAGGAAGCCATCACTCGCGAACTCTCAGAGATAGTCGGAGGAGCTGCAGCACTTGGGTAATTAATAATAAAATTTATAGTATAAGGTTGTCTTAGTTTTGAGCTAAGCTCAATTCATTTTTTAATTTTTCCACTATTCGATCACAGGTGGCATCTATAAGCTTATATACATCCTTATAACCATCGTAGGTTCCATACCATGGATCCGGCACTTCCTCGTTTTTACCCGGATTCAGCTCGTTAAGAAATAAGCTAACCTTAGATTCATCCCAACTCTTGCCGGATGAAGTTTTGATAGCACAATAATTGGATCGATCCATGGCTAGTATTTTATCATACTCCTGTATATCACAAGTTTTGAACATACGACCACGTTGGTGAGATATACTAATACCATTTTCTTGTGCAACTTTGATGGAATCGGGATGAGGGGGTTCGCCTTGATGATAACCGGCGGTACCAGCGCTATCTACCTTGACCTGAAGACCTGCTTCATCACATTTCTGTTGTAATACACCTTGGGCTAATGGACTTCGACAGATATTCCCCAGGCATACTATTAGGATTTTCATAGGATAATGTTGTTACTAATTGTATAAAACTCAAAAGCTTAAATAATGTTGAGAAAATCTTAAAATAAATTATCTATTAGTCATATATGACAACTACTTACATATATAAATATAAATATATGTGTACAAATTTAACGGTATTATTGACGAGATAATTAGCGAAGCGATTAGTCATTACATTCTAGTAAAAGTATTGTAACTGAATCGATGGTTTAGATAGGTTTTTTGATTACAATGTAGAAGTTATCAACAGATCAATGTCGGTATATTTAATGCCAAATCTGTCCGAAAGGTACTTATTTGTGAGACAGCCCTTGTAGGTATAAATACCATTCCGCAAATTGACATGACTGAAGAATATATTCTCAATACCTCGGCCATGAGCTGCTTTGGCCAGGATGGGAGTGATGATATTGCTGATAGCGATCGAAGCCGTACGAGGGACTTTCGAGGCAATATTAGGAATACAATAATGGATGACGCCGTATTTGTTGAAGGTGGGTTTGTCGTGTGTAGTTACTTCTGAGGTTTCAAAGCAGCCACCTTGATCTATACTTACATCGATGATTACTGAGCCGGGCTGCATCCGAGCTACCATAGCCTCAGTCACTACCATTGGAGTTCGGCCCGACTTACTGTGGATGGCACCGATGACCACGTCAGCATCACTCAGGTGCTTATCCAGTTCGGTGGGATTGATAGAAGAGGTGAAGAGTCGATGGCCTATGCGGGATTGGATCCGCATCAGTTTGTAAATATTATTATCGAAGAGATGTACACAAGCACCCAGACCCATAGCTGCTCTGGTGGCGTGCTCAGCCACTACTCCTGCGCCGAGGATGACCACCTTTGCAGGTGCGACTCCTGATATACCTCCCAATAAAATTCCTTTTCCGCCGGAAGATATTGACAATAATTCTGCAGCTGTATGAATAGCACTGATACCGGCCATTTCACTCATGATGCGCACCAGTGGGAAGGAACCATCATCGTCCTTGAGGTATTCCATAGCCAGCGCGATGACTTTCTTTTGCCGGAGCTTATTGATGTATTCACTATTGATCAGTGGGATCTGAAGTGGTGAGATCAGTATTTGATTTGAGTGGAACAGGTCTAGTTCTTCTAGGGTGGGCGGTGCCACCTTAAGTATCACATCACAACTAAACACTTCATTATTTGAATGAACGATCTCAGCTCCGGCTTCAGAATATTCGAGATCGCTGAAGTTACATTTGATACCGGCTTGGGATTCTACCCTCACTCGGTGTCCATTGCTTACGAGGTAAGCCACAGAGACAGGTACCAATGCAACTCGATTTTCCTGGAGTATGGTCTCCTTGGCTATTCCGATGGAGAAACTTTGTCTTTTGCGGGGAATTTCCAACATCTCGGGGGCAGTACTCAATTTTTCCTTTATGGAACTCATATCAACGGTGTTTCATATGCTTAGTAAAATGACAGATTTCAAAGTAAACCGTGCTTGAGTAAAGATAATCCATTCCTCCTATATTGATTCTCAGGAAATACTATTTTTATTAGAGCGAGCTTGACCATATCCTTCCAAAGTAAATGTTCTCCACAGGTGGTCATCTACTGCTATCTCGATGAGGGTAAATGGTTCCGCCACCAGAGGAGCGATCAAAGCAGGCCATTCGATAATGACTAAATTCTTCGGGTCGTACAGGTAATCTTCCAGGCCTACACGAAGGATCTCTTCAATACTCTGCAGTCGATATAGGTCCATGTGAATGATAGATCGATAGCCCTGTACCGGGCTGGCCAACTGGTACTCATTGACAATTGAAAAGGTGGGGCTGGATACACTGATCATTGACCCCATCAGATTAGCCAGGGCAGATACGAAGGTGGTCTTACCAGCACCCATAGGAGCTTCCAGCAGAAGGGTAGAGTTTTTTAAAAAGAGTGGCAAATGTGCTGAAATATACTCCGGCAGGCGGATCACATCCTTAATTACAAAAGTTATTTTTTCATTTATCATGCAATAACAAATATAAGATTTTATTATATATAATCAATTTCAATTTAATTGCTTAGAAATATTGAAAACACTCAATTATTGTCAATTTGATGGTAGAAAATGACAGAAAAAAAATGTACTTTTACACTCTTTTCGTAAGACTAAAAAGTATATGTCAGATCAAAATAATAATTCTAATAGCAGATCAAATTATGATGCCAGTAATATCCAGGCGCTCGAAGGCTTAGAAGCCGTCAGAAAGCGTCCCGGAATGTACATCGGCAGCACAGACACGAAGGGTCTGCACCACTTGGTATATGAAGTAATAGATAACTCTATTGACGAGCATATGGCGGGTTATGCCAGCTATGTCCATACCACGATTCACGCGGACAATTCTATCTCTGTAAGAGATAATGGCCGTGGTATCCCTACGGGTATGCATGAGAAATTACAGAAATCAGCCCTGGAGGTAGTTATGACTGTACTTCACGCAGGTGGTAAGTTTGACAAGGATACTTACAAGGTCTCTGGCGGTCTGCACGGTGTAGGTGTCTCTTGTGTCAATGCATTATCGATATATCTGAAAGCTGAGGTTCACCGCGAGGGGAATAAGTATGAACAGGAATATAGTCAGGGGAAACCAACATCTGAAGTGCATATCAGTGGCACCTCCTCCGATACCGGTACTATCATTACCTTCAGACCCGATCCGACCATTTTTGAGACACTCGAATATAAGTACGAGACACTAGCTGTGCGTATGCGAGAGCTAGCGTTTCTGAACAAAGGTCTGACCTTGGTATTAACTGATGAAAGGCTTGATGACGAGGGCAAAGAGCGGAGTGAGACCTTCCATTCGGAGGGCGGATTGGCCGAGTATGTCACCTATATCGATAAGGGCCGAAGTCCCATTATCGCAGCACCCATACACGTCACAGGCAAAGACAATAATGTCGAAGTCGAAGTGGCTATGCAATACAATACAGGCTACACAGAGAATATTTACTCTTATGTGAATAACATCAACACTCGTGATGGTGGTACTCACGTAAGTGGTTTCCGCAGAGCGGTAACCCGGGAGTTCAAGAAGTATGCCGAGGAGAATGGCATGTTCAAAAAGCTAAAATTTGAAGTAGCAGCAGATGACTTTCGTGAGGGACTTACTTCCATCATTTCTGTCAAAGTAGCTGAGCCTCAGTTTAAAGGTCAGACTAAAGGCGAACTCGGGAACTCAGAAGTAACTGCTATCGTCAGTCAAATAGTAGGTGAGGCATTAAAACATTTCCTCGAGGAAAATCCGACCGAGGCAAAGAAAATAGTTGAGAAAGTAGCTCTGGCCGCTACTGCCCGCGAAGCTGCCCGCAAGGCACGCGAGATGGTGCAGCGTAAAAATATACTCACCGGTGGCGGCCTACCCGGAAAACTGGCCGACTGCAGTAATCGAAATCCCAGCGAGAGTGAGATCTTCCTGGTGGAGGGCGACTCGGCTGGTGGTACAGCCAAGCAAGGCCGTGACAGACACTTCCAGGCTATACTGCCACTGAGGGGAAAAATACTCAACGTGGAGAAAGCGATGGAACACAAGATCTACGAGAATGAGGAGATCAAGAATATGTTTATCGCACTGGGCGTAAGTATCGAGGAGCGTGATGGTGAGAAGATACTCAATATCGAGAAGTTGCGCTACCATAAGATAGTCATCATGTGCGACGCGGACATAGACGGTTCTCACATCACTACGCTGATACTTACCTTTTTATTCCGCTTCATGAAGCCACTTATCGAGCAGGGGTATGTTTATATCGCAGCGCCACCATTGTATCAGGTGCGCAGAGGTACACAATCCCGCTATGCCTGGACTGAAGAGGACCGTCAGGAGGCAATAGCCCATTTCTCACGCAAGGAAAATGATGACGGTGTAAAAATCCAGCGCTACAAAGGTCTTGGTGAGATGAACGCAGAGCAATTGTGGGAAACCACCATGGATCCGGCATTTCGTACACTCAGACAGATGACCATCGAAGATGCCGCTGAATGCGACCGTGTCTTCTCTATGCTGATGGGTGAGGAAGTCCCACCCCGACGTGAGTTCATCGAGCAGCATGCCAAGTACGCCCGCGTGGACGTGTAGTGACTTTATTTTAGTCAGAAGATAAGTTCACCTTCTTTTAAGTTGTGAGCGTCTTTCAAATAAATATGTATCGTAGAAAATCCCTATAAGGGCTGCCACTTACGTGAATACACACTGCAGGACCATTTCGGCAAACCGGTAGCGAATTATTTCGACCTGAAGGGAAATGGCAAGGTCGATGCCAATGAAGCACTACAACACAATTATTACGAACAGATAATCGTGCATCGAGGCAAGGATAACTCGTACCCACTTAGTCCGATATACAAAGATGATATTGACTTTAGTGAAGCTATGATCAAGCGAATTAAAGAAAGTCGAAAAGAGGCCGAAGGAGGAGAAGTTACCCGAATCTCGACTTCACAACAGATTAGTGATTTATTGGGTTTATGACTATCATTTTTAGAGTTCACCACTACTGCCCTAGAGAATATAGAAAAGCATCGAAGTGCAGTGAACCACAAGACTCTAATGAACTGCAACAAGTACCAAACGAACTAAAGGAATACCCCCGGTCTGGTTACTAGTCTGCCCTAAGCACTTAAACATGATCTAAGCGGATTATACTCTAAAAGAATTGTCTGGCCATCTCGATTGGAGTATAACATCGGGGATCAATTCGCAACTGTATTTGCAGTGAATGCTTACGCCAACTATGTAGATAAGTGAACTCTTATAGTGAAGAAAATTCTTATCGAACTTTAACCTCTCCGATTAGAAAGCTATCCAAAATTATAAGTGCCGGAAATGCTATATTTATCGCTGACAGATCAATAGAAATATAAATGATATCAGAAGAACTGCGCAATGAATTTTTATTACAACCGGACTTGACTTTTCTCAATTTCGGTTCTTTCGGCTCCTGCGTCAAGCCACTCATGAATAAATACCATCAACTCCAGTATGAAATGGAGTTGGACCCTGTGGACTTTATTATGCATAAGTTGACAGAGTATCTGAGAGAATCTCGAGAAGCACTGGGTGAATTCATTAATTGTGCTGCAGATGATGTGGTGTCAGTGCCCAGCCCCACTCATGCGGTCAATATTGTCGCTAAAAATTTGGATTTAAAACCGGCAGATGAGGTGCTGACGACTGATATAGAATATGGCGCTTGTGACCGCACCTGGCAATATTACTGCGATAAGAAAGGGGCGAAATATGTACGTCAACACATTAATCTACCGATAAGATCACAGCATGAGGTTGTTGAGGATTTTTTCAAAGGGTTCACTTCCCGCACCAAGTTGATATTTATCAGCCACATCACCAGTGCTACTGCCTTGATCTTGCCGGTAGCATTAATAGCTAAAAAGGCAAAGGAACTGGGTGTCCCGATCTTTATAGATGGCGCACACGTGCCGGGACACATAGAGCTGAATATCGGCCAGTTACAACCGAACTATTATACCGGAGCCTGTCACAAATGGATGATGACGCCGCGAGGATGCTCTTTCCTATATGTACGGAGTGAATTGCAAGCGGCCTTAGATCCACTGATCGTCAGTTGGGGATACAATTCTATTTTTCCCTCCGGGTCACAGTTTCTCGATTATCATCAGGTTAATGGCACGCGGGATTATACTACTTATCTCACCGTGCCGGCGGCGATTTCTTTTATGGAAGAGTACAACTGGCCGGAGGTGAGTCGGCAATGCAGAGCGCTCTGTCATGACAATGCAGCCGAACTATGCCAAATCTTAAATACTCAACCCCTGGCTCCGATGGAGGATGCTTTTCTGGGACAAATGTTTAGTGCAGAGATCAAAACCAAAGATCCCGAGGCACTGCACGATATTTTATATAAACAATACCACATTCAGATACCGATCATGCGGCAAGATGACCGCCTGTACCTTCGATATTCTATTCAGGCATTTAATACACAGGCAGATCTGGATAAACTATTTCAGGCACTTCGGGAGCTACGGGATTCAAAGATTATAGAGTAGCTTGTTAGTCTTTAGTCATTAGGTAGCAAGTCCATTTTATTTGGAGATTTGCTTAGAGATTATTGCCTATAGCTTACAGCTTATTGCTTTTTTAACTTGTCACCAGTCACTTTTTAAGCTGAAAGCTGATAGCTGAAAACAGTCGGCTGCGTTGAAATTCTCCATATAGTATAAAATTATATGTGTTTTGCCTGTATTGGCTAATAATCATACTTATTTGGACCTTAATTTTACAATGAACTAATCAGGAATACCCAAAATGAATCTATATCAAGGCATAATTGCTCTATTCGTTCTCATCTTGTTGGAGAATTTGATCAATAGCTTATTCTATCAAAATAAACCACCCTGGAGGCACATTATTGACAATCTAAACTCGGGACATATACTATTATGGATGTTTCGAGGCGTAGAAATTTTAGTATATAACTGGTGTTTTTTATCATTTAGTACCGACTTGGTTACAGAGTTTTTACCAAACTGGGCAGTCTGGTTGTCCGCTTTCTTTCTCTGGGATTTTTGCTTTTATTGGCTTCATAGGCTACATCATTCTATTCCAGTGCTGTGGGCAGTACACGAGGTTCATCATGATGCTGATCACTTTGACTTATCGCTGGGAGTTAGGAACTCATGGTATTCATCACTTACTTCGATTCCATTTTTCCTGATCATGGCGATAATGGGTTATCCGCTGAAAGTATTTATACTTATCGGCGCTATCCATTATTTCGTTCAATTCTACAATCACAATAACCTCATCAAAAATAGTGGAATCCTAGAGTATTTTATGGTCACTCCATCATTACATAAAGTACACCATGGTACTAATGAGATTTATATCAATAAGAATTGTGGCGGCACTCTAAATATCTGGGATAAGATGTTTGGTACCTTCCAACCTGAAATTCCTGAAGAGCCCATAAAACTGGGAATCAGCGAACCTTTGCTGAGGGCCAATCCTTTTCTGGTGAATAATATCCCACTATTAAATTTTTTGAAAGTAAGAGTAAATCAAATTAATAGAGATCCGGCAAAGATAAAATTACCTATATATTTAATTTCTTCAGGAGGATTGATCTTATTCGGTGAATTTATATATTTTATTTATATGCAGGAATACTACACGTTTTCGCATTTGTCACCCCTCTTTACAGTAATATTTCTTGCGTCAATAATTAATAGCGCTATGCTAGATGGTGCAAGATGGTCTGCGCCCTGTTGGATAGGAATAGTAATGATCAATCTTATAATTACCTATGTGGTGTACGCTTCTCATATACTTTTAATTTTATTCGCGCTATTATTGGTAATACATGGCCTAATTGTATTGCGTAGTTATTTATCTAGAAAAATCTTGACATTATGAATATTTTAATCACCGGATTGCGAGCACCTGTAGCTCTACAGTTGATTAGAGATTTTGCAAGATCAGGACATAAGGTTTGGGGATCAGATTCGGTCAGATGGCCTGTGGGAAGATGGAGTAAATATTTGGAAGATTTTATTTTACTGCCTGGCCCGAGATATAATTTTAATGACTTTGCCCGTCAACTGGGTAAAGTGACCAATGATTTAAAAATTGATCACTTAATCCCGGTCAATGAAGAGACCTTTTATATCTCTAAAGTAAAAGATCGGCTGACTTGCAAAACCTGGTGCGGTGAATGGACTGATCTGCAAAGACTACACAATAAAATGAGCTTTTCACAATGGATCGGAAGATTTTCAATGTCACCTCTTACCGTACCACTTAACCGGTTTTCAGACTGGGAGTCGAGTGATGAGTATGTCTTTAAACCTATTTATTCCAGATTTGCTTCAAGGGTAATTATAGGCCGTAAAATAAGTCCATCCACCCTACAGGATGCAGAGAATTGGTTGGTACAGAGACGGATAGTGGGAGATGAAGTATGTATCTCTTCTGTGTGGGACAATGGTGAATTAAAAGGGTGTGCCATGTATAAATCTGTGCTCAGAGCAGGTGTAGGTGCGGGTATTCTATTGGAGCCTTATAGAAACTCTGCGCTTAAGACAATAGTAAACCAGGTCGGTATCGAACTGAATTATACCGGATTTCTTTCATTTGATGTAATTATAGATAAGGAAAATGCTTTTCACTTTTTAGAATGCAATCCACGAGCCACGAGTGGCTTGCACTTTTTTGAAAATATTTCACAATGTTTTCTCGGAGTTAGTGAAATAGAACCTTCCCAAAGGTGGAAGGCGCTCAAAGCTCCCATTCTAATATATTACCCGCTCAAGATATGTAACAACATGGTTCGTAAGAGCGAAGATGTGATATTCAATACTATAGATATAAAACCTGCCTTGTTGCAATCCCTCAGCATGATTGAATTACTGTGGATAAAGTACAGATATGGTATTTCAATACTAGAAGCTACAACACATGATATCGAATGGAATAATGAGAAAATAGAATGAATAGGGCAGTTAAATATGGCAATGTTTTAGTGACGGGTGCATCTGGGTTTCTCGCCGGTCGAATGAGTAAGATTTTTGTAGAAATGGACTTATTTGAACATTTGCTTGCTACGTCACGGAGTGATATCAGGAGTCAGGAATTTAAAGATAGAGGCATAGATTTTATCGGTGGAGATTGCCTGGATGTGAACCATTGTGAGCGGATATGTAGAGATATAGATATAGTAGTGCATTGTGCCGCATTGTCTTCTCCCTGGGGGAAGTATATTGATTTTTATAATTCAAATGTAGCTATCACCAGGAATCTTCTGGAGGCTGCCAAAACTGTGGGAGTAAAGAAATTTATTTTTATTTCGACGCCGGGTGTATATTTTAATTTCCATTCCAGGCTTAATGTATCTGAATTTGACACCTTGCCTTCCCGACCGGCAAATAGCTATGCTGCGACCAAGCTAATGGCTGAAAAATTAGTATTGGAAAATAACCAGCCGGATTTTGGTACCATAGCTCTTAGACCCAGAGCCATCATCGGAGCTGAGGATACTGTAATACTACCTAGGCTGATTCGCGCACATGAGGCGGGTAAACTTAAGATTATCGGCTCCGGTAAGAATATTGTCGATATGACTAATGTGACCAATGTAGTAGAAGCAGTAATCTGCTGTATAGAAAGCGAACCTGAAGTTTATGGGCAAGCCTATAATATTACTAATGGAGATCCGGTAGAGCTGTGGGCTGCAATTAATTATACCTTGAGGGAATTGGGTTATAAGGAAGTACAGAAGAAAATTTCCCGAAGATTGGCTATGATGGCTGCCTTTGTAGATGAAAACCTGCACAGATATATTTTAAAAAATACGGAGCCGGTACTGACGAGATACGGAATTAGTGTACTCAGTGATAACTTTACATTGAATATTAATAAGTCACGAAAATTATTGGGATATCAACCTAAGTCAGATACCAAAGCCGGGATCGATGAATATATAAACTGGCATAAAGCAAAGAAATGGAAGTGAAATTATTTGCGTCTGGCTATTGTGAAGCTTTAAATATTTTCTTGAGGAGGAAGCCGTACTTTAAGAAGTCAAGATTCTATGCCGTCTGGCTATTGATTGATCATCCTGTGTGTGGATTGATTCTTTTTGATACAGGATATACCGGACATTTCTATGATTCTACCTACCGATTTCCTGATAGACTGTATCGCATGGTGACACCTGCCTACATAGATGAAAGAGACATGATTGGAGCAATCCTTGAAAGGAAGGGAATACAATGTGCTGATATCAGGTGGGTGATCATATCTCATTTTCATGCAGACCACATCTCGGGACTAAAGTTATTTCCAAACGCGCAGTTTTATACTACTCGATTAGCCTGGCAACAGGTGTTGACGCTTCAGGGACTGATGGCAATTAAGAGAGGAATTATTCATAATTTAATTCCCGATGATTTTGAGGAACGTCTAAGCTTTATCGAGGATATCGGAGAGAAGGGCATTGACACCTCCGGTTTAGTTTATTATAAATTACCTCAGTGGCCGGAGATTAAATTAATCTCACTACCGGGACACGCAGCGGGTATGATAGGCCTGTGGATCGACAGACCTGACGGTCCATTTATATATGCGACTGATGCCGCCTGGGATTCTGAATGCTTTTATGAGAATAAGTTGCCACACCCATTGGCGAAACTTTTTTTTGATGATTGGTCTGATTACGTTGACACCTGGAATAAGCTCCACACAATAAAGTCTCATTACCCTCAGGCAAAAATATATTTTACTCATTCTCCTGACACCTTAAAGATATGTGAGCATGTGGTTTAAAGTCAAAATATTATATTATTATTTCTGTCTAAGTATGCACAAACTTGTGACGCGAGAAAAATTAGAAACGTATCAACGTAGGAAATTAGGCAAGTTCATTCAAAAGATGCTACCACGAGCACCTTATTATCATAACTTTTTAAATGCCACCCCTCATGAATTGACCGATCTGCCAATCGTGGATAAGTCGATTTTTATGGAAAACTTTAATCATTTAAATACCGTCGGTATTGAGAGAGAGGAGGCGATGGAAGTAGCACTTTCTTCTGAAATCTCACGTGAATTTAATTCGATGATTCGCGAATATACGATTGGGCTATCAACAGGTACAAGTGGCAGACGAGGACTCTTTTTGGTTTCAGAAGATGAACGGGCGCAGTGGGCTGCTTTTGTGATCAAAAATATATTGCCCTTTAAATTATTTAATAAACAAAAAGTAGCATTTTTCCTAAGAGCGAATAGTAATCTATATTCTTCAGTGCAATCTGCATTTTTTGAGTTTAGATATTTCGATATTTTTCAGCCCATAGAAAAACTGCTTCAGGAATTGGATAATTTCCAGCCCGATGTGGTCGCTGCTCAACCATCTGTACTGCTAGATATTGCGAGTGCACAGTGTGAAAAGACAATAAATATTAGTCCCGCTAAATTAATCTCCTTTGCTGAAGTACTGACGAAGGAGGATATGAAATACATAGAAAAAGAATTGCAATCACGTATCTCTGAAGTGTACCAATGCACTGAAGGTCTGTTGGGTTATAGTTGCGCTGAAGGAACCATGCACTTGAATGAAGAATTTATTTATTTTGAAAAAGAATGGCTGAATGAAAATGAGTTTTATCCTATTCTTACAGATTTTAATCGAAAGACTCAACTGATCATTAGATACAGACTGGATGATGTGCTAAGAGTTAAATCAGAACCATGCAAATGTGGATCTCCTGCGCTGGCACTTGAAGCTATTCTGGGTAGATCAGATGATTATCTGGAGTTAAGTTCTGATAATGGAAATATCAAAATATATGGCGATCTGATCTCGAGGATAATCTCAAGATATACTGATAGTTTCATTCATTATAGTATCACGCAAGAAGAAAAGGGTGTCTGGATAGTACATGTAGATGCGACGCCTAATTTAAAGAGGGATATAGAAATGAAATTGAAAGAAGCCTTTAATCAATTGGCTGAAGAGAAAGGTGCAAAATTACCGACTTTAATATTCAACGGACCACCGCCTATTCCTCAAGGGCAAAAACACAGAAAAATCATCAATAGAATGAGGAAATAATTATATAAACTAATAACCTAAATTATGAAAATCAAAATTTCAGCTATTGGTAAATATTTACCCGGAAAGCCAATTCACACAGAAGAGCTGATAAGGAATGAGCCATCCTGGACCCGGGGATGTTCTTCAGGTGTGGAGACACGACACTTTGCCATAAAGGGAAAAGATTTTGTCTCGACACTGGGAGCACAGGCATTGCAAATTGCGTTAGAAAATGGACAATATAAGCCCAATGATTTAGACTTGTTGATTTTTGCAGGTGCCTCATTTGATTATCCGGTGCCACATACTTCTGTTTTGATAAAGGAAAAGATATGCAATGAAGAGGAAAGCTTTAACTGTTTTGATATTGATGCAACATGCCTTAGCTTTATGCAGGCATTAGAAGTGGCGGAGATGTATATCCAGTGTGGGAAGTTCAGGCGAATTGCGATCGTTAATGCAGAGATTAGTTCATCTTGTCTTGATCCCGATGACCCGCACACTTTTCTACTATTTGGTGATGCAGCAACTGCCGTTATCTTAGAACCTGCTGAGGCGGGTGAGTTTTCTTTCGAGATCATTTATGCTGATTTTAAGAACTATCCTTCTGGTGCTCACTGGGCCAAAGTGCCTATTGGTGGTCAAGCAAACCGAGGAAATCTTTCCGGTAGTAATGATTCGGGATATTTTTTCGCAATGGATGGTGTGCGGCTGATAAGATTGACTTTATCTCATCTGGATGATACTGTTCATGGAATAAGGGTTAAGACAGGAATTGATATTCCCGATTTTGACGTAGTCATCACCCATCAAACCAGCAAATTTGGCAATGACTATTTCAAGGAAAAGTATAAGCCGAAAGAAAATAGTTTATACAATACTTTAGCTTGCTATGGTAATTGTATCAGTGCCAGTATACCACTGGGCCTGGAGAGTTGGCATAGTGATCACGTGCCTGGAGATTATCATGTACTACTTTTAGGAAGTGCTGCAGGTGTTACATTGAGTGCAATGGTACTAAAATTTAGTATGAAATGAAGTTAATTCTCATAGTCAATGATGAACCGGTGATAGGACCCGACTTGCTACAGGAGTTGATAGACCTTCACAATTTACCGATAACAGCTATTATCGAATGTCCCCAGTTTCCTGAGGAAGCACCAATAATAAAGCGCGTTGTGTTTAATCTGAAGACAGCACTGAATATGGGAATTCAATATAGTATGAATTATGTAGGTAAATTATTTTACAGGAAAATACAATTGGCATTTAAAGTATCAAGCAGCCCGAAAACTGTCAGAACCATTTGCCGGGATAGTAATATTGATTATTACTATTTCAGGTCAGTAAATAATGAACACTTGCATGAATTGATGGTGGGGAAAAGTGATACAATTATCTTTAATATGTGTTCACAAGTTTATTCCACAAAATCATTAAAGCAAATAGGCACTCGCCTATACAATTTTCATGGCTCCTTATTGCCATTTCATCGGGGGCGATTTCCTCTTTTTTGGGCATTGCACTCAGGTCGATCTCAGGGAATTACTTGTCACCGGATAGTAAGGAAGCTGGATTGCGGTGGGATATTGTTGCAGGAGAAACTGAAAACTGATTCCAATATTATGGAGGTGATTATGTCTCAATATTTAACGCAACTTCCGGCTTTTATTGCTTCTTGCTTCCATGTATTATCTTGTGGTGAGCCATATTCACTTAAGTCACAGCAGGGAGGCAGTTATGATCCGGATCCTTCTTTCCTTGAGCTATTTTTTAGTAAGATTAAAGTTGCGAAGATTATAGAAAATCTCATTAGTCATTAGTTAGCAAGTCCATTTTATTTGGAGATGTGCTTAGAGATTTTTGCCTAGAGCTTACAGTTTATGGCCTCTTGCTTTTCTAAATTGTCACAGTCACGAGTAACCTGTCACTTTCTAAGCTGAAACCTGATAGCTGAACAGAGCCGAACACTATTTATCCTTTCCCCGCCGGCATACTCGGACGCACTTCGATCTTGCTGGGAAGTGTGCGTGGATTCATGTGAAGCAGATCCACCACCAGTGTGCCGATATCCTCCGGCTGTATCTTCCAGGCATCGCTGTCGTCGGGTATATGTCCGGCGAAATGAGTCGCCACAGAGCCCGGCATGATGGTACTCACCTTTACTTCATACTGGCGCAGATCCAACATGATGGCTTGTGAAAATCCCACTAAACCAAATTTGCTGGCATTATAGGCTGAACCTCCGGCGAAGAAATTGGTCCCTGCCAAACTAGCGATAGTAATGATATAACCCTTTGATTTCTTAATGGCTGGTAGTGAAGCTTTCACAGAGTGAAATACCCCTGTAAGATTGGTGTCGATGGTGTGATTCCAATCCTCTACGGACAACTCGTCTATATTGCCAAATTTACCTATTCCTGCATTTGCTATGAGTACGTCCAGGTGCCCCCACTGAGTGAGTACCTGATCTATGGCGGCTTGCTCATCTGACATATGGCGAACATCAGAAGTTATAGCCAGCACCTGATCGGGGTTAGCTTTTAAATATTTAATGGCCGATTCTAGTTTTGAAGAATCTCTGCCTGAGATGGCTACTTTCATGCCTTGGCCCAATAGTGCTTTTGCTACGCTCAGCCCTATGCCCTGGCTGCCACCGGTGATGTAGGCTACTTTATCCTTTAATTCTTGCATTTCATTGATTGTTTACTCTGATTGATGTGTATTAAATATTCGGAAAGACAAAAGGTTGTTCCGGTTATTTTTTGGGTGGGGGTTTAAGCGCTAATAAGTGATATTGTGTAAAATACACACTAATTCTGTCAAATGTAAAAATAAAAAAATATAATTTTTATTCGACATCTAATAAAAAAATGATTATCTTTACAAATAGACTTTGGCAAGATAGAAATCACACCCTTTTCAGAATTTGAAATTTAATTTTTCACTCTTAATAAATTTTCAAGCTATGTTAAAACACAACAAAATGCGCAAGGTGTGCGCACACAGCACACAGCACACAGCACACAGCACACAGCACACAGCACACAGCACACAGCACACAGCACAATTTAATTAAATTACTTAGTTTAATTGTCTTTTTGCCACTACTAATTTTTACTTCCTGTCAAAAGACCGACTTACCCACTACTGAGACACAACACGCTACTGCTATAGGACAAGTTGACCCCGTACAATTTACTGAAATGCTGCAAAGACAACTCTCCGGAGTACTAAGTACCCGCGGCGCCACTACCTATACTATGCCCGATGCCATCAATAACATTGAGACTTTTTTTAGTTACCACTATGGTGATTATGATGTGCAGACGTCAGACAAGTACGATTACACCGATACCATTACCGTAAGCTTTGCCTCACTACCTATGTCAGAGACAGAAGTAGCTGCTTTTACTGAACAAGTACGACTGAAGGGAGCAGATCAGATGACCCGTATCACCGGCGCTGCACAGAAGTACTTTTACTTGATTAGTCTGAGACCGGTCACCACTTCGACATCTTCTGCTCAGATAGAAGTTCATTCCTATTTTGGCAAGAATTCAGTCTCCTGGGTGGATCCCAATCCCAATCCGAACCCCACCTTCTCGACACCAATAGATCTAGATAGTGACAATCGAGGTAGCTGTGCCGATCCAAATAATAATGCAATCAATGGTGCGCCGGTTCAACTAGGTTATGACATCAAGGCAGTACTACCCGCAGTGTATCCAAGTGGGATAGCCTGGTATCAGAAGTTGTATTTCACCAATCAGATGACATACTTTGCAACATCTGCGCCTAATGTTGATTGGAATAATTATTTGGATGTCCAATTTAAGATCACTAATCCAAATGATGTAATTCCTTATGATGGTGTGGAAGATTATTTGGTCTATAAGAGAGCAGGTAATCACCCAAATGATCCGCACTATTCCTGCCCATACACCTGTATCACCAATGAACGATATGCGTATTACGGACACAATATCTATAAAGCGCTCTTGGACACTAGAGATTATTATGGCAGGAATTTTATAAATACTTTTTCTATGATATGTCAAATTGAAGATTTTACTGAAGACAGATATTGGCGCGGCTATGTAATTTTCTCTAAGTATTATTTTTCTGATACTCGGTCCAAAGTACCGTTTCCGACAAAAGTTATTCTATAACGCTTTGAACATTACTATTCATCAAGGGGATACAGCCTACTGTCTCCCCTTAAATAAGTTTCATTATGAAAAATAAGGTAATTCTCTTAATTTTTGGTTTGTTCCTCACCATTACCTCTCAGGCACAGTCCAAGGGATTTGTAATCCGCACTAATAACCTGCCCACTTCAGGATATAGGTATGGCTATGCAGAGCAACTTGAAGATGGTACTATCCTGGCACTGAAGCAGCGCATCGAACTGGACATCGATGATCCTCAACAACGTCTATTAAGTTCTGAAATGGTCATCATCGATACGCTTGGAAACGTATTGAAACAGATGGATCTATTGACAGATTCACTGCAAAATAACAGGTGTCAAATGTTTAAATTAAATAATAATTACGTTGTTTCGGGGTTATTTTTCTCTCAGAGGTATAACTATGAAAAGATATTCTTCTTTGATAAAAACCTAAATTTATTGAGTGAGAATATGGCGCTTATCACTCCACATCAAATATTACCTCCTCATTCACAGGATTGCTATTACAATTCCTTTCATACAGAGCTGGCGAATGGCGACTTGATACTCATCTCTCAGTTTTTGTGTATAGATGGAAAAATCATATTCAAGCGCTTTAATAAAGAGGGTAACCTCTTAGAATCGAAAATGATCGAGCCCTCTTCTCCGGATTTAATTGTTTATGTCAGTATCATTCATACCGATTATAATAAAGAGTATATATACCTGCACAATGGGTATGGATCAGTATTTAAATATGATTCAAACTTTACCTTAATCGAAAAGAGGTCTAATACTATTGGTCACTCATTTATAGCTATGAGTAAGGATATATTTCCCTTAAAAGATAAATTTTTGTATTATGGACGAATAGAAGATCCAATTCCTGAAGACACTAATTTTTATGTGATAGCATTGGGAAATCTTTCACAAAACTTTGATTTGATTCCAGATGATACTGCACAGACTTTTAATTATGTACCTTTTGATGATATTGAAACTACTTCGTTCTGGACACCCAGTTTTTTTAAATTGCGAGATTCTACTTTTTTGGGCGTTTGTCAGACGATCAATTTTATAACTTCACCAAATATGGTCATCGTGCAGCGCTTTGATGCAAATCTAAAGCATCAGTCGGAGGTACAGTATGTATTTGATGATGCGACCATCGTAATATACTCTGCCTCACTGACTCCTGATCAACAGCTCTTAATCGGCGGAGATTATCTGACGATGCCATTGCGTACCGACCATTTCTATCCATCGGAAGGATTTATAATGAAGTTCGGAGCTAAGGACGAAGCGCCGCTGTCTGAAAAGAAAGTCAAGGTACCGCCTGTCGGTCTGATCTCCATCATAAGCAATCCGGTACACGACTACCTGACTATG